>Ga0131853_10025744_pt1 | contig 10595 bp, 11 predicted proteins | sample TergutLab28metaG_FD_92764 | JGI IMG/M metagenome (GOLD analysis project Ga0131853, IMG submission 92764) | Labiotermes labralis P1 segment gut microbial communities from Petit-Saut dam, French Guiana - Lab288 P1 (version 2) (version 2) | ecosystem: Host-associated > Arthropoda: Insects >... | reverse complement strand
TTTGTCTTTGTCTTTGCTTTGTATGTAAGTGCGGTCAATCCTTGCTGTCACGCCGGCTTTGGTGGAAAAGAGGAAGGAACTAAAACTAGAGAGAACACGTTGTACCACTGACCGTCTTTACTAAGCACACGCAAGTAAGGAAAAGAGATAGAAGAAGACACAAGAAGAATCATTTTGATTTATAGCGCAATACATAACGCTGAAGGACGCAGGAGCTATAAGAACTTTTTATCTTCTACCCGGCGCAACTTTGTGCCGATTCTTCTTCTTCATCATCATCATTTTTGTCCTCTTTTCTCTATCTTCGTCTCTGTTCCCTTCAGTATGGAGAAAGCAGACGACGCGACCGTGAATTTACGGCAAGAACTTCGCTAAATACAGCATGTGCGAAGGGTACTACAAACGCATAGCTTCGTCGGTAGGCGCAACACGTCACAGGTACACGAAGCTACCTATCGGCTGCTTGATGCACTCTCGTGTTGTAAGACCAATATATAACATGCACTTTTTGTGAAGTGAAAGACGATTCTTTTTCTGAATTTGTACGACGAAGTGATGACGGTCGTGCAAGTCGGCCGAAACATTTTGTAAAAATTTTGACTATACGATATTCATTGTGTCGTGTTACTCGGACCTTGTAATCGATATAAACTATTGAAGCAAGACTGAGTACCCTGAGTTTTTGGAATCAATCAAAGATTGGTCAAGATTTCGTCTATAATACGTCCCGTATTTCTCAACTCATAAGATGCATTTTTTCTTAAAGAAAGGTCCCCGAAAACCACTTTGCTTCTTATCGCCAGAACACAAACGTGTAAAGAGAAGTTCATCAGCCCTTGTTAATTACAGGATGCGTCTTATTGCAGCATTTTATGAGGCGGAAATACGGTACAGATTGTTTTACTTGGACTACCGATATTTCTCATACACTAACACTGATCTGTTCTGGAAGCAAACAAAAATTTATGTACAAGAGACAAGAACAGCACAGGTACCTCATCTCGTATAGCAGCTAGGCTACGGACTGGACAACGGACGACTCGTGCTTCGATTCCTGAAAAGTGAGATTCCTTTGTTCTCCTGAGCGTCAAAACCGAATCTGGAGCCCACACGTGCTGTACTTAGCAAGTACTGGAGTGTTGTAACCGGAATTTGAAGCTGACTACGCATCTCCACCTAACGACGACATTAAGAATAGGTGGAATTTTACCTCCGCGCCTTCATACCCCTTACGGTGTACAGAGGAACAACTTGGAATGAAAATGTGCAACATATAGCTCTATATAGCAAAATCTGACAAGCAGTGGCTAAATATGCTAAAGGTCGGGTACCAGAACTTGAAAACGCAATGATTGGGGTTGGAAAATACGGAGTTGTGAAGGTGCAGCCTTACCATACAGAATAAGGAGTAAAAAAAGGCAAACTTGTCCCTGTACACGCTATGAAGTCGTATAGGGGGCGTAGAGGTACAGGTCCACTAATTCTTAATCTCGGCGCTAGAAGGAGAAGGTTAGTCAACTTCACGCACCGCGTCCTATACCCCGGGAAAGAAACCCGGTACCAACTGAAAAGGAGACCGATGGGCCCCAGAGCCCGTCTGGTCTCTTTTTGAGAAGAAAAAATCTCTTGCCCCTGCCGGGAGAATAAAAAAGAACCTTTAATATATTAAGAACCGCAGTTCACCTGTTTGTTCTCTTTTAATTTTAAACAAAATTCTTAATATCATTGCAAATTATGATGATATTCGTTATTGAATTATAAATCCTTTTCACAGGAACGCTGACACAGCTGCAGGCTACAACGTAAATAAAGAAAGCAATCTGTCGCCATTCCCACGCACGAGAACGGGCAAGACGTCTTCTTTTCGCTTAAGGTTCCACCTTTGAAGCTTGTTTAGCTGGGAACTTACGTTTCGACTTGTTAATTACATACGCGGGTGTCATGACACAGTATGCAAGGCGTGAGATATTTATAGCGCACGACCTGATGCAAGCGAGGCTTTGCTTGGTGTTCAAGTTACAGCTTCATCCATCGAAACTGCAGCTACTGCTTCGTCCCTTGTGCGTCGTATAGTCACAAACAAAGAAGCAAGCTCGTGGCATTTTACCTCTTAACTTGAAAATGAGTGTTAGTATGGAATTCAAGCCCTAGACTAGGGCTGACGAAACATTTTGTGGGCGCGTGACCAGATTGTCCATAGATTTCGAAGAAATTTTTCCGCGATCCCATTTGAATTCTGAATAGCAAAATAAGATCTTGGAGCCTTCCATAATTATTATGCATCGTTATTACTAATTTATATTATAATTATAATTGTATAATTAATAGTATAATTATTATATTTCTAATAAAGGCCTCTTAGAGGAATGCGATAAGAAGGAAGTTTGGAAGTAACTTGGGCTACTGCTACTTCCTGTTTGACTAGAAGATTGTAAAAGTTTTTTCCAATAGCACGTAATCGCTCGGTCACCGCCAAGTCGGCGTCCCCTTGATAAATATCCAGTCAACACTACTTACTACCGCCGATTTCGGTAAAAATGTCTCACTCGCAGTTTTGTTTAGTAGCAATGGTAATACATATATAATCTATACTCAGTGAGATATGTGTATATATGTACATACAAATACACATACACAAGCACGCACGCACACACACACTTCTTCACAATATAGAGAAGCTGGTCGGGCAAAAGAAATAAAAAAAAAAAAATTGGGACAGCAGTGAATGCCGCGTGCCATTTTGGGCACGCGTGCCATAGCTGGGTTAGTCCTTCTCCAGGCCGTTATTTGGGGTTGTTCAGCTAATGCAATCTAAGCTGTCCTCAAAACAGCCGTGTAGGCCTAGAGTGTATCGGTTCGAGTTATCATGGCTTTGAATATTAAGATGTGACGCCGTGCAGGCTGGTAGATAAGAATCAACGTTTCGAAGGAGCCTGCTACCAACATTTGCAGCGTAGAAACAAGTTGTTCTCCCTCCCTCCCTCCCTCCCTCGAATAATTATAAATGGTTTCATAGCATTAACATTGCTTACTCTTATAAGAACGTAAACTTAGATGCCTCAGTCAGTATAGTGACTAGGTACAGAGTCGGCAACCGAGAAACCATGGTTACACTCCCGGCAAGAGCAAGAGTCTTCATCTTCACAGCGGCCAAACTACTTTTGAGTCCCACGCAGCTTGTTACTCAGTGGGTGCCAGAAACGTTTCTCCAGGAGGTGAAGTGGCCAGGACTTTTGACTCTCCATTTTACTCATACACGGTCATTGGTAAATAGCAGAATTATCTCCATCACGTCTCCAGTTTCAGACGTAGGTAACGTTAGCAGCCTAGACTGATGTCACAATTCGGGAGAGTGCTCCAAGTCGTGTGTCGGTAGATCAGTGTGTTTCTGCAGTCGAAGCGGTGGATGTACCAGTATTCTTCTGCTTGCGCAGTAACATCAATCATATGACTAAAGGATGAGGACCGAAAGGTTTGTGAGACTCGCGCTGAAGTTTGTCATGCAAAATGACAGGGACTTTGTGGAGGTAATTCTGCTACACCAACACTGTAGTATATGAAAAACATTCTGTGCCGTTTGCCGTCCCCCGTTACAAGAATCCTGTGACGGTTTCAAGCACACATTCACTAATTTCTACCGCATGTCTGAGAAGCAGTACCTCACATTTACGGTGTAGCCGTTCCCGTAAAGTGTTTGTGCAGAATTCTCCCACTACATCCCACACTTTTAATTCCGTAATGGTGTGGCTCTTGTCAAGACCACCTCTGTGGCCCTAGCAACATCAATTTAAAGCGATTCTTTCAGTGAAAAGATTTTAGTCAGATTCAACCTTCTGGGTCGTCCATGGACACATTCACTCCGCTATATAACGATACATTTGCATGCCATTCCAATTGTTTCAAATCTACTTTGCCGCTGTAAGGAAACGACGGTCTGTAGAATGGCTTTTGCTCCTCAGACGCATCTTCATGAGGAACGATTTACATTGCAAATTACACAAGTAGCTATTTTAAATGGCAGGACGTTTGGATACATCAGGAAAGCAGTTTATTTACTTTGTACTTTCACTGAAGTGTTCGGGAGCTTCATTTTAGTTGATTCCTTTTCTGGTTATTGGTTTATATTGCGGATATAAAACGCACATGTTCGGTCTTTTGTAGCAGCAAATTTAAAGATCGACTCTTACGTGCTGCACGGTACCTACGGTAAGTAGATGGGCACAATTGGGAAAGGTGAAACTATCAACACGAAAATGCGTGGTAATTATACAAATTCCGCACATGTTTCTGTACAGAGGCCCATGATAATCTCGCACTGAAAATCGACCTGACAGTCCATATTGTGGTATTCAATAATGTAATATCGAGAAGTCTATAGACGGACCCACACGGACTAGAATACGATTTTCAATGTTGTCAGGTTTTCAAATCTCACAACGAAATATTGGACCAACATGTTGTTATGAAAATCCGACGCTCGCCACAGAAACCAGATCTAAGGTTATGTTTGAAGTCCTCTGCGATGTGAAGTTTCGTCGCTGGGTGATGGCATCCGACACTTAGCAGGACTCTGTGCCTTCACCTTCAAGGATAACGCAGTCGAAAACCGTTAAAGGGAGGGAAACGCGATCGTTCGAAACGTCGGGAACCACGATAAGCTTCATAGGCCAGGACAATTAAATCCTCAGTAATACCTCCACAGTTACCTCAACTGCAGCACCACACGTGCAAGGCACCCATTTCACCCTATTCTATGCCAGACGTCGTAACTTACGCAGACATATTACAGAGCATACTTATATTGCCAACGGATTAACATTTGATGATTGAAACACGTCGGGATATATTAAGGGTTTTATTCAACACACTTATATAGGGATGTACAATTACGTAACATTAATTTTGTTCCCTTAGTATAAAATAAGGTTCTTAATTGTTAGAGATCAAACACAATTACTATACGTTTCTGTCAAATTTATCTTTCGCTTTTCCACATAGCAGAAGCAAAAACAAAAAAATATTTAATTCGATAGCAGTAAACATTCTCAAGAATTAAATCACCTATTAATTTTTCGCTAGTTTAACTCTTTATTTGTTTCTGCCGTTCCAAATATTTTAATATTGTCGAATTTTTAAAAGTTGTTTTGTCTGTTTCTGTACTGTAATTTCTTCATGAAACGTGAATATTGTAGCAAAGCACCTACCATCGTCACAGTTTCTGTGCTTCTTATAATGATACCGCTTCTAAACCGTCAGTACAGTAGCCACTATACATACCACTTTCTTGAACATTAAACGGGTCTGCGTTTTCCCTGCAGAATATATTTATAGATTCGATACTATTCTATGAACCAAGAGCGGTTATTTTCTTATACAAGATGAACGATTTCGTCTTTGTAATAGAGAGGCAATATGCTGTCTGTGAGGTGTAATTCACTAATGTTGAACAGGTGCATATCATATCCAAAAGGATTCATATTTATAAGTTTAACTTGAGCAGCAATTCATGTTACGACTTGAATTGCACTTAACAGAAACTGAAAGTGGGAACGTCTACTGCAGACTGGAATGCACAGATTCCACAAATGCAGTCTATACAGTTCTGAACAACCATCTTTCGTCAATTCATTTAATGTAGCAGACATCTGAATTTACATATATCAAAATTACATTACAGCTCACAGGACCTGTGCTATACAGATCCACTGTTCCTATACAGGGCTATGAGTCATATCAAAAAGTAAAGGTGAGCCTATGACATGCCTACGCAGGCACAGAGGGGAGACAGACGTACAGCTCCAACCCATTCGCAATCCGCCATTAGAAGGAAGTAGGTGGTCAGCACCACGCTCCGGCCGCATTATCCTCGAGGAAGACACGGTATCCATTGTACGCGAGGGTTGGTGTGCCTCATGGTTGGTCTGGACGGCGCGGAAAACCTCGACGCCACCGTGACTCGATCCCTGGACCGTCCAGTCCCTATGCAGCCACTATACCGACTACACCATCCGGGCCGCCATGTAAGATAGCAGTTTTGTTCAAATTATGAGCAATATACTTTTAGAAGTAGATTGAAGTAAACGGGTTGCTTGTCAGACGAAATTCATTTACGAATTGCAGACGTTTGATGTAGCTATATTGGAATAAAGTACTAAGTGACGCACTAGCGTACGTAATGCACACACACACACACACACACATACGCACACACACACAGAAACACACCACACACACACACACGCACACACACACAGAAACACACACACATACACACACACGCACACACACAACACATACACACATATACACACACGCACACACACACACACAAACACACCACACACACACACACACGCGCACACACACACAAACACACCACACACACACACACGCACACACACACATATACACACACACCACACACACACACACACACACAGAAACACAGAACCTTGCCTTTTTTCATACTACTTTAGAACTAAACACACAAACTGGAGGTACTGTCAATGTGGGTATAAACATATGTTCACCTAGGAAACCCTAAGGAACATAAGCGAAAGACGACGCGTGTCAAAGCTATGTACATCCAGGTTCTTCGGAAAAAGTAGCTACGTGAGTTTATTAATTTAACAGTGTGGAAATTTTCACATAGCCACAGTCCTTCCAGTTATTGGTTCTAAACCGTTACTAAAATTATCAGATTGACTGGACTCTGCGAGGAATTTTCTTACAAGCCGAGAGTCTGTGGGACAATCGTTACTTGAGGAAGAATTACTTCGAACATATCTGCCCGAAGCAAATAATTATAAACATAAAGTAAATAAACGAGAAGGAGAGAGAGTCTAATGGTTAACTGGCAATGTGATTTAACGACACTCGCAAACCAACTTTGTTAGATGGTGCGTTTTTACTGTCATCAATTGGCAGTTCCTACTGATACTGCAGCCTATACTGGAAGCTCTTATGTAAATCAGCCAATAAGGTCTATTTATATTCTAGGCACAGACTTGATATGCAGACTGCTGCAGCAGGAAAGTCTGCAAGTCATCGTCAGGGAGTTCCATTTACATTCCTTCACACTCCTTTCGTTTGATGGTCTTCAAACTATCCTCTACATTCGCGGATGCGTTGGTGATTTTATTACGCTCTCAGCAGATTGTTAGAATCACGGATCGAAAGGCAGCAGATATAGACTTACATTCTGAGACGTGGACAAACTCATTTTTACATTAAGTCTAATACAAGATAATCACGAAATTCGACACACTTAAATATCATTGTCCGCCTCTAACCTAATTCTTGAACTGTTCATTTTATTCACATGTTCAAAATTTATTTTTCGAAGATCCATGGAATAAATACACATGTTTTTAATACAAAGTTTTGAAATGGTGACTTTTCGAAAAATGCCTAGATCACTTCCGTATTTATACAGAATATACGGTGCGACAAAGACTGAAAAGCCTGTACTATCCAGCCAATTAATTGCTTGATTAAAAATTGTTCTTAGCCTGAGAATCATTTGTACGCACTTAAGGATAAATAACTATTCTTCATACGTAACACTACTGACGTATATTGTGTTTCACATCTCTCAAATAAATACAGAAACCTGCCAAACGCACAAATGCAATCACCCTTAATTTAAAATCAGTTCGATACCCTACAGTGTCAGCGGTTTCTCTGTATCTGGTCATTGTGCAAGACCATGGGTGTTAATGCAGCGCATAAACGTTCCATGTCCGCTTCTTTTTCGCTGCGTTGCAAATTTCGACATAGCCCTATCACTACGCGACGTCACGAGAGTAAAGAATGGAAAAGATAACACTTTAACTAGCTACCTTTCCCTTTTATTTACAACCAAATTTTATTATTTTTGTGTATTTTAATATAAGCTCCGCTTTTGCTACAAGTGTATAATTACGGCCTGCCTTCTTGAAGAAAAAAGTATGGCACATGAATTAATTCTTGGGTCGTAATGACTTGTACAAATTATATGAGGTTTTGTAAGTTTCTGGGAAGAAGAGGTCCTAAACTAGTTTAAGGAAATGTGGAAGTACATAAAAATTTTCAGCCAGTATATCCAGTTTCCGCGAGAAGACTCGAGCCGAGTGTAACCCCGACATGAAAGAGGAGAGCTTGGCACAGCGCGATGTCCAACAGCATCCACCCCCATTTCATCCAAAGCGACGCAACGTCTACACAGCTCTGCGAAGTAGAAGTCACAAGTAAAAAATATTTCCTAAACTGGATTTTTCAGCTAAATGGTACGGCAGATCCCAGGTGCTGCGCGGTCTAAAGCGTGGGTCTGTGGCCGCTCGCTGTCTGGGATTGCGAGTTCGAATCACATCGGGAACATGAATATCTGTTTCATATGAGCACTATGTGTTTGTCGCGGTAGCACAGTGGTTAAGGCGCTGTGCTACAAATTGGAAGGTCGCTGGTTCGATCCCAGCTGGTGTCATTGGAATTTTCATTGAAATAAAATCCTTCCGATCGCACTATGGCCCTGGGGTCGACACAGCATCTAATATAAACGAGTACCAGGAGCATTTCCTGGGGGTAAAGACGGTCCGTGTGTAAGGCTGACAAACTTACTACCATCCTGTGCCGTTGTCATGTAATCCGGGAACCTTAACTTCCTGGAACCCTCTGGGCCACTCCATGCCTGTAACGGAACTGCTTTACTTTTACTGTGTGTTTGTCAGGTACAGTTTCTGCGTAGCGCTGATCATTCATCCACAGGCATCCTACCGAGTGTGTGTGTGTGTGTGTGTGTCTGAGTGAGATCGAAAAACCTCATACAGTAGGGCTAGGCTCAGTTCAGAAGGCCTACTCAGTGAGTCCCATAGCCCCTCATATCCAACCCCCGTAACATTAGCATTATGGCTGTGTCTGACCTCAAAGTGACGTCACCAGAGTCTTCTGCATCCCCTATGCAACTCCCCTCTTTACACATAATTCTTTATCCATTTCATTTTCTTCCAATCGTTTCTCTTTCTTTTTTTTATCAATTTGTCATCCTTCACATAAAGAAGAAGAAAGATAAATGGTTTCAGTGAAGTCCATAAAAGTAACGAACTTATGACCTTGTTGCTCGATAGGGTGACGATCAGGTCACAGAGATCAGTCTGTACGGTATCCATCACAGCAAGTGTCTTGCTGCACGAAAGAACAGAACTTCCTTCCTTATCCTGGTCTGCCTAATATGCAGTTCTGCCCATTGTCATCATTTCCTCTACTAGGCACTACGCTTCGGTGCCTATTTCCCCTTATTATGACTATTAACGTTATTTAATTGTATGCAAACGTTCTTTCGCACATCCCTTCATGTAGACGTTGTTCACTTCTAATTCATTAGTCCACTTCACAAATTCCCATCCCATAGACACACAAATATAATAAAACCGTAATGACGACAAAACGTCCTCTACGCGTGTGTCAGTCGATTGTTGTTTCTCTTATGCAGAACTTTACTTAAACGCCTTTCCTTAAACATGAAGACGCAGTTAAGTAGTGGCAGGCTTTAAACACAGGGTACTCGGTTCGCTTCCACGAGGATGTAAATCGATACCTAAAACACAAAATGTAGAAAGCCGGGGAAAAAATGCATACAGGATTTTGGTGGGAAACCAAAAGAATATACACTTCTTAGAAGACCTAGGGATCGGTCGAAGGATAATATTAAAATGGATCTCCAAGAAATAGGATGGGATAGTGGGGAATGGAATTATTTGGTTCATGATAGGGACAAGTAACGGGCTGTTGTGAAGGCGGGAGTGAACTTTCGCGTTCCATAATAGTCGGGGAATTCCTGCACTAGCTGTGGAGCTATTAGCTTCCCAAGAAGGACTCTGTTCTATGGGGTTACTAGACTTAGTTACTAGAAAGCTGGAGTGAGAAATAAAGGTGTTATATACGGATTAGCCTGGCTCAGGATAGGGACAACTGGGGGGATGAGGGTGGGGGAAAGAGGGCTCTTGAGAACACACAAATGAAATTAAGGTTCCATAAAACGCGTGAAAATATTTACAGGTTCTTAGAACGAAGGAGCATTTCGTAACCGCACTAACACAAGTAGAGGCTACCCTGTTGACAGTAAAAGCATAACCAAGGTTTTATGGTGAGTGTGATTAAAGGAGGCCATGGATTAGCAATATCGGTGTTGTCACATACAAAACTGATTTCGTCTACCATCCATATTTATCCCTGTTTGTACACACAGTTGGCTGTAAGATGAAGCGATTCTGCCGTAAGAAAACAAATCAAAAACTACAGTTTCCACGACACGAAAAATAAAGTAAATGTGCCAATAATAATTCATCTTCTAGTTTCTTATGTTCTCTGTAAAAGTGCATAAAATCAGACCAAAATAAGAAGATGCAGTCGGTCCACAAAATCACATACTACTTATCATGAGTTATTCATCACGTTTCGAAGGGTCCAGGGTCGAGACTGAATGGAATCAGGAGAACAATATTTATTAAAACCAACTAATTGCACATGCTTGTCCAACCATTAAAACCACATTATTAGATTAAAATGGATTTAAAATATCTCCTACATGTTTCAATCCCTCTATGGGATCATCCTCA
>Ga0131853_10025743_pt1 | contig 10595 bp, 11 predicted proteins | sample TergutLab28metaG_FD_92764 | JGI IMG/M metagenome (GOLD analysis project Ga0131853, IMG submission 92764) | Labiotermes labralis P1 segment gut microbial communities from Petit-Saut dam, French Guiana - Lab288 P1 (version 2) (version 2) | ecosystem: Host-associated > Arthropoda: Insects >... | reverse complement strand
CTCCAACGACTGAGCCAGAGGAAACAACTGAAGCTCCAACGACTGAGCCAGAGGAAACAACTGAAGCTCCAACGACTGAGCCAGAGGAAACAACTGTTCCTCCAACGACTGAGCCAGAGGAAACAACTGTTCCTCCAACGACTGAGCCAGAGGAAACAACTGAAGCTCCAACGACTGAGCCAGAGGAAACAACTGAAGCTCCAACGACTGAGCCAGAGGAAACAACTGTTCCTCCAACAACTGAACCAGAGGAAACAACGACGGCTCCTCAAGGACCAGGTGGTCCAGAGGGTACAACAGCTCCTGCAACGACTGCTCCAACAACTAGACGACCTAACTTACCTCAAACTGGTGCAAGTGCAGTAGGAATTGGAGCAGCTTTAACTGCTGGTATTTCAGCGATTATGTCTGGAGCAGCTATGGCTTTCAAAAAGAATAAAGAATAAAATAATTCAAATAGTAGAATTGGAAACTAGACAACTGTTTTGTGGTGTCTAGTTTTTTCTTGCGTTCATATTTTTTCGCTCAACAAAAAAAACCTAAAGCACATTTAATGGGCCTCAGGTTTTATTTGTTTGTATGCGAATTACCTCAATTCAACAGATGCTCCAGCTTCTTCTAATTGAACCTTCAACGCTTCTGCTTCCTCAGTTGGTAACTTTTCTTTAATTGGAGCTGGTGCACTATCCACTAATTCCTTAGCTTCTTTTAATCCTAATCCAGTAACTTCACGAACTACTTTGATAACTCCAATTTTCTTAGCTCCAGCAGAAGTTAAAACTACATCGAACTCAGATGGTCCAGCAGCAGCAACATCGCCTCCAGCAGCTACAGCCATAGGCGCAGCAGCAGTTACACCGAACTCTTCTTCGATTGCTTTTACTAAATCGTTTAATTCTAATACAGACATTTCTTTGATCGATTCGATCATTTCAGCGCTAGTTAATTTAGCCATTTTTAATTACCTCACTCTTAATTTTATATTTTCAAATTCTAACTAACTGCTTTAAAAGCAACTTACTCCGCAACTTCCTCAGTCGCTTCTGGTTCAGCAGGCGCCTCTTCAGCAACCACTTCCTCCACAACAGTTTCCTCAACTGGAGCAGCTTCAGCTTCAACAACTTCCTCTACAGGAGCTGCTTCAGCAGCAGGTTGCTCGACATCTTTCTGATCAGCAACTTGCGAAAGCGCGTAAGCCATATTGCGCATTGGCGCTTGAAGCACAGATAGTAACATTGATAACAAACCATCTTTGCTTGGTAATGTAGCAAGCTCCATCACTTGCTCACGAGATGCTACCTCACCCTCAATAAAACCAGCTTTTAATTCTAATGCTTCATTTTCCTTAGCAAACGTATGTAAAATACGTGCAGGCGCAACAACATCATCATTTGAATAAGCAATAGCTGTTGGACCAACAAATTCATTCGCTAACCCTTCATATCCAGCTTCACAAATCGCACGACGAGAAATGTTATTTTTTAATACTTTAAATTCAACACCCTCTGCACGAAGATTTCTTCTTAACTCAGTCACCTGATCAACGCTTAACCCACGATAATCTACAACTACTAAAGAAGTAGCTTCCTTAAACTTCGCAGCATAATCGCCAACTAGACTTGTTTTTAATTCAATCGCAGCAGTACTAGCCATTTTTTTACACCTCCTAAATTGTGGTTCTTTATTGACTGTGGAGTAAGTAAACTCAACCAGTCATTATTAAATAACCGAACAAAAAAGCCTGATATCCACCGCAGACATCAGGGCACAACATAACAAGGCATACTAAATACCTTATAATTACATTTGCACCTCGGTAGGAAATTAAGAAATGAACTTTAAACTTTAGTTCTATTCACCTACTGTCTACGGTTTATAGCTTTTGTTCGTAAGAAGTCGGAATTACTTTTCCAAAGTTGAACCGTCAACTTTAATTCCAGGACCCATTGTTGAAGAAATAGCAACATTCTTTACATAAGTTCCTTTTGCAGCTGCTGGTTTAGCTTTAAGCAATACATCATAGATTGCTTTTAAGTTTTCTTCTAACTTGATGTGATCAAATGATACTTTACCAACTGGAACATGGATATTTCCATCTCTGTCAACACGATATTCAACTTTACCAGCTTTAATCTCATCAACAGCTTTTTTAATGTCCATTGTTACTGTTCCAGTTCTAGGGTTTGGCATTAAACCACGAGGCCCTAATACACGACCAAGCTTTCCAACCTCAGCCATCATATCTGGTGTTGCAACAACAACATCAAAATCTAACCATCCACCAGTTATTTTCTCAATGTACTCAACGTCGCCTGCATAGTTTGCACCAGCATCTAATGCTTCTTTTGCTTTATCGCCTTTAGCAAAAACTAAAACTGTACGATCTTTACCAGTACCATGAGGAAGCACCATCGCTCCACGGATATTTTGATCTGCTTTACGTGGGTCAACCCCTAAACGAATAGCAGCATCAACAGTTGCATCGAATTTTACTGTGCTTGTTTTCTTAACTAAATCAATTGCTTCCTTGATATCATAAGCAACATCTTTATCGAAAAGTTTTTGTGCCTCAGCAATTCTCTTACTAACTTTAGCCATAATTTTTTCATCCTCCAAGTGATCAAACAGACAGTGCTTATTCGCATTGTCCTCTCACATATTTTAAGTGGCAATTTTTCAAAGGATTAACCTTCTACAACAATTCCCATTTGTCTCGCCGAACCTTCAATGATTTTCATTGCAGCTTCAATTGTGTTTGCATTCAAATCAGGCATCTTCACCTCAGCAATCTCGCGAATCTTATCCGCAGAAATCGTTGCTACTTTTTCTGTATGTGGTGTTCCAGAACCTTTCGGAATCCCAGCAGCCTTCTTCAACATATCAGAAGCTGGCGGTGTTTTTGTAATAAATTCGAATGAACGATCTTCAAACACTGAAATAACAACAGGAACAATACTTCCCATCTGATCACGTGTACGATCATTAAATTCTTGACAGAAACCTTGAAGATTAATACCACTTGGTCCAAGTGCCGTACCAACCGGAGGTGCAGGCGTTGCTTTCCCAGCTGGAACCTGTAGTTTAACAATTGATCTTACCTCTTTAGCCATTTTAGTCCACCTCCTCAACAATTATTTGTGAAACTCTAAAATCAGCAACCATACAATTATACCAGTTTTCAAAAAAATTTCAATAGCAAATTATCCTAAATCAAAAATAGAAAACACATTCATAATCCGAATGTGTCCAAAACAAAGCTATTTGTCTTAAGAAACACCCCTAATAAACAACAACACTCTAAATAAATCGAATTCACTACTCAATCTCACAAACTTGATCAAGACCAAGCTCAACCGGCGTCTCCTGCCCAAATAAATCAACTAAAATCGTCAATTTTTGATTATCAACATCAATCGTTTCAATCGTTCCAACTTGACCAGAAAATGGCCCAGCTGCAACTAAAATATGTTGACCTATTTCAACATCAACCGTTACCTCAGTATTGACAACACCCATCTTAGCTAAAATCGGCTGGATTTCGGCCTCAGTTAACGGAACAGGACGCGTTCCTTTTCCAGATGAACCTAAGAACCCTGTTACACCAGGCGTATTTCTAACTGTAAACCATGAATCATCTGTATCGATCATTTCAATCAACACATAACCTGGAAAAGTTTTCTTCATCTTTTCTTTTCGAACACCGTCTTTGATTTTAACTTCCTTTTCTTCTGGAACTAGAACACGAAAGATCTTATCTTGCATGTTCATTGTCTCAATACGTTTAAGCACATTTTTAAATACTTTATTCTCGTATCCTGCGTACGTTTGCAAGACATACCAACGTTTTTCTTCCATCTTCTAATCCTCCTTTAAAAAATGATTACTCATCATCCTCAGTGTACGTTTCATCTTCATCAGCTGCCTCAGTATACTCATAAGTCGTATCTTCATAAGCATCATCTGGTTCTTCTACAACAATAGGTGTTGGTCGAGTTGCGAACACCACTCCAGCTGAAACAATGGCATCAACTCCCGCGAAAAATAGTGATAAAGCAACCATAAACACAAATACTTGTGTCGTATGCAACTTCATCTCTTTATCTGTTGGCCACGTAATTCTTTTTAACTCTTGCTTAATATTCCCGAAAAATTCCTTAATCTTTTTCATCTATAGTCACCACTTTAATTTATTTTGTTTCCTTATGGACAGTATGAGCATTGCATCTGCGACAAAACTTTTTAACGACCATACGCTCGCTATCTGTTTGTTTGTTTTTCGTCGTATTATAGTTACGGCTCAAACAATCTTCACATGTCAAAATAACCTTCACACGCATTTCTCTCACGTCCATTCTAATAGGCTAAAGTATATTTTACCAAAAAACATAGCCCTTTGTCAATGGCAAATCACGTAATCAATTCACGATAAGTGATCTCATCCATCAAAACAGGCCTTCCTTTGCTGCCATCAGACTCACCAACCAAGCCAGCAGCTTCTAAATCATCAACCAGCCTAGCCGCTCTGTTGTAACCAATTTTAAACCGACGCTGTAACATCGACGCTGATACTTTCTGGGCTTCAAATGCAAAAGCCAAAACATCTCGAATCAAAGCATCCTCTGAGGGTAAGCCACCATTATTTCCTGGAACATCAATATTAGCTAAAAAATCACTTTCTGGTACAGACCCTAACTCTTGACCTTTAATAAATTCTACGATTCGCGCTACTTCATCGTCACGAATAAAGGCTCCTTGAACACGAATTGGCGCAGGCGCACCCATTGGTGAAAACAACATATCCCCACGCCCTAATAACTTCTCAGCACCAACCGAATCCAAAATCGTTCTCGAATCCGTTCCTGAGGAAACCCCAAACGCAATCCGAGAAGGAATATTCGACTTGATAACACCGGTAATAACATCAACAGATGGTCTTTGCGTCGCAACAACCAAATGAATCCCAGCTGCACGAGCCATCTGCGTCAGTCGCATAATCGAATCTTCAACATCTCCCTTAGCGACCATCATCAAATCTGCAAGCTCATCAAGAATCACAACGATAAATGGCAACTTCTCAAGCGTGCTCACAATTCCCTCACTCTCTCGCTTCGCTTTCTCACGCACGAGCCACTCATTATAAGTCTCAATATCACGCACAACCGACTCAGCAAACAAATCATAACGGCGCTCCATTTCAGCAACAACCTTCTTAAGCGCAGCACTCGCCAACTGTGGATCAGTCACAACAGGTGCAAGCAAATGCGGTAGACCGTTATAACGTGCCAATTCAACCTTCTTTGGATCAACCAGTAATAACCTAACCTCACTCGGCGCAAATCGCATCAGCAAACTACAGATCATCGTATTAATACACACCGACTTTCCAGCCCCTGTCGCGCCTGCTACTAATAAGTGTGGCATTTTATTGAGCGTCGCATACTTCCCCATGCCAGAAATATCGCGCCCAAGCACGATATTCAACATATCTTTCGTGCCATCACCCGCTATCTCATCCATGACTTCCTTAAATGAGACCATCTGTGCCTCCTTATTCGGAACCTCAATCCCAACAGCAGACTTCCCTGGAATCGGTGCCTCCATTCGCACACCTTTAACGGCAAGCGCAAGCGCAATATCATCCACTAACCCAGTAATTTTATTAACCTTAACACCCGCCTCAGGTGTCACTTCATAACGCGTAACTGTCGGACCAATATGCACCTCTGACACTTTCGCACGAACATCAAAATTCGCAAAAGTTTCCTCCAAACGCAACGCTTCATCCTTTGCCGTTTCCATCAACTTGCTATTATCCGTCTTCGTTACATGATCAACTAACAAACTCATCGGCGGCAACACATAATTTTCATCAGAACTTCTAATTGGCTGTCGTTGCTCCATCTGTTCAGCCAAATTTTCAGCAAAATCATTAATTTTAAATTGAGGAATCTCCGGCTCAGACGCATCTAGGCGCTCCTTCTTCTTTTTCTCTTTCATGATCGGGACAACTTTAGCTACCTTTTCTTTGACTGGCTTCTTAACAACTGGACTAGCCTCCGACTCTTCTTTCCGAACTAGCTCACGCATAAATACCCATGCCTTTTTAAAACTATCTTTAATCACACCTGGCTTACGCATATTATATAAATCTTGAATCGACAACCCACACAACAGCAAAATACCATAAAAAATCAAAATAGCTGCAATAAACCATAACCCTTGCCAAGTCACTAACTCAACTAAAATAAACCAAACAAATGCACCGAACATACCACCACCAACAAGCGCATCTGGTGCAAGCACATCCGTTCGCAAATAAAACTGCCCTACCCCCTCAGTAAAACTCAATCCGTGAATGACAAACGCTCGCCATACATCTGTTTGAGCAAAAATAACAGCCCCGAAAAAAACTAAATAAGCGCCAACATACTTCACATCCAAAAAAGATGGCTTCGTACGCGCGACAATCATGTGACAACTAAAAGCAATGACAATCAGACCAAAAAACCAGAAAAAATCGCCAAAAGCGGCTACACTCATCCGGCGCAAAAAAACACCAACCAAGCCCAATCCGCCCATCATCAAAATAGTCAAAACTAAAGTAAAAAGACCAATCAACTCCTGAACAAAGCCACTAATACCAGTCTTTTTATCTTTCGCCTTCTTCTTTTTAGCCATTATCACACCTCACTTCATAGGAGTTGCAAGCGATATAACCACTACACATTAAACTCCTCAATAATCGGAATCACAATCGGGCGGTGCTTTGTCGTCTTATAAATAAACTTCCCTACACGATCACGCATATCAAAACGTAAATCTTGCCAGTTAAAATAACGCCCTTCAGCTTGCGTTTTCTCCTCCAGAACCTCACGTGCAATTTTCTTTGCTTCCTCAAAAAGATCAGCATTTTTTGCATCAAAAACAAATCCGCGACTAACAATCTCAGGTTCATTTAAAATCTTCTTTGTTCGACGATTCAAATTGATCACAATTGCCATAACACCATCATTTGATAACATCTGACGATCTCTTAACACAACTGTCCCAACATCCCCAACGCCATGGCCATCCACTAAAACTTCTTCTAATTCAATAACCTCGGGATGAATAACCGGCTGACCCTGCTCAAAAAATGCGATCTCCCCTTTGTCAAGAATAATAATATGTTCATCATCATACCCCATCGAACGCGCCACCTTCGCATGACTCATCAAATGTCGATACTCACCATTTATCGGGATAATATACTGCGGCTTGAGTAAATTCATCATTAACTTCAAATCTTCACTACTTGCATGACTTGGCGGCAACAAATTTTTATTAACCGCAATCACATTTGCATCGGTGCGATAAAGTAAATCCATCGTGCGCGCTGCACGCGTTTCCGTTCCAAGCTGTGCTGTAATCGCTAAAACCACCGTATCTGTTCTTTGAATTTTGATAAAACGATCATGTCCTTTAATCATTCGCGTCAAATTAATAAATGGCTCAAATCGCGTTCCTGTCGTAATCACTACCATATTAGAAAGATTGTTATCGCGATGCGCATTCATAAATCCTAAACTCATTAACACGGGCTTTGGAATCTTTAAATAACCCAACTTAACAGCCAAATCAATTAAACGCTGCATTCTCCGCCCAGTAATGGCCACTTTTCGATTATACTTAATCGCTAAATCGACCACCATCTGAATGCGATGTAAATCTGTCGATAGCAAAGAAAAGATAATCCGACCCTTTGTGCGCGAAAAAGCTTCTTCAAAAGTGTGCTCTAATGAATCGCCCGTTGAAGCATGACCAACACTATCTGAATTGACACTTTCTGCTAACATACAAAGAACACCATTTCTGGCAATATCACTAATGCGATTATAATTCGTTTGATAGCGACCACTAACACTGTGATTAAAAATAAAATCCGATGTGTAAACAACAGCCCCAGCTGAGGTATGAACACAAACAGCAATCGAACCTGGAATGCTATGGGTCGTCTTGAAAAACGAAACTTTCACGCCATCAAAATAAAGCGTATTTTCGTCTCTAATAATATTTAATTTATATTTTTCGACATTCATCTTGGCTTCAATCAAAGCATCTTCTGCCAAAGCAATCGTTAACCTTGTTCCATACACCGGTGCATTAATCACCGCTAACAACTGCGCAATCGCCCCCATATGCTCATCATGACCTTGCGTCAAAAAGATCCCTTTAATTCGGCTCTTATGCTCAATTAAATAAGTAAAATCAGGAATGACTGCATCAACTCCCAGCATTTCCTCTCCTGGATGCTTCATCCCTGCATCAAGGACAAATATCCTTTCATTGACATCCACTACATATAAATTGTTTCCTACTTCATCAAGTCCGCCCAAAGCAAAAATCTTGACTTTATCTTGCGACATTTGTGTCGCTTGCGTATTTTGCATCACAAAAAAACTCCTCTGTTTCTATTAAATTTTTATCGACTCGTTGTAAAAAAATTCCATTAAAAAATACATAATTTCTTTCCGATTGCGTCAGCAATTTTTTGTACCAATTTTTGGCACCTATGCTTATTTTGACCCAATCTCAACGTTCACATAAATATGCTAATTCTTATTATCCCACAAAATAGCTTTTAAAACAAGATGAAAGCGGAGGTAATTTTAAAAACAACATTTCAAAAATTGACAAACTCTGGTAAAATGAAAGTAATGTTTATGAATTGTGAGGTATGGATATGGCATTAGCAAAAACGCCAAAGGCATTGGCATTGGAAATTAAAAATTTAAAAAAGACTTATGCTGGGGGCAAAGAAGCCTTAAAAGGAATTAATTTGACCGTTCAAGAAGGTGATTTTTATGCGCTTCTAGGACCGAATGGTGCTGGAAAATCGACCATCATTGGCATTATTTCGTCGCTTGTAAATAAAACTTCAGGTGAAGTAACAGTTTTTGGTTATGACACGATTAAGGAAATGGTAAAAGCCAAGCAACAATTAGGTATTGTGCCACAGGAGTTTAATTTTAATCAATTTGAGACAGTTACACAAATTGTGGTTAATCAAGCGGGATACTACGGTGTCTCAAGGCGCATTGCTTTAGAACGAGCAGAAAAATATTTGAAATTGCTGGATTTGTGGGACAAAAAAGAGGCAAAAGCACGCATGCTCTCAGGAGGAATGAAGCGTCGTTTGATGATCGCAAGGGCGTTGATGCATGAGCCTCGCCTGTTGATTTTAGATGAGCCAACTGCTGGGGTTGATATTGAGTTGCGCCGCTCGATGTGGGATTTTTTGCGTGAGATAAATGAGGCTGGTACGACGATTATTTTAACAACACATTACCTTGAAGAAGCGGAAATGCTTTGTCGCAATATTGGAATTATTGATCATGGTGAAATTATTGAGGATACATCTATGAAAGAGTTGTTGAGTCACTTAGAAGTTGAAACCTTTATTTTTGATTTGGAAGAGCCTCCTAGCAACCTTAAACTAGCAGGATATGAATACGGCTTAATTGATGGCTTAACTTTAGAGGTTAAAGTTGTTCAAGACCAAGGAATAAATGATATTTTTGAGCAACTAAATTCGCAAAATATTAAGGTTCTATCTATGAGAAACAAAGCAAATCGTTTAGAAGAATTGTTTGTCCGATTAACGGGTAATACTGGAGGTGCAGCTGATGCTTAGTTTATACTGGATTTCTTTTCAAAGCTTGGTACGCAAGGAAATTAACCGTTTTATGCGAATTTGGATCCAAACACTAGTGCCACCTGTTATTACCACCTCGTTGTACTTTATTATTTTTGGAAACTTCATCGGCGGACGCATTGGAGACTGGAGACATGAATGGATTTACATTTATGCAATTTATGGTTCCAGGCCTAATCATGCAATCTGTTATCGCGAATTCCTATTCGAATGTCTCATCTAGCTTTTTCAGTCAGAAATTCCAAAAAAATATTGAAGAATTACTTGTTGCTCCTGTTCCGACCGCAATCATCATGGCTGGCTTTTTAGCTGGTGGAATGGCGCGCGGCTTATTAGCAGGTGTTTTCGTAACAGCCATTTCTTTATTTTTTGTGCCGCTTGCCGTCTCGTCGTGGCTTGTTGTTTTTGTAACAGTTTTGATGACATCACTCGTTTTTTCATTAGCGGGACTGCTGAACGGCTTATTTGCCAAGTCTTATGATGATGTAAGTATGGTTCCGACTTTTATACTAACACCATTAACTTATCTAGGTGGTGTCTTTTATTCAATTACTTTGCTCCCACCAGTTTGGCAATTTATTTCTCGCTTTAATCCGATTGTCTATATGATTTCAGGATTTAGATATGGCTTCCTTGGTGCTGGAGATATGGCATTATGGACAAGTATGGTTGTGCTGGTTGTTTTTAGTGTTGTATTGTTCGCTATTTGCTATCGATTGATCGAGAAAGGACGCGGATTGCGGTCGTGAAAGTTCTTGAAAATATGTGATTCAGATTTAAAGGGGCTGTCTCGCTACCGGAAGTTAGCGAAGCAGCCCTTTTAGTGTGAGTAGAAAGTAGAAAAGGATAAAATTAGAGTGAAGAGAATAAAGTGAAAAAGCCCCCGTGAGAATATTGAATT
>Ga0131853_10025742_pt1 | contig 10596 bp, 9 predicted proteins | sample TergutLab28metaG_FD_92764 | JGI IMG/M metagenome (GOLD analysis project Ga0131853, IMG submission 92764) | Labiotermes labralis P1 segment gut microbial communities from Petit-Saut dam, French Guiana - Lab288 P1 (version 2) (version 2) | ecosystem: Host-associated > Arthropoda: Insects >... | reverse complement strand
GGGGGGGGGGGGGGGGGGGAGCAGTGATGGCTGGCATGGAAAGATGCATATCTTGCATGATAAAGAGACAGAGTAAATATGATGTAGTTTAAATCTCTACACGCAGAAATTATTAACAGATTTTTTATCAGTAAATGATAGAACCATTAATTTATAATTGCTAGCTTTCCCATATATTTATTTTCTTTGTTTATTTTATGATGCTGTCAGTGTCTTAGATGGAATAGCATCCATTTGTTACGTAGATTGAAGCGTTCAAAATGCAGTAGAACTCCACTTATCAGGACGCTCTCCTCCCATAAAGCCAACCCCTCATCCGTACCTCAGGGTTACTAGGATTCATACTCTACCATTGGTCATGTGGGAGGTGGTAACAGGTGTGGTGGGAATACCCCTATGAGGGTTACTAAAACACATGCTGGCAAACGGGGCTCTGGTCTACCCAAGCCAAGGTGAAAGGTATCATGCTGAAGGCTGCATGGCACTGGGGTCATAAAGGATCCCCTTGGGGAACCAGGCCTCACCCAATTGTATGTAGGCCTTCCGTCAGAATGGGGGCTGCATGTATGGTGACCGTATGTTTTCCCCGTTTTCATAGGAGGACTCCTTAGCTGGGGACTCTTCCGGATATAAATGAATGTTTAAACATTGGCTATGGAGACACATCTCTCTCCATAGTAACCCTATGGGGGAACATGGAGGGGGCCTCATTTACTGGGGACTTTGAGGGAAAGGTGAATTATTAAGGGACAAGTAGAAGAAAGCTCTGAAAACTGGTGTCATTTTCCATAGGGTCCTTGTTGGGAAACCTGCAGGGCTGCATTTACTGGGAATTTTGAGAGATAGTGAAGGAGGGCTCCAGAGAGGGAGCATCGGTCTCTGCGGAAACACTGTTAGGGGAACCTGGAGGGGGGGGGCTCCTTTTCTGGGGATCCGGAAGGATATGGGGAGGAGAGCTCAGGGGATGGGCATCACTCTCCTTGGGGGTCCTGCTGGGGAGCCTGGAAGGGGACTTGTCTACCAGGGACTTGTGAAGGCTCTGGAGATGGGCATCTCTCTCCATAGGGGCCCCAATTGAGAATAATGGTGGAGGGGGTCTGTTCACCAGGAACTCTGAGAGATAGTTGAAGGAAGGCTCTGTAAATGGAGCATTCTGTGTATGGGCTCTCTGTGAGGGGAACCTAGAGGGGGGGTTCCTTTACTGGGAACCCTGGAGGATGTGTAAAGAAAGGCTCTGGAGATGTGCATCTCTCTCCATAGGGGCCCCACTGGGGAACCTGGAAGGGGGGCTAATATACCGGGACTATGAAAGATGAATGAAGGAGGGCTGTAGGGATGGGGCTTCTCACTCTGAGGAAGCACTGTGAGGGGAACCTGGAGTGAGGGCTGCTTTACTAGGGACCCCAAAGAATATGCTAAGTAAGGCTGTGGAAATGGGCCTATGTTTCCATAGGGGCACCGCTTTTGAGGAACATGGAGGGACACTCCTTTCCTAGGGCATTTGAGAGAAGGGAAAAATTTCTTTATTTAGGGAAATTTTTATGAGGAATTCGAGATATATGTAAAAAAAGACCTTGTAAACAGGCAGTCCTGCCCATAGGGGCCCTGTTGGGGAACCTGGAAGGGGTTCTTTTACCGGGACTTTGAAGAGAAAAAAACTGCATATCTGGGTTTCTTTTTTCTTGGACCCAGAGGTCATTAAAAGGTAAGTCTGGGGGCCATCTGGAACTTTAGCAAGGAACAGGGTTCCCCTGAACTGCTATCAGATTATGGGGCACAAAGGGCCTGTTTATAAGGCCTAGTGCATTGGAACTGTAAGGGCTGTAACCCAAATGCTTATCATCATCATCATCATCAGGATGCTGGTTATCCAGATTACCAGTTATCCAAATCGGCTTGGCCCTTTGGGTAAACATTTTTGTACTGTAATTATACTACATCTTTTTATGGCTTGATTTTTCCCCTGTTTGTCAAATACATATAAGGAATTATGTATGAATGTTTTATTTGTACATAAGTAAATATGTATCCTAAAACAGCTGTTTGTAGAAATTTTGTCCACTTCAGACTGCCTATGCAGCCTCTTTTCAAAGAAAAATCCAATTGTCCAGATTCTCTGCATATCTAGATTGCTTGTCATCCAGATTAATCCAGACAAGTGGAGTTCTACTGTACTAGTAGGTATCATAACTAAGGACTTGCTAGTATGATGAAAATTATGAATATGATTAGAAGCAAGTTTTTTGGGGGGCAAATCTGATGTATAACAACATATTACTAAGTTCTACAGTTTTAATTTGGAAGTATTTAGACTATGGCATGGGTGTCCAACATTCTTCTCAAAGGGCTGTAGCCATTACTGTAGGCTGGTTCTTGGGCTGCATGCATAAAAATCACAATAACTATCATACCTAACAGACTAAACTATTGTGTAATTTTTATAGCATATATGAAATTTAAGGATGTGGACACAGACCACACGCAACCTGTACCCATGAGTTGTATGCCTGTGCTATGGTCTCTAGGTGTGTGATTCCATATAATGCTATTGGTGGTTACCAGTCCGAGTTTGGGGGATCCTGCTTCCTTGTCTTCAGGGCAGATGTCAAATCTTATGTAGGTTGTATATAGTTCCTTTCAGTACTGTAAAAGGATACTGTCTTAAAATAGACATGTTTCCTTCCTCATTTCTTCTGTGTCACCATATTTAATTTAATGCTGCATCATCTGAGCAGATGAACTGTTACACTGCTTGAGAAGCTGGTAAAAAATGTCTCAGTGCATAAGGTTGGTATTTACAATTTTGTACAGACCAAGGCAGCTGATTGTGTAGCAATAGATGGAACTATTTGTTGCACAGAATATGTTATGTGACCTTGCCATTCTGTTTTTTAGACAGAATTTAGCGCTGTGTAAGGATAGCATTTGGTCACTGGTCTTGGTTAGGATGTAACATTCCATAAGTGACTGACTGTGGAGTAGAGTCTGTTGTAACAAACTAATATTTGCTCAGCTAATCAGATTCTATGCCATAGTTTTGGGGAAATACCAGTTTTTGCTGCCACTGAGGTATGTCACATGCCCAGGTGGAAGGCTGTTACCAGTGATGGCATAAGAGGAGAGAAATTTACAGGAGAAAGCAAAGAAAAAGTATACATAACAACAATGTCATGTGGTTTTTAATGACAGTATAATGAAAAGATCACTATAAAATATACATGTGTTACCAGAATATAGGGTATTCCTTTGAACCACCAAATCTGTCAATTAGTATATATTTTCTCACATACAGATTGCCATCTTAATATGTAACTTTCGTTTTAATCAATCAGGCCAGAATATAGCTTTAGTAAGCCATTCTGAGAATGAATACAAATTAAAATCAGAAGAAATCAGCAGGCAGAAATTTACTTGCAAACACTAATATTGTTAGTGACTCTTCACTTTGGGAATTTGCTTGTCATACTGTTGCAGGGTCATTTCGTCCGTAGCCTTACAAGTCTCCGGAACAGAATTTTGGACATGCAAAATATATATTTGCCAAGACAAAATTTCCAGATCATTGCCTGTTGTCATTGTTTGTTGTGAACTGCCTGCTGACTCAAGACCAGTGCATGTTGGTTAGTCATGTGGTTCTTGATTATCCATGATGGTAAGTGGGAGGGGGTATGAGATGAGATTAGTCAGGATTGTCAGGGAGGGAAAAGGTGATGCAGCAATAAAACCTTAGTGATGTGACTTGGTCCCATATCTTCTGTGGAACTGAAAGGTTTGTCACTGTGTTCACAAGACCTTACCACTGATCCCTCTTTGTTTCCTAAATATCCATTTTTAATATTATCCTATGTTATATGCCATAGTTTTCCAAGTAGTGTTTTTCTCTCATATATTCAAACTCAAATGTATGTTCCCTTCCCATTATGCCCTTCCACGCTACATATTCTGTCTCTCTTGTCATTGTTCTTTGTCCTAATAATGTTTGATGAAAGTGCAGTGTCACAGCATAGGTGTGTTCTGTGGTGCAGGAACAGCAGCGTGCTGTCAAAGCAGCCCAGCAGAAAGCTAAGGTGCCTCAGGAAAAGTCAACAGCCATGGTGTCTACTGTAAATTTGAAAGAAAAACAGGCAAGCAAGGATGTGGGAGATGACGTACAGTTGCACGTATGTACACTGTCACTTATTTGTGGTACTGGCTTTATTTCTGAGGCTGACCCTTTGAAGACATAATCTGAATTATATTGAGTTCATACTGTGTAACAAAAATATAGTCCATGTCCATTACAAAGGCAAATCATTTATTTCTGTATAGGGATAAATCACTGTTTATTGTGAAAATTGTACAGAACATGTAAAAATACACTGTGTGGCAGAATGCAGCAATTCTTAACCCTTCTGTGCCAGAATTTTGTGCTCAGTGTGATGTGCAAGAGACTGGAATTTAAATCAGAGCTTCATAAGAAAGGCCAGTAATGGCTGTTGTCTGCACCTGACATTTGGCCTTTGAGCATCATACTGCATGACATCTATACCTGACATTAGACGCTAAAGAGTTGATATTGTAGCAGGTGGTACATGTAGTTATCACTGATTTAAATGGTTAAGAAAGTTGATATAGGCTACATGTTGTGGGGGGAATATATTAACAGCCTGGAAAAGATTAATTGTCAGAGTTGTTGGTAACATTCAAAGTTGTGAGTTCGACATTTCCAAAACTACTAAGGTTTAGTTAATGGACTTGAGGGTTGCGACACAGTGTAGCATTATGGATGGTTATCTGCATACAGAGGAATTTTCAGCCTACATAAAACATTAGCCAACTAGTCAGCAAATTTCCAAATGTCATTTTGGAGTTTCGTTAATTAGATATCTGTGTAATGACAATTGACATAGGCTAAGGGTGTTTGAGAATAGGTGCTGAGGAAGATATTTCTTTCTGAGAGGTTCGAGGTAACAGAGGACTGGAAGAAAATGCATAGTGTAGAGCTTCATTTATTGTGCTCTTCACCAAACACTGTTTGGGTGATCATGTCAGGAGGAATGAGAAGTTCAGGCAAGCAGCACATACAGGGGAGAAGAGAGATGTAGACAGGGTTTTGATGGGGAAGCCCACGGAAAGAGACCACTTGGAAGAGGTGGGCACAGATGGGATGATAATGTGAAACTGGATCTTAAATAAATGAGATGCTAGGGCAGGGACTGGATTGATCTGCCGCATGATGAGGCAGTGAACCCTTAGGTTCATATGTTTGGAATTTTTTGGCTAGCTGAGGAACTGGAGGCCTCTCACGAAGAACTTTCTTCCATGGAGTTAGTAATGTTGTTTTGCTATATAGTTTTACAACCCAAAAGACCTCAATTTAGCCCTTCACAGCCATGAAGACCGCACATCACCCATCACTTAATGTTGTCAATAATTGACCCATTGGGTGTTGTTGCAGTACTTTGTGCCATAACTTTGTATAATACTTTATGTACAGTTGCTTTTTAGTCTTTTGTGTTCAGTAAAACACATGCCCTTCCATTTTGCCTTGTTGGAACTCAGGGGTAGTGCTGATGGAACACTCAATTTTTTGGTTGAATATACTTTTAAATCTGATAATAAGAAAGCTGTCAAGGACAAGTCTGTTCGTGACATTGTGTGATTTTGAAATTTTATATTTTTTATAAAGTGGTGAGTTTATAAGTGTCTTGTTTGTCAGAAAGAGCAGGGAGTATGAATGTTTTAATTGAATATCTTGCAGTTGCATTAGCCATTTTTGGTCCTTTATTACATATATGGATGAAGGTAGCACTTCCAAACTTTTTTAATGCCATGCACTGTGTGGGTGACTGTCCTTCGCCATATGGACTGTCTCATTTGTTACAATCGCCTTCTGGGGTAACTATATTTAACAAAACTCTATTATTGGTTATGCTTTTGGTTTAGTTGTTTCCTAATGTACGTGTTTTTGTTTGTTTGAGTAATACCTGATTGTATTCTTACAACATTATGCCCTCAATTGTTTTGAATGTATGTGCATGAGAAATTTGAAAAATATGGAATACCTGTATAAAGGAACATTATAATAAAAATTGTTTCCTCCAACAGAGGAGTTTTGGATTCAATTTGAATTCTCATTCCAGAATTTTTTGGTCACATGAATGTGCTTTGATGTTGTAATTTCAGATTTATGCCTTTGTTAAATTCTTAGCTACTACACATGCTTGGATATTGATGAGTAAAGAAATCGTATCCTGGCTGAAGAACAGTTTTTTGTTTCTGTTTGGTTGGCTTATAAGAACACTGTAGTATGTTATGATGAGCTGGGGTAGTAGTGACTAGGCTAGGGGCTGGGTAGTATGGGAGTAGTATCCAGGGGGGTTGGGCCCGCCCCCTTAATGTGTAAAATAAGGCGACTTGAGTATAGTGCAAGAGTGGTCTAAGTGCGAAAGGGGTGAATGAGTGTAAGTGTGTGATAAGTGAAATGGATGCAGTCCACGAGGACTCTTGCACTGCACTCAAGTCGCCTTATTTTACATATTACGGGGCCGGCCCAACACACGCGCATGGACCGCATACCCCTCGCGGACCGCATCAATTTCACTTATCACACACACTCATTCACTCCTTTCGCACTTGACCACTCTTGCACTACACTCAAGTCACCTTATTTTACACATTAAGGGGGCGGGCCCAACCCCCCTGGATACTACTTATGGGGTTTGCTTCCTGGCAGCAGCAAGAGATTTTTATCTTGTTCAAAATATACAAATGGCTCTGGGGCAAGAATTATTTCCTTGGGGCTAAACAGCCGGGACATGAAGTTTACTGCACACTTCCAACTAGTGCTGAGGTAAAGAATGACTGGAGCTATACCCCTCCTCCCCTTTGTGCCTTCATGGTGTGGCAAGGGATATCTTTACCTTTATCTGTATTCCTTATGTGGCTTTGTTATTGTGCAAGAGCTGTAATTAAATCTGTGTGCTAAGTGTACAGGAAGTCTGCGTGTCTTTAATATGTAGTTCTTTATGTGTGCATACACTGAAGGTTAGCAAGAAGGTTGTGGGGACTCTCCAGGTTGACAAGCCAAAGACGGCAGAGCACAGAGTCAAGTTGTTTAATCACCTTTATCAAGAGAGGGGACCTATGGCTTTCACCAAAAATTTGATGTAAGTATGTTTGTTGTCCTCACTGCCACCAGAAGTAAGCATGGGTCAGAGAAATTATGAACACAAATCATCTCCCATTTCTACCTGGCAGCTGCTGCTAGTGTTATGGTGTGGGAGCAGATGTTGTTTCTTTACATTTTAGAAAAATATATATCTCATGGTAATCTTTGTTGCAGAAGGGGCATTTTCCTTTTTCTGCACCTCTTCTTAGGCTTGCTCCCTTCATTTTACAAATTCTCAATTGAAACCATGTTAACCAAATGCTATCATGCAGATTACACCAGTCTGTATATAGTTCTCTCCCCAGCTCTTACTGTATTTTCCAGTAGGAGACTTAAAGATTTCTTTTCTCTCATTATTTCTTTGCTTGATTGTGTTTGAATATGGCTACATCTTCTTTATTACTTGACATATATGTTTCACACCCCCCTCCCCCCTCTAAACAAATGTATCCCAATCCAATTATGTATAAAATATAGAATTTTTTCTTTGTCTTCTGTGCACCAAGCTTCTAAGATGCTGTCAACTTGGATATGTTTCCAGCAGTGTTGCTATAATCATTCAAATTCTCTTGAGGAGCTCTCATAATATTTGCTTTATAGTCCTGTCTGCTCCCCTGTCCATGGCCTGCAGCTGAGAAATAGCAGAGCAGACCAGTAGTAACATGCATTTGCTAGTGGATGCTATGTGCTTACTGCATTATATTTGGTATTTATTGAGCATGGTGTGGGAGGAGGTGACACATTTTGTATTTGAGTAATACTTAAAATCTGCACTGACCACCATTCCAACTTGAACTGATGTGCCAGTTGCCAACAAAACTCCAGTGATCTCTGTTGACCTTGAGAACTAGTATGCATACTATGATGTAAACTCATAACAATTATGGCTACTTAAAATGTGTCAGCATTGTCTGCTGCACTCTGTGTAAGGAAATGGAAACACGGGATCTTTAGAACACTGAGCAGAGTAAAATGGTGTGTGTTCAGTTGTTTCAGTATGAGCATTAACACAGAATGCATTCTGTATGTAGAGTATGTGATGAGAGTGTTTGTTACCTGCTGTTGGTTGTGCCATAGCTCATACACTTATTTTCTGGCTTCTAACTGTGAAGGACCCATTTGTAGTGAATAAATTGGCATCAGGGAAAATTTTTGTCCAGGAATTTCAGTTTTCCTCTTGCCAGTTATCATTCAGCAGACACTCTGTACACTGTTTCATCAGGCCTAGCTAGTAGATAGGCAAAAAAAACCTCAGCAAATAAGATGCTGAGAAACCTACTGCTGCTGATTCATTTGTCATTACATGTTGTGGGTACAGTAAGCCCATTGGAAACTACAGATCCAATGGACTGTGGCTCACCCTCCTCTGACAACTGGACACATAACTCCATACTACTGTACAGGTGCTTCATGGTGGTAAATATTTGTGTACCAGAATTGTTTTAAGTATATTACATATATGGGAACATTTTTTGAACAGTAGTTTCATTTTTTCCATTAAGATTCAAAGTCCTGTCACTAGAATCAGTGACAGTATTAATTTAATCAATTGGCACCAGGATTTAATTGAGTGACATAAGGAGACCTTAATGGTCATTGTCTATCCCTGGCGTTTGTCGTTTTGAGCATCATGCTGTGTGACAGGTCTATCTGACATCAGGTGCCAAAGAGTTAAAAGACAACAAATTCTCTGTATCAGATGTGACATTGTGAATGTGGCAAGTATTGCAACAATGGGTATGTGGCACATAATGCTGTGCAGTTTGCTAGGTAGGTACCAATGTACTGGAGGACTCTGTATAGAAGGGTGTCTGGTGTGAAGATGGAAGCAGCCAGCTTCTCCAGTACATTGGTACCAATTTACTGAATTACATAACACCATACCACAGAAGACCTGTAATGTCTGTCCATGGGCCAGTGTGGCAGTGTAAACTTCTTTGATTACTTAGGGGCAATGAAATGTGTGTAAAATGAAAGTGCATGTAATGAAGCAGCATCTGTTCTCTACTTGCAGCTTTATACAGATGCATTTTACATTTTGATATATGTGTGTGTGTGTATATGGGAACCAGGATGATGTACTTGGTATAGTGACTTGTTACAGGCTGGGTGGTTCAGGGTTCATATTTGAGTAGGGACAAGAGATTTTCTATGCTCGAAAACTGTCCATATCAGCCATGGGGCTCCTGATTAATAGGTAATGGGGTTCTTTCCCTGGGGATTGAATTTGACCACTTACCTCCATCTAGTGCTGAGGTTCAGAAAGAGTGGAGCTGTACCTCTTATCCCTCTATATGCCTTCATGGCATGTACAGGGCTGAGTCTGCCTTGTACCTGAGTGTATATATTTTCAGGTTGTATGGTCGTGACTTACATCCAGCGGTAATGAAGCTTGGAATGCAGTATGCTGACCGGGTGGTGGTGGGATCAAATGCTCGATGCATTGCATTGCTTAATGCCTTAAAGCAGGTAAGAGGTGAAGTGATACATTGCATCTGGCTATTTTTATTGTTGCTGCTTTGAGGCCAAGGATCAGAATGATAACCTAAAAACAGCGTATCAGTTGGAATTGTAGGTACATCATTGGATGTATGGTGAAATCACTATTTTACATCATCATGTAGACCTTGCAGAAAAATTGTAAAATCAAGGAAAGTGTAAAACCAGGGAAAACAAAAAAAAAAAAAAGACAGAAGATTGATATTTCTCACTGCCTTGGTCTTATTCATTATTAAAATCAAGTGTACACAGTATAATAATACTTAATTTTTTGCAAACTTTCAAAGCAGTAAAACTCACTTCCTCATTGACTGTTTAAAATTAGGTTCAGAAATGGCAATAATTTTCAAAATTAAAACGGAATAAAATTATTTTTTTTAACAATCCAATATTTTTATTTGTTTACCTTTTTCTTGATGCTTCAATGTGTAGAGCTTGTTTTCAAGCTTACTGCTCGATGTATTTTCTTGCTGCCTCTAATCCTTGAAGAGCATCAGAATACTTACTTTGTTCTCAACAATCTTTACCTCTATTTACCTCTACTTCTTCTTCTTGTTTTTCTTCATCCCCACAAGTCAGGTGATCTTGCGTGACTTGATCTACACCTTGTATCTCTCATACACTGACCTTGGCATCACAAAAGACATAAATTCATCAAATTCCATGCCTGATGGTTTCAAGGAGCACCAGTCCTTCTTCTTCTCCTTCTCCTCCTCCTCCTCCTTCTCCTTCTTCTCCTCCTCCTCCTTCTTCTCCTTCTCCTCCTTCTCCTCCTCCTCCTCCTTCTTCTCCTCCTCCTTCTTCTCCTCCTCCTTCTCCTCCTCCTCCTCCTCCTTCTCCTACTCCTCCTCCTTCTCCTCCTCCTTCTCCTCCTCCTCCTCCTCCTCCTCTTCCTTCTCCTCCTCCTCCTTCTTCTTCTCCTCCTCCTCCTTCTTCTTCTCCTCCTC
>Ga0131853_10025741_pt1 | contig 10596 bp, 10 predicted proteins | sample TergutLab28metaG_FD_92764 | JGI IMG/M metagenome (GOLD analysis project Ga0131853, IMG submission 92764) | Labiotermes labralis P1 segment gut microbial communities from Petit-Saut dam, French Guiana - Lab288 P1 (version 2) (version 2) | ecosystem: Host-associated > Arthropoda: Insects >... | reverse complement strand
TGAAGCAGTATTAAATGATGCTGTTGTGCTAGGGTTAGGTGCTGCTAAAAATTCAAAAATTTTAGAGAGAAAAGTGCGTAATGTCTAATGTAGTAGGGTATATCAACAAACTGATTCCGTTTAGTTCAGTAGATGGCCCCGGCAATCGCTTTGCGATTTTCTTACAAGGCTGTCGTTTCAATTGTTGGTATTGTCATAACCCGGAAACAATTCCATTATCTCACAACGCTGAAGGTGAGATTTTGCAGATGACTGCTGAAGAAGTCATGCAGGAAGTCCGTAAGGTGCAGTCATTTATTCGTGGTATTACTGTATCCGGTGGGGAATGTACTTTACAAAAAGAATTTTTAATTGAATTGTTCTTGTTAGCCAAAGCGGAAGGACTTGGGACGTTGATTGATACAAATGGTGTATTATCATTTTCTAAAGAACCTGAATTGCTGGCTGTTGCTGATGGTGTAATGTTGGATGTGAAAGCAGTTGATGAAAGGGAGCATCAAAAGTTGACAGGTGTTCATAATCGAACGGTGTTAGAAAACCTTGACTTTTTGGTGTCAGTCGGTAAATTGGCAGAAGTGAGAACTGTTATTTCACTTGGCTTTAATAATGCTAATACTGTTACCTATGTAGCGAAAACGCTTGCAGCAATTGATCATTCGATTCTGTATAAGTTAATTAAATATCGCTCACACGGCGTTAGATCTGAATTTTTATCAAAATTGAAGCGGCCATCTGATGAGGATATGAAGGAGCTACAGGAGATTGCTTGCAGCCAAGGGTTATCCAATGTGATGATTGTTTGAGGAAATACACAGTAAAATTATTCATAAAAAACATTTTAGGTTCACGTAAAATACGTATACTTAGGATATTATATAGTTACGTAACCAAATTACAAATTAAAAATGTCTCTTTACAACTTTCCTCCCTTAAGATGTAAAGAGATTTTTTCTATTATCAAATTATATTTAAATGCGTAATAGGGCACACTTTTTAATTGAGATATGTTATAGTTTGTCTATAACATGAAAAAAAGAGGTTTGTTTTATGAAAAAAACTTTAACACTGATAACAGCAATGCTAATGGCGTTATCTTTTGTTATTTACACTAATATTGATGCAGATGCATCGAACGATAGACTGCGGGTTCATTACATAGATGTTGGTCAAGGAGACGCAATATTTATTGAAACAGAAAATGAGACGATTTTAATCGATGCAGGGACAACGGCAGGGGGACGAACTGTTGTAAACTATTTAAACGATTTAGGTGTAAAGGTAATTGACTATGTGATAGCTACACATCCACATAGTGATCACATCCAAGGGTTTCCATTAGTTTTCGATACATTTGAGATAAAAAATGTTTATGCGCCTCGGGTTTCTCATACAACTGTGGCATTTAGAAATTTTCTGCAAGCTGTAGAAGATGAAGGGCTATTAATTAAAATCGCAACAGCAGGCGTTACATTACCAATCGAAAGTATAGATGCTGTATTCGTTGGACCTACTCGGGAATATGCAGCTAGTGCGCTGAATAATTGGAGTGCTGTGCTACATATTACACATAACAAGCAGTCATTTATTTTCACTGGCGACGTTGAGCGGGGAGCAGAGCTTGATATGATTAATCAGTATGGGGCATCATTGCAATCAGATGTACTAAAAGTTAGTCATCACGGTGCCAATACTTCAACTGTACAAGAATTTTTGAATGTAGCTCGCCCTTCGATTGCAGTCATTTCAGTTGGAAGAAACAGTTATGGTCATCCAACACAAAATGTTTTAAACAGACTTGAAGCATCCGGAGCGAAAATATATCGTACTGATTTACACGGCACAGTAGTGATTACTAGTGATGGACAGAGAAGTACAGTAGAAACGGAGAAGTGACTATGAAAGTGATTATTGATCGTTTTGAAGGGGAAATGGCTGTATTAGAGTTAGAAAGTGGAGATAATATTGATGTTCCAAGAAGTCAAATCCCATCAAGCGCTAGCGAGGGAGATGTGTTGATCAAATCATCGGATGATTCTTTTGTGATTGATAAAGAAGAAACAAATAAGCTTAGAAAAGAAATTAATGATTTAATGAATAAGCTTTTTGTAGATTAAGGAAAACTTAAGCAATTTTCTTTATACTAATCACATGAAATACAACTTCTCCCTTTTGAAAAAGCCTCGAATTAATTTTGTAGAGGCTTTTTTTTATAAGATGTTCTAAATAAGTGAGGCTAGAAGCATGAGAATTCTTGTTGTTGAAGACAACGTCCCTTTGCTGGAATCGATTACCGAGTTGCTTAGTAGTGAGTTTGAAGTGGACTCTGCTAGCAGCGGCGATGAAGGCTTGTTCATGGCAATGCAGAATATTTATGATACGATTGTTTTAGACGTGATGTTACCAGAGAAAGATGGCTTTGAAATTATTGCTAGTTTGCGTGCTGAAGGAATTAAGACACCCGTTTGTTTTTTGACGGCTCGTGATTCGCTGGAAGATCGTGTGAAAGGGCTTAATTTGGGTGGCGATGATTATTTGGTAAAACCGTTTCAAGGGCCTGAATTGATTGCTCGTGTGAAGGCATTATTGCGTCGAAGTGGTGCATTAGCTATTGATGAAAGTATTCAATATGGTACGATGAAGTTAACTGGGAAAGAAAATCCCATTGATATTAATGGTGAAAAGGTTAAATTTACTTTGAAGCAGTATGAGTTGTTAGAGTATATGATTCATAATCAAGGTGTGATTTTAACAAAAGAACAAATTTATGATCGAGTTTGGGGTTTTGAATCAGATACAACGATGGAAATTGTTGAAGTGTTTATGCATCATATTCGTAAAAAGCTTGAACCGTTTGGCTATCACAAACATATTCAAACAGTACGTGGTATTGGTTATCAACTGTTAAAAAGTTCAGAACCTGTCTAAAAGATCCTAGACAGGTTCTTAGATTGAATTGAGGGAGAGAAACGCTTTGTTCAAAAAAATTAGAATTCGTTTAACAGTTTTAAATGCTTTTATTTTTTTTAGTGTATTGGCTATTTTTTCTATGATTATTTATGGCTTTTGCTATGTTACACTTTATCGTGATGTCAATCAATCGATTGATAAAGCCATTGTTGACTTTGAAGCAGACATCTCTCTTTTTTTGGAAGGAATAAAGATGCAAGAAGATCCGATTGACTTAGAAGGATTGCCGGTTGCTGAGGATCCGCGAGTGTCAATCTTTTTTTGGACAGATCAAGGAGAGATGGTTTCAAGTTATATTATTGATCGGAAATATGAAGCTGATTTTAAACCGATACTTAGCGATCAATTTGAAAAAATGAAAGTAGGCGGCCATACTTATCAAACGAAAACGATTGACGTTGTTGGAGGCATTGTGTTGCCTGTTCATAGTGCTTATGGCTATGAGCGGGTGCTAAGTACGAAAGTACAATTTGTCAGTAATACACGCACGCAGCAAGAGCTTTTGGATCGATTATTACTCATTATTATTATAGGAGATATCATTGGTATTTTGGTTGTTATAGCTGTAGGATTTTTCTTATCCAAGCGAGCATTAGTACCGATTAATCAATCATGGGAAAAACAGCAACAATTTGTGTCTGATGCTTCCCATGAGCTTAGGACACCATTATCAGTTATTCAGATGAGGGCAGATTCATTGTTGCGTCATCCGGAGGCTACAATTCAAGATCAGGTATCCGATGTATCTGCTATTTCTAGCGAAACACGGCGATTATCTAAGTTAGTGACTAATTTATTGACATTGGCGAGATCCGATTCGAATCAGATGGAGGTCATCAAGCAAACATTTTCATTGACTGAGCTTTTACAGGAAGTTGTGGATCAATTTGTGGATATAGCAGAATTTCAAGGCAAGCAGTTGATATTGAATGTGAACTCGGGTTTGCAGTTTTATGGTGATAAAGAAAAAATACACCAATTATTGGTGATCTTGCTGGATAATGCTTTGAAATTTACCGATCAAGGCGGATGCATTGAATTGATTTGTCATGAGAGTACAAGTTCGATTCATTTGCAAGTGAAAGATGATGGTGCAGGAATTAAAGCAGCCGATGTAGATAAGGTTTTTGATCGTTTCTATCAAGGTGATAAATCGCGTACGAGGCAGGAGGGAAGCGGTCTAGGATTATCGATTGCCAAATGGATTGTAAAGCGCCATCATGGTAAAATAGCTGTTGATTCATCTGAAAGTGGTGGAACAACTTTCTTTATAGCTTTTCCTAAAGTGAAGAAAAGTGGCGAGAATGCTCTAAATCTTCGATTTAGCTAGCATTGTCCCTGCACAGCTTCTTCAAATCTCCGATTTGACTAGAAGCCACTGCAAAATATATTGTCAATAGCATGTTATCGAATTAGAAGGTAGCATGCTATTTAAAAATTTTTCAAGTTGTTTTGTTTGCTATTTTATGTCGAACACGCAATAATAGTGTCGAGATGTATTGTGGCAATCTGGAGGGTATTCATGAAAAAGATAAGGGTTTGCTTAGTTGATGATAATCAAGAATTGGTCAACTTAATGTGTGACTATTTGTCACTAAAGGAAGATTTTGAAATAGTGGGAACTGCTTATAATGGTGCAGATGCTTTGAAGATCTTAGAAATAGTTGAAGTGGACATAGTTATATTAGATCTTGTGATGCCGCATATTGATGGGATGGGTGTAGTAAATAGGTTACGTGAATTGAAGGGAAGCAATATGCCAAAGGTTGCTATGCTTACCGGCTTTGGACAAGAAGATGTGATGAAGAAAGCTATGCGTTTAGGTGTTTCTTATTTCATGATGAAGCCATTTGATATGGAACATTTAATAGAGCAAATTAGAAATTTATCCGGTGATTGGACTGATGCCGAAGAAGCAATGATGCCTGAAATATCGGCTTCAGAAGTAACAGTATCAATGAAGCAAAAAGAATTAGATATTTTAATTACTGAAATTATTCATGAAGTAGGTATTCCTGCCCACATTAACGGCCATGGTTTTTTACGTGAAGCGATTGCACTTGTTTATCACGACATCAACATGTTAAATAGACTTACGAAGGAGCTTTATCCAGCGGTTGCTAAAGTTTATAACACAGCACCAAACCGAGTAGAAAGATCGATTCGTAATGCGATTGAAATAGCTTGGAATCGTGGTAATGTTGAGATATTAACAAAAATGTTTGGTTATACAATTAATACACAAAAGGCTAAGCCAACTAATTCAGAATTTATTGCAATGATTGCTGATAAATTACGGCTGGAAAAGCCAGCTGGTTAAAATACATATTTAATTTCTGCTCATACTGTTCAGATAAAACTTATTAAAAGGTTACATAGATTTCAGACTACAGATGCCCCTAGTGATTGCATATAGAGCAATCACTAGGGGCATCTGTGGAATTTAACAAGATCTCATTACTTTCATTTGAATTGCTCATTTTTTGCTGAATCGATTCTTGTTATTTTATAAGTATATTTCTTTGGTGCTGCATCATTGGTAGCAGGATCAAGTTGCTCTTGCTCATTTTTTGTTGTGAGATCAACTTCTTGCTCATCTGTATCTGTTTGCAAATCTTCTTCACTTGATACCAAAATTGATCTTAGTGTATTCACCAGCAGATCAATGGCATCTTGACTAATCCAATAGTGTGTAGCAAAACGCCAATGTCCCTTTCTAGGACCGTTAACTTTGATGCTCTTTTGCAGTAGAGATTTAAGTATTTCATCAGCAGGTACTTCCGTTTCAATTTGACAGAAAACCATATTAATATCTCGTTGGTCTTGATGCACAGTAACACCGGGGATTTCATCAAGGCGATCTGCCAAATATTGTGCTGTTTTATGATCGTCTGCTAACCTTGGACGTATTTCTTCCAATGCAACAATGCCTGCTGCTGCTAAAAAGCCAGCTTGGCGTAAGCCACCACCCAGTAGCTTTCGGTTTTTTCGAGCTTTCTCAATAAATTCTTTTGAACCGGCTAGGATAGAGCCAATTGGTGCGCATAAACCTTTTGATAAACAAAACATAAGTGAATCGCAATGTTCAGTGAGCTCACGAACATCAATGTTAAGTGAAGCAGCGGCGTTAAAAATTCTTGCGCCATCAAGGTGTATCTTCACATCATGCGCTTTGGCTAAATTTGAAACAGCTTCCATATATTCTGGATGGAGTGCAACACCATTAGAGTAAGCATTTTCTAAGCAAATTAAGCTGGTTTTAGGCCAATGAATATTTTCTCCTTGGCGAATTGTTTTTTGAATTTTTTCAAGATTCATTATGCCACGAGTTGTTTCTAGTGTACGCAGTTGAACACCAGTAATAGCGGCAGCAGCACCTACTTCATAAGCTACAATATGACAGTCTTCACCAAGGATCACTTCATCACCACGATTACAATGTGTGAAGATAGCAAGTTGGTTTGCAAATGTCCCACTGGGAACAAATAAGGCAGCTTCCTTACCAATCAGTTTAGCTGCATAAGACTCCAATTCTGCAACTGTTGGATCATCCTGATAGACATCATCACCTACTGTGGCACTAGCCATTGCGCTACGCATGGATTCAGTAGGCTCAGTTACAGTATCGCTTCTTAAGTCAATCCAGTTCATAATTAATCGCCCAATCTCTACGTTTTTAGTTAAAACTATTATAGCGTAACAATTAAATGTGCAAAAGATTTATTTTTATCTTTAAAATACCTTCGTTGTCCAATCTTCACAGTTCCAAACTTCATGGACGATGTCTCGGTAAAACTCCGGTTCATGTGAAATGAGTAAAATACTCCCTTTGTAATCTTGCAATGCTCGCTTTAATTCCTCTTTGGCGTCAACATCAAGGTGATTCGTGGGCTCGTCCAGTACAAGTAGGTTTGTTTCAATATTTAGCAGCTTGCATAATCGTACTTTTGCTTTTTCACCACCGCTTAACACATCGATTTTACTTTCAATATGCTTTGTTGTGAGTCCGCATTTGGCAAGTGCTGATCGCACTTCTGCTTGCGTAAGAGCAGGGAATGTGTTCCAAATTTCTTCAAGGCAAGTGTTTCCGCTCTTGCCTTTGACTTCTTGCTCAAAATAGCCGGTATGAAGGTTATCACCTAGTTCAACACTTCCGGAAATCGGCTTTATTTCACCAAGAATACTGCGTAAAAGTGTTGTTTTTCCAATACCATTGGCACCGACAAAAGCAATCTTTTGCCCACGCTCCATTACGAGGTCTAGAGGTCGTGATAATGGTTCATTATAACCAATAACTAATTGATTTGTTTCAAAAATAATACGGCTAGGTGTTCTAGCTACTTGAAAATTGAATTGCGGCTTTGGACGATCTTTAGCAAGTTCCAGAACTTCCATCTTATCCAATTTCTTTTGTCGTGACATAGCCATGTTACGTGTTGCCACATTAGCTTTGTTACGAGCAACAAAGTCTTTTAGATCAGCAATTTCTTGCTGCTGGCGTTTGTAAGCAGCTTCCATTTGTTGCTTTTTCATTTCATAAACGGTTAAAAAGTGGTTGTAATCTCCAACATAACGATTCAGTTCTTGATTTTCCATATGATAAATAATGTTAATGACAGAATTTAAAAACGGAATATCATGGGAGATTAAAATAAAAGCATTTTCATACTCGGTTAAAAATCGTTTTAACCACTCAATATGCTGTTCATCCAAATAGTTTGTAGGCTCATCTAGCATCAAGATTTCTGGTTTTTGCAACAATAATTTTGCTAAAAGTACTTTAGTACGTTGACCACCGCTTAACTCATCAACTTGACGATCAAAACCAACATCAGCCAGTCCTAAACCACGACCAACTTCCTCGACCTTAGCATTGATTTGATAGAAATCATTTTGATCAAGTGTTTCTTGTAATTCACCAACATCAGCTAGTAATTTTTCTAACTCTTCTGGCGAGACATCACCCATTTTAGCATAGAGTCCATTAATTTCTTGTTCGATGTCAAACAAATATTGAAAAGCACTGCTTAATACATCACGAATCGTCTGTCCTTTTTGCAGAACAGCGTGTTGATCCAAATAACCAACACGAACTTTTCGCGACCATTCTACTTTTCCTTCATCAGGCTGTAGTGTGCCTGTTACAATATTCATAAATGTTGACTTACCTTCGCCGTTAGCACCGACTAGCCCAATATGCTCTCCTTTTAATAATCGAAAAGAGACATTGTTAAAAATGGCACGATCACCAAAACCATGACTCAAATTTTGTACATTTAATACACTCATTGTTTGTCTATCCTCACTAAATTCTGTTAAAATATTAGCGTAGGCGAATGTCCCATAGGGATATCGCCTAACTTAATCATCTTAATATAAGGGAAGATATTTAGCAATATGCCTGTCATTGGAAAGATTGAACAACAAAAGAAACAGCACAATCGTTTTAATATTTATTTTACAATCAACAATCATCCGGAATATGCTTTTTCAGTTAGTGAAGATACTTTGGTTCGCTTTGGATTAGCTAAGGGAAAAGAGCTGACAAATGAGGATATTCAGCAGTTACAGTGTGATGATGGGGTGAGTAAAGGATTGCAACGAGCTTTCAATTTCTTATCTTATCGTTTGCGTTCGATTAAAGAAGTTGAAAACTATTTGAGAGATAAGGAGCTATCTGAGGAAATTATTCAAGAGGTCATCGTTCGTTTAAAAGCCTTGAACTATTTAGATGATTTAAAATTTGCTCAAGCTTTTGTACGTAATGAAATGAATATTTCACGAAAAGGCCCGATTGTAATTCAGGGAGACTTGACAGCAAAAGGTGTGACTGTGGCTATTCAGGAAATTGCCTTATTGGAATATCCGGAAGATGTGCAATTGGCGAATGCTTTGATTCATGGTGAGAAGGTATTTGCGAAGCAGAAAACATCGCTTAGGATGACAGAGCAGAAAGTCATGCAGACACTTATGCGAAAGGGCTTTCCGCGGGGGATTATTATGCAAGTTTTACAAGAAATAAAAATTGAAGATGAAAGTGATGAATGGCAAAATTTATGTGTCGAAGGTGAGAAGTTGCATCGCAAATATGAGCATTTAACCGGTTTTGTCTATAAGCAGAAAATGACAATGGCGCTGTATCGGAAGGGATATAGTAGTGAACTGATTAATCATTTTATTCAGTTGAAAGTGCAGTAATAAATAGAAAGGATGGTGTTTGTAAGTGAAATATCAATGGCTTGAGGAATACTGTACATCAAAGAAAGGTGCATTCAAAGAATACAAGGAAGAGTGGGGCGTATATCGTTATATGTTGCGTGACAAAATGTTTGTAATGCATGGTGGCGATAATGAGGGAAAAGAGATTATCACAGTGAAGCTTGATCCGATGCAAGGACAGCGACTTCGTGAGGTGTATGAAGGTGATATTGTGCCGGGATATTATATGAACAAGGAGCATTGGAATTCAGTGTATGTTGATGGTGATGTACCGGATGATATTTTGCGCGATATGCTTGATCAATCATATGAATTGATTCTTAATGGATTTAGTAAGAAAGTGCAGAAGGAAATATTGGAGTAGTGATGTACTAACTTTGGCGTTAGCACATCACTACATTTTTTATTTAATAGCTTACGATATTGCAGCACCTGCAGAAACATAACCTGCAAAAGCACCTGCGACTGAAAGGGCAGAATCATTATAGGCACTAGCGATAAGTAACAGTTGTTCCCCTGCTGTTACGGGAACGTTTACTGATCTTATCCCGCTATAGATAGCACCTACTGCTATAGAACCTGTTGGACCAACATCTACATATGCACCAGTTGGCGTATAGTTCTCACTGTTTGCAGGAGCAGACCATAATTCAACTCGAACGTAGGTATTGCCGAGTGCTATTGATAGACCTGCTGTTGCAACAAATGTCGCAGAAACAGAGGTGATAGTACCCGTACGCGGCACGGAATAGGCAAAGTTGGTCAAAGTTCCGCCGGAAAGGCCTAAAGTGATTTGATTACCCACAATAGACACGCCCGGTGTTGACATTCCAAAACCAACGTATGCAGTAGTTCCAGCAGTACCTCCTAATAAGGTAGATAGCGCTACAGGGAGACCAGAAGAGTAAGGGATTATAGCGCTTGACCCTGCTATACCAGTAGCACCAGTTGGACCAGTTGGGCCACCTGAAGGTCCAGTAGCACCGGTTGGGCCAATCAGACTATTCAACCATTCGACCTCAGTTCCGATAAATCCGTTCGCAACTGCTTCATCATAAGCAGAAGCCCCAGTAGCGCCGTCTGCACCGGTAGCGCCGTCTGCGCCAGTAGCCCCATCTGCGCCAGTAGCGCCGTCTGCGCCAGTAGCGCCGTCTGCGCCAGTAGCGCCGTCTGCGCCAGTAGCACCGTCTGCACCAGTAGCGCCGTCTGCGCCAGTAGCACCGTCTGCACCAGTAGCGCCGTCTGCGCCAGTAGCGCCGTCTGCGCCGGTAGCACCGTCTGCACCAGTAGCACCAATGAGACTATTCAACCATTGGACCTCTGTTCCGATAAATCCGTTCGCTACAGCTTCATCATAAGCAGAAGCCCCAGTAGCGCCGTCTGCGCCAGTAGCGCCGTCTGCGCCAGTAG
>Ga0131853_10025740_pt1 | contig 10596 bp, 4 predicted proteins | sample TergutLab28metaG_FD_92764 | JGI IMG/M metagenome (GOLD analysis project Ga0131853, IMG submission 92764) | Labiotermes labralis P1 segment gut microbial communities from Petit-Saut dam, French Guiana - Lab288 P1 (version 2) (version 2) | ecosystem: Host-associated > Arthropoda: Insects >... | reverse complement strand
CTGCTAGTCAGTTTGAAACAAAGGGCCGTTCATCTCTCCATAATCAACAACTCTGTAAGTAAGGCACAATTCGGACAATTGTGACCCTCACAGCAGGAGGTCTGTGCAGCTGCAGACAACGCGCCTACAATGACAAAGGAGAGGTCTGAGAGACCCAGAAAATCTGTTGACTAGAGGCAACTTGCGAGATACCTACATCAGTACTTCGAAACTGCACAAATTCCTTACTACCAAAACAACCAGAGGGAAAAAGTGGACTTGTCACGCGGATAGACCCTTCTAACCTGTGGTCAGGCTGAATTTGCACTCGACCCATCCTCAACTGAGATATGGACACATGAGAAACATTTTACCCCAGGTTAAAAAGATTAGATTACAAGCATGGAATGATTATTTGTGGCTTTTCCCCCCCCCAAAGAAAACTGATTCGATATGGGATCATACACGCAAAATAAGGTACAGAATTTACATCTTTTAGAATGTGAAGCTGTGTGGTTGGGGTAGTGGTTCCAGACGTTTCGAAGGGCCTTCATAACTTCACCTTCAGAGGCCAAGGAATCCAAGTAATTCCATACATTTAGAAGGCACAGTGTTCCTCAAAACGTCGGAAACTACTCATATAAAGTCAGATACCAGAAACCTCAAATCCTCTGAAACTCCGCTCATAACATCTTACAACTCGCAAAGTAAGCTCGTTCTAATATTTCCTTTACGAACTCAGGACGGAAAAGACCAAAATGTACGTCCGAAATAAAGAGTTCGCAACATTTTTGAGTCATGGCTACAACTTGACACAAAACATTACATTATGATGTTATGTAGCGATGATGAAGCCCTACTGAAATATAAGGCATGAGATCACGATACTGGAACACCTACGACGCAACAGCCATCTCGGTTGAGTGGTTGTGCAATTCTGCTTCTTATTCGCAAACTCGTGGATTAAAATCTAGGCTGTGGGAGCGACTAACCTCACCGACATATTTTGTATTTTGCCAGTGCCTCCAGTCAAGTACCCAGAGGGTACTGCAAATTAGGCCACGCCATGTTCTCCCACATTTGTCATTCTCGCATTGAACGGGGTTTGGTGTAAACCAGCTTGTCCAAACTGCGGAAATATGGTGGACGGCTGGATGTGATGACTTTCTCGACAATAAGACCTTCCACTAATATGTAACATAGTTATAAGCTAAGCAAATCATATACGTTTTGGACACAAGGTTTACTGTCACACTTGTGTGGTCCCTTGTTACAGTGACTAGTTGACACAACATGTAGAACACTGAAAGTGACTGGCTCAAAGCCACTGGTAGTGCCTCTGAATAAACCACAAACAAGTAAATAAGAAAATCTGCCAACAGACAGGGCGTATATGAATGTTCCTTAACCAGGATTGCGCAGAATACGGTTAGGATTCCCGACAGAAATGGCGTTATAAATAACTTACATAAAAATTATTAAATTCCGTGAAAAAAGTTTAAATATTCCATGAAATGTCCAAGAAATTTTGTCCGGCAATTGGCAATACTGTAGTAATCTCCATGTGCCTCTTTGTCTTTTGGCCCGTAAACTTTTTCCTAGGTAGGGGTTTCTAAAGAAGTAAAACATTTTATGGATTCCTTCGTGGAAGAAATGTTATGAAACACTGGCCTATATTATTCAAACACAAGCAGAATATTTTTTAGGAGTCATACACGAGAGCTGGCCTCAGATATTCCTACAAACCACATGGTTACAGACAGCGTAATGTGAAAATGAAAACTGATTGACCCTTTAAGAGCAGTGGTTAGTGCAAGTGCTACCTGCACTAACAGTCAGTGACGTTGCATTTCGCCAGTCCAGTATTTCACAAAGGGGTTTCTTCCGATTCTCCCAACATGTAACATCATAACCATACCTGCTATAGCATTGTAATAATTGGTTGGTCTTTGCAATTGGGACTGTGAATGTTTTCTGTAAAGTAGGAATTACATTTTTATGCATTATTTATAAGACCTCGAGACTACCTCGGGTTCTTAAACGGAGAAGAAGCAGAGACCCAAACGGAGAAATGGAAAAGCCTCTTTATTTTACATTAATCGAAGTGAGTGGGCCTCGAATTCGGAACTGCTAAGGACGCCATCCTACTTTCGCTCTCCGACACAGAAACAGAAGTCTGTTTGTCCCGCCCATTTCCTTGTTCGGTCGACGTTCAAGTGCAACAGTGGTATAAGTTTTAAGGTGTAACAAAGATACCTGGTCTTTTCTTAAAAACTGGGTTCTTTAAGGGAAATTTTTATCTATCTATCTATCTATCTATCTATCTATCTATCTATCTGTCTGTCTGTCCGTCTGTCTGCCTGCCTGCCTGCCTGTCTGTCTGTCTGTCTATCTATCTATCTATCCATCCATCCATCCATCCATCCATCCACCCACCCAATGCATGTTATGGAATTATTCAGCTGAATTAGGATACAGACCAGAGGCGGGTTATTATGCAAGTGACACGGAATACTTGAATACCGTTAAAGGCGGGAAGTTTAATGACCAGGGAAGCAATTACTCAGCTTCTCAAAGGCTCTGCTCCACAGACTAAGTCAGTCGGTCAGTCATTTAGTTTAATTGCAACAAATAAAATTATCGAGCAAATTCGATATGCAGTAACGCTTCTGACTTCATTTTGGGAGGTACGCGCTTCGAATTTGAGACAGGACATCGATAATTCTGATTGAGGTTTTTGTGTTTTTCTCAAAACCTCCAGCCAAATGTCGGAATAATATATTAAACTACCCCACAACCGATTTCTACCTCGTGGTTACCAATTCACTATTATTTCACAATCCAATCATTCGATGCTATAGCCCATACATGGTTTGAGTTATAATAGCTAAAATCCAAATAAGTGGATGAAACAAAAGAGATCTTGGTAGATTTATGACAACACAGTTAGCTTCATCCAATTCTCTTATGTTTTACTGATTATACGTTGACAGATACATGAAATATACTCCTCCATAACATCGAAAGCTTTTTATACACGGCGTCAGAATTCAAGAGGAGAAACCCTGAATCATAAAATGTTACTTATCCCACTCTATACGGTTGTGGTAAAGGTCGTATTCGTAAGTGGGGGACACATAATGTGGGGATTTCTACAATAAATTTAGAAACAGCAGAAGGCCTCACATTCTGTAACAAATATAAAATACCGGCATGATTATTATGTCTAAAGTCAAACAACTGGTGTTTCTATTATTATTAACGTAATTCATAAATTTATTACATTCTCAATTAAATTTCCCTTATAATTAATCCACCATAGCACAGTGATATTAATAACTAAGTGTACCATCTGCTCTTAACATTACACAAAAATTGAATTTTGCCCATGCAAATATACATGCACTTCGTACGATTCTCAAAATAGACCAATACTCTCCTCATAAAAGCAACGAGTGACAGGTACTACACGTAATGGAGGTGCAGTAGCTCTGCGTGAAGTAGGTATTACGCTTTAAGTACCATTTCAATGAAACAATTACAACTACTTAGGCCAAATTTATCACGCAAACTTGGACTAAAAAAAAAGTTATGTCAACCCCAAGAAATGTGAGGAGATATAAAACGAAATGTTAAGCAAAACTAGGAACGATACAAAATTAGCATTTTATGAAGCAAAAGCTGCATTTATTTGTGTTACATGTTCATGAGAACTAAACACCGAACAGATTATAAGAAAGGCAAACTGAAATGTTTGAAACTGAACTCGTAAGAAGACTTGCTGCTCACGCTTTTACCAGCTACAAATATATACGCTGTACGCTTATAACTTTTACAATTGACGTGAAGCAATTACGAAACGCCTAAGTTTCCTAACGGTTGTATACCGTAGCCCGCTGCTGCACTCACTTCACGAAACCGCACAGATATTGCAGACTCTCAGCGATGAAGCTGTAGAGTCTCATTAAGTCTCCGTAATGAGATGGCCTCTGACCCGTCTACGGTATAATTCTTGTGCACTGACATGGGGGCCTGTGATGGATGAGATTTCCAAAAATTTCGCGGGCTTCCTTTGACATGCTCGTAAAGGACATATTGCCGACGCTGAGGGGAGAAGGACAAGCAATGCATGTCCAGTGGTGGCTCCACAGGGATAAAACTTAAAGAAGATTTCAGATGGGCTATGGCGATACATGACCGTACAGATTCCTCGGTATTCCTGAAAGGTCAGCGCGATGTTGAACAAGTTAGGATATAAAAGCATAGTTTTGATACCATATACATCTTTAACCCTCGAATGTCGAAAAAAGTTCAACGGTTCTAAAACATGTTTAATTCTTCTCTACTGCTTTTGTGAGAAGAATTTTTAGTTTCGGCAAGTATTCAGCGAGTTACGTTCGAAATGCCCGTCGGAAAAATTTATGAACGTCTTCAAGTAAAATATCTGTTTTAGGCGCGTTCGCACAGTCGCTAAAAGAGCCAATTAGTTTCGTCATGCCTGTCCGTCTGTCTGTATATACCAACGCGACTCCCCTTAGACGAATCTCCGTGAAGTTTGATATTGGGGCCTTGTATGAAAAATCTGACGAGAAAATCCAAATTTGGTCAAAATCGGACAGTATTATCGAACACTTTACGTGAAGACCTAAGTGGGTTTTGTAGTCACCGACGACATAAATTCGCCTTAAGAGCCCTACTGTGCAACACTCCATGTTTACAGTGTTGAGAGTGACAAGTAGCTCAACAACACACAGAAAACGCACTGCTACAATTCCGCTGCAACAGTAAGTTCACCCTAGAGCACGCCATGAAGGCTCACAGGGGGAGTAGAGGTATAGTTCTGCTCTTTCTTTAACTTCGGGCCTAGATAGGAGTGGATGGTCAATGTCATGCCCCGACAGTTTCACCCCCGGAAAAGAGATCTGATGCCCAACGTACAGGAGGTAGCGTGGGCCCCGGGGCCGGTCTGGACAGGCGCGGAAAAGCTCGCCCTCGCCGGGATTCGATCCCTGGACCGTCCAGCTTAGAGCACTCCACTGTAAAAATGCTTACACGAATGCGCCTCAATGTTAGGTTATGCGTACACAGGCTAGTTTTTTCTCTCACTTTAAAAAATCGGGATGTGTAAAAAATGCTGGTGTCACCCAGATTCACATTTAATGTCTACTTTACTGAGCAGGCCTACAGAAAAACAGAAGAACAGAGAGGGTGAAGTCAATAGGCCTATTTTTGCAAATTCTTTATATATTCCTAAATGGGACAAATGTATTTTTATTCTGTAGAAATTAAATGGGAAACGAAATGGTGATGAAGGAACCAAGGTAAAAATTGTTTACTGAAGACTACCCCACTCCTATTAATATAAACTTTAACACGGTATTTAATAGTGTTACGAGGGCGAACTGCAGTAAATAGAATTAATTTAGGTTTAAAAGTAGAAAATCCTGTAAAATCCTCAATTTTACGGTCACTGAACTCAGCAACATTAAAACATAAAGTGGATTCGTCGCGAGCGTACAGATAATTGTGTTTAAGAGATCATACGGCAGTGGGTGCTGAAGATCATGATCTCCTGGGATGTTCTGATACACCCTATAAAACACCAATCTTAAATTTTCTGGTGTCACATAAACTGGATTTCACACTTCCAGTTATTGGTTCTTGGTGCAAACTGGACATCTTTATAAAGTGAGTTTCTTGGCCACAGTGAAAATATGTTGTATTCGCTCGTACTATAAATCCTATATAAGTGAGGGTGTAAAAAATCCTAATACAATTCATGTGTGTGTGTGTGTGTGTGTGTGTGTTGAAGGGGGGGGGGGGGTGCTTCAAACTGAACGGTCTGAAGAAGTCTGACATCTTACTGACTCTGTTTCCTACGGCATGTACCTAACCCTACAGTATAGGTTGCGAAGTTTACTGTTAAACTGACATATGCTACCAACGTGACGCTTAATTTCTGTTACAATACTGCGTAAACAGGTAAAAAGCACAAGTAAGAAATTGTTCTGTTGGATCCATTAGTTTTGCCTGCGATTAGGACCATGTTTTCAGTTGACTGTATTACACACTTGCTTCATACGTGAAATCACTTAATCACTCCCAACACAAAACCACGACGATATTTTTTTTATACTGAACAAATCTGTACTCCTGCATATACGTTAGTTGAATCTAATGTACGTAACGGAATAGCAGTTATATCTTTAATTTCCCAACGAAATGCACAAGAACAATTGAATATTTGTATTGTTTACTAAATATCTCCTACATGTTTCGGCGCTCACCGCGACATCCTTAGGGACAACTCTTATCACTTCTCAAAACCATATGCTTATTTTAAGTTTGTTATAATGGCTGAGTTACAGAGCATGAAATTATTATATGTGGGTTATTTACAAGTTGTTTACAATTGTTAAATAATACTGTCACTTAGTTATGTCTTACATTTTTTTTTAATATTAAAAGCCCTTCTCTAAATAGTGATGATGCTTGTTTACAGAGAAAGGCTACTTCTTATATTATGTCACAGTGCTGTGGCAATATATGTTGGGGCCCGTTCTCCCTGAGGATGGCGCAATGAGAGCAGAAATATGTAGGAGATATTTAGTAAACAAAACAAATATTCAATTGTACTTGTGCATTTAGTTGGGAAATTAAAGATATAATTCCTATATGGAAATGCACAGAATAGAAAGTTTAACGTTAACGGAATAGGTTTCATATTAATCTCTTATTCAGCTTCCGAAGGGTTGTGTTTTTACCATAGGAATAAAAAGACGATGGAAAGTATCCAACAGGCTGTATGTGTCAGCGTGTCCTGTAGTAGTGTCACGTTGATCAGTCGGACCCCCAATCTGCGTTCTGTTGCAGAAAGGAAAATCATGTTTGTTAAATTTTATATCTAATTAGGAGACATGTGACCTCTGCCCACGAACTCGTAAATACTAAAACGCTTGAAGTTTGTGTGACCGTGCATCACTGACACAATAATATAAACATCCAACTAGATGCAACAATAATAATTTTATTAATAATTTCAATCAGCTCAACATATTTCGGGCGATAATTTCGCCCATCGTAAGGAGCACTAGACTGTGTTTACAGCTTGTGGTACAAAGCACCGACGATGCTGCCTGCTGGCACTAGACTGCATCATCACTGATACAATACTATAAACAGCCAACTAGATGCAACAATAATAATTTTATTAATAATTATTATTGTTGCATCTAGTTGACTGTTTATATTATTAGCTAAAAGGCTTTCTAATAATAGGAACAGCGACTGCATTTCAAGCGCAGTAAATAAATGCCATATTAACCCTTTAAACGCCGAGCTAAATCCCATCTGCCATTTGCTGGCATTATTAGGAGCTCACCATATTCTCCACGTTAGCAGGATAAGGGTTAATTAACGCCATGGAATATGATGCTTATTATACCGCGCATCATCGTGATAAATGAAGAATAAAAAACCAACTAGATTCCACTTATTATTTTATTGTACTTCTTATAGGCTGAACATGTTTCGGACACTATTATGCCCATCATCAGGAGCTCGCGACTGTGATGTTGATTACCACATTGGTCGTTTCGATCTTGGTTTGCTGTATGTTGGAGGTTAGGTGCGATTAGGATGGTGTTTCCGGGCTGCAGGCTAAAGTCGTACTTTAGCCTGCAGCCCGGACACTACTCCAGCCTAACCGCACCTAACCTCCAACTTACAGCAAACCAAGAACGAAACGACCAATGTGGTAATCAACATCACAGTCGCGAGCTCTTGATGATGGGCATAATAGTGCCCGAAACATGTTGAGCCTATAAGAAGTACAATAAAATAACAAGTGGTATCTAGTTGGTTTTTTATACTTCAGCAATGGAATATATTTCTTGAGAAGCCGGCAATCGCTTTATAGTCACGAATTTCTCCGCCTTTTATGGAACCGCAAGTTCTTTACTATATTCACAATAGAACGGGTCTGCTTTCTGTCCTGAGTCACATAAACATCCAACAAATTACTTACTTATAGTAGGCCCTATATACAACAGAATTCCACTGGTTTGTGCAATGAGCCAGACAAACTTCTAACACATTGTTTATTTACCGTCTTCACAACAACACGCCACTGGTTCTTATCCTGAGCCAGAAAAAACTTCTAGCAAATCACTTATTTAATCGAGTTCACAACAGCAAGTCACTGGTTCCTTATCTACCCTATTCCCAACAGCACGCCACTGGCTATCATGAGCCCGATAAAGGTCGAACGAACCATTCGTTTACGACAATCACTACAAAAACGTAATGGTTCCTATCCTGAGACAAGCTTCTAACACATCACTTATTATATATCATGAGCTAGACAAACCACTAACCGACTATTTACTTCTTGTTTTTACAACAGCACGCCTCAGGTCCTTGTGAACCTTATTCCCAACTGCACGCCACTGGTTCTTATCATGAGCCAGATAAACGCCCAACAGATCACTTATTTACCGTATTCACAGCAAACGTTACTGGTTCCTATACAAAGCCAGATAAACCTCCAGCAGATCGTCAATTTAACCTATTCATACCAACACACTAATTGTCCCCGTCTTTGCCAGATAAACTTCGAGAAGATCATTTGTTTACTCTATTCACAATGGCACGCTACTTGTTCTTGTCCTTGCCAGATAAACCTCCAATGGGTTACTTCCCTCATTCACACCAGCACATTATTGGTTCCTATCCTGAGACAGGGAAACTCCCATCAGATCACTTATTTACCACATTACAACAGCACGTCACTGGTTTCTAACTTGAGCCAGGCAAACCTCTAACACAATTTTTTCCCAACGAAGGTTCCGCGAAAAAATTGTGTAGAAAATAAATGCAAAACGTGAAACACCGCGAAAAATTCCAAACATCCTTTGAAATTTATCTCAATATTTAACCAACTTGATGCACAAAATTTGTTTCACAGTAAGTTTTATTTCATGCCTCTACATGTTTCGAGCACATGTACTCATCATCAGGTGGGCAAAATTGCATTACACAGCCTCTGGTATCATCAAACTTATAGGTGGCCGTCTCGTGCACGAGATTTGATGATACCAGAGGCTGTGTAATGCAATTTTGACTTCCTGATATTGAGTACATATGCTCGAAACATGTAGAGGCATGAAATAAAACTTACTGTGAAACAAATTTTGTGCATCAAGTTGGTTAAATACTGAGATAAATATACTGAGATGCACGGTCAACAAAACGTCAAAAAAATCCTTTGCAATGTCGCGGGAAATTTTGTCTGGCAATTGGTACTACTGGAGTCACGTTCACGATCTGATATTTAAAGAAAGATTAGATGGTACAAAAAGATAAGAAAAATGCTTAAACTTTTGCTTGCAATATAAGCCGACATATAGGTAGCAGCTTCTTACAGTAAATTTTCTTGGCAGTAATTTGGCAGAAATTGAGTTGCACTCCGAAATATCAACTTCCTGCTTGCCTGTGAACGTCTTCAAGGGTACAGATTCCTCAGGATAAAAAAAAATTATTTTCGACTTTCAAATGTGATGAAAAAAAGTTGGGGCACAACGCTTAGACTATACTTTTTTTTTTACTGCATTCACAACAGAACGCTACTTCTTCCTATCCTAAACCAAATTAATCTCTAACAGATCAAATTTTTAGTATATACCAATAAAGTACACAAAAGTCTTAACAGATGTTTTTATATTTCAAGCTTCTCCTCAAGCCTCTCCAACATACTTCGGCCTGGCAACTATCATCAAGGAGGGCGATTACAGATTAAAGGACCCAGTGACGGTAGAACCAATGGCGCACTGGCAGGCAATAACTAATACACGAAACGTTAGGCGGATATCACATGAAACGTAATAACACGTGTTGTACAAAGTCACATGTCTGAAGACAGTTGCAATATGTAATTCGAGAACAGCAGATACGGAAATGTATACACACTACACAATTTGGGATTAATATAAGAGGCACAATAAATTATATTTTATAAACCATGCAATAAATGTCATACTGAGAGATATCAAATTCATAAACACTTCATGGTAATAGAATTTGAGTTTTAAGAATTATGTTTTACACTTACATGTACGCATTTTTACATAAACCATGATAACCTGCATACAAAATGTACACAGCGTGTACACTAAAAAAAACTTTGGTTTGTACCCAAAAAACAGGTTTTTGAGGATCTACCTGATATCTGACAAGTCGAAACACGTTGGAGAATCTTCGGAAATTTGAAATATAAGAACATCTGTTAAGGTTTTTGTGTCTTTTGTTGGTATGTATCAATAAACTGAGGTAGTGGACGCGGTACAAAATACAAGCTAATAAGATAACATCACAGATAATTTCTTTAGTATCTTTTTTAATATAATCTATTCATTTAACACTAGGTCTTAAATGTGGCCTCTTTTGATCAGAACTTCAAATAAAACGTAGTATGAATAAAGAGAGACCAACTTGATGTCACTTGCTTTTTTATTTCATTATTTAATGCTCAACATGTTTCGGATGTTAATACATACATCCTCAGGAGCTTGCGACTTATTTGTTGAGTTATTTCATGGGTTGTATTGCTCTGGTTCGATG
>Ga0131853_10025739_pt1 | contig 10597 bp, 4 predicted proteins | sample TergutLab28metaG_FD_92764 | JGI IMG/M metagenome (GOLD analysis project Ga0131853, IMG submission 92764) | Labiotermes labralis P1 segment gut microbial communities from Petit-Saut dam, French Guiana - Lab288 P1 (version 2) (version 2) | ecosystem: Host-associated > Arthropoda: Insects >... | reverse complement strand
GGCACCGCTGGGAGAAGTGTGTGGAGTCCCAAGGGAACTACTTTGAGGGTGATTAGGTGTCCAACGCTCCAAGTAAGCCAGTTTCTTTTTCCCGGCCAAAGGTCGGATACTTTTCTAACAGACTTCGTAGCTCTACTCTTTCTTGACCACGGCACTAGAAGGGGGTGAGGGTTCAGCGTCTCGCCCCGGCCGCTCTTTACCCCCGAGAAAGACCCGGTACCCATTGTACAGGAGGCTGGGTGGGCCCCAGGGCCGGTCTGGACCGCGAGGAAAATCTCGCCACCACCGGGATTCGATCCCTGGAGCGTCCACCCCGTAACCAGTCGCTATACCGACTACGCTACACGGCCAAATATTATGAGTGTGTGTGTCTGTATTCCTGCCATAGTAGTTTGGCATGAAAACAGCATCTTTTCTGTGCAGCATTATAGTTGTCATCTGTGGCCTGTCTGGATCTACCGTATTTTTACACATTACTTCATAAAGGCCACGATTTTAGGGGGGGGGAGGGGGATAGTCAACATAAAATGCGTGTCTTTTTCTACACTTTTTTTCTGAAACATTTCCCATTCTAAGAAATACTGAGCCAGATGTGATCAAAAAAGTGTACAGTGATCGTCATGTACAGCACCCTGTATTCTTGTCAGATCTTAACCACACTTGGAACTTCTCGACAGATTTTCAAAAAATCCTCAAATATAAAATTTCACGAAAATCCGCCCAGTGGGAGTCGGGAGTTGTTCCAGGTGGACAGACGGATGGCCGGGCAGACATGACGAAGCTAACAGTCGCTGAAAGTTGGACCCTGGCTGTCACCATAAACTGGACTCATGTCAGGCAGCTGTCACGGCTCACACAGGCAGTTACATGCAGCAAGTCGTCGTTTAACGTTGGGGGTTACGGTCCTCAAATTCGAAAAGTAGAGCGAATCAACTCCGAACGGAGCATTCTTGGCCCAAAGCATTAATTATAGTCCACCAATATTAATAAAAATCCAACTAGATGCAACAGTATGCAGTCTGATTTATTTTACTGCAAAATCACTCTACATGTTTCGGGTGCCTAACGCACTCATCATCAGGAGTACTAAAAACTGTAACCGCAGCCTCCGGTACAGGTCATAATATCGGTACAGTTACTTCCCTCCAACGTGGCCGGGACGGGACATGGCCACGTTGGAGGGAAGTAGCTGTACTCCTGATGATGGGTGCGGTGGACACCCGAAACATGTACAGTGATTTTGCAGTAAAATAAATCAGACTGCATACTGTTGCATCTAATTGGATTTTTATTAATAATGAATTACAATGCAGGGAACCATGAGCTTAAAATAAAGTCCACCAATCTGGCCGAGGGCGGTCCCGCCAGCTGCCAGCGAAAATAACGTTCATCCGGGTCGTTGATTCGTCGCATGTTTGGTCAGTATAATCTTCTAAACGTTAAAGTCAAACAGTATTATTCGACGCACCGCCAACCGAGGACTGCCGGTCACACAACCTTGCCCCTACTAAATGCACGCTGTAAAATGTGAATCGAAATTGCGCAATGTTCTACATTTGTCGGTGGGTTTCCAAAAATCAGAACATCACATTCTGTAAAGAGGAAAAATATTCAGCCCTGCTGTGGAAGGTGACTTGTTAAGATTTAGGAAAAATTACAACAACAAAAAATTTACCTACTTTAGATACAAATGAATGAAGTGTAAATAATTAACTTCCAAGAGAGGGGTTCGTCTTAAAAACCTGACAGTGGTTCAGCCAATCAAGGGAACACCCAAATTTTATAACAACACGATGATGGTTCCTGTTCTGAGGCGAATGAACCCCGTTAGCACCCTCGCGATTCTGTAAACATCCTTTTTTAATGCCATCCTACAATCTTCGACTACGTCTTCCAAGTGGCCCCTTTCTTCAAGCTTCCCAATGAAAACCGCCGGACAAAACACAGCTTAAATCTCAACATAAATTACAGGCAGTGCTGGACAACTCTGATAACTACACATCGCCTGTGTCCTCCACACGATTAAAATGTTCCCTTTTCAATCCTATGTGCTCAACAGCGTTATTGATACAATAATAAGAATTATTATTATTATTATTATTATTATTATTCGATATGGATGTCTCTTGTCACAGGCCTTTTCTTCCCGGTACTTCTCTTGAACCAGCGGCGATCCCCACCACTCACGCTTCAAGCTTCACACTGCAGTACTTTCCGTTTTATGTGTATATGTTTCAAGTATAGCTGTCTTTTGTAGTGTATCTATTGAATATCTTCCTGGTACAGCTTCCAAATTTTTCCTTAAGCTTCTCGTTACTATTCCAGTGGCTTCAGTTATTACTGGTATAATCGTACATTTCAGGTTCAACTTTCGTTGTAACTCTTAAACATGAAGTCTTGTATTTTAACTTCTTTTCCGCTTCCTTTTGTGCAACATTTCTGTCTGCGTGTATCAGTGTGCATGTTTTCTCTTTTTTGTTTTTAATTATTATGTCTAGCCTATTTGCTGTAATTTTATTATTATTATTATTATTATTGACTTAATCACACTTCTCCGCACCTATCTGCTGTGAAACCATCAACTACGCCACTGTGTCGGTGAGATTAGACCTAGTCGGGGGAAGGAGTGTCATCTTATCCCCTAAGGTCTAGGGGTGTGTACTAGGAATGTTCGTAATGGTACTGCTTTTTGCTCCACTCTTAAGGTGTTTTTGGTTAAACCTGTATTCCTTGTTTGTTTTATGAAGTTTTTGGTGACCACTATTCCACTGAGATGATTAAGGGCTATACAGATACGTTAAGCGTTCAGGCATTTTTTATTTTCATGGCCAAGTTTTCATATTTCGTAATTTTCTGTCCCTCAGTTTTGGCAAGGTTATGGGTCAAGGGGACTGCTATGTCTATTATTATTATTATTACTGTTACTATTATCCCTATCCTCCTCCTCTTCCTCGACCACCACCTCTCCTCAGGGCCACAACCAGATCTGAATGCGTATGTACTCTAAGCAAAGATTTTCTAAATCTTATTTCGGCTAGTCTGCTACTCCTCTGAAACGGGACAAGGACAATGCTCAACAAGCCCACTTCTACGAACCGCACGGTTTACAATCCGAGAACCCGGCAATCCAGCGACTTTGCACAATGAAAGCCTCGTGCAAACGGCAACCACAATTTCCCAACATTCCCAGAGCACTGTTTGCGTACTGTTCAAATCAGTAGTCAGATCTGTTCTAAATTTGCCTCATCAACACAGGCTACCCGCACTGTTCATTTCCTTGTATCGAGAGCTACTGCTGGCATTCCAACAGACGAGAAATGTAAACTTCCTGATTTAAAGCAGAACACTTGGGAGATCCGCGATATTCCATCCCATCAGTTCTTCCAGGCAACAGACAAATAGCGCAGACTAATTTGAACGTTATTCCATCCGCGGATTGCGACTAAATTGCCCATTTATAAAACCAACACATGCACGTCCAATATACACAACAACAAAACTGTTTGTATTGCTTTTTACACAGCACAACGTCACGTAAAACAAGGAAAAGATCCAAAATGGATCAAGAACAGGATCAGATGTTTGTATACGACGACGACAAAACACATACGAGAATTTTACACTTACCAATTCAGCTGTAGAGGTTACTACGATACACTATGTATTACCGATGTAATGTATTATACTTTAGTGAGTTTTTATATATTGATGTATAGACGGCCTGAAGATGGCGGAGTTCCGCCGAAACACGTAGCAGTAAACAACGTATATTAGATGTGCAAATGTTGGTTTTACAAATGAAAAATTAAGGCGAAATGAGTTCAATTCCACTACTCAAGGTGTGGATGCAAGCTGTGAGGGGAAATTTCAAACTGTCACGTTTATACACTGCTTGCGGAAAATTCCCTTGAAATTCAGCGAGAACAGTTTCTTTATGTCAATAAATGTCCAACAAGATGCAACAATACAGGATTGCTGATAAGTCCTTAGACTGACCAGGAAGGAAATAAGCTAATATTTCTGTCAGAATGGCGTGAATTTCCTTCGGCGCCTTGCCTTGCAGGGGAAAAAAAACTCGAGGACAGCTCGCGTCTCGATGTTGTTGAAATCACGCGCGTCCCTGACATGCTTCCGAGCTTGTTTCCTTCCTGGTCGGGCTAAGGATTTATCAGCACCCCGGTACAGTGTTTATTTCATCTGTAAACTGCTGTACATGTTTCAGGTGGTCTCTCCACCCGAAACAAGTACAGCAGTGTACAGCAGTTTAAAGATAAAATAAACTGTGTATAGTTGCATCTTGTTTGACATTTATTGACATAGAATTAGGATGAACGGTCCCAAGAACATGAAAAAAAAAATTATATCGCATCTTCCTCCCTCACCCCCTCCCCCTCGCGCTCTTTACCCCCTTCATATCATCCTCCACTAAACACCGCATAGTTACATTCTTCATTCGAAATGGCACAGTTTCAAAACACAGACCTACCACTGTGCCGGTATGTGAAAACTGCTGCTGTGACAGAACTGCTTAAACGGGCCAACATAGGCAGCACCGCCTGCTTCTTTCTATACCCAGAAGCTGTCGACGGGCCGGTGCGATGAAACACCTGCTGCCGGTTCGCATCGCACAGCCCCAACTGTACGTGGTTTTGCTACATCCCTTGAAACCGAATACAAGGGTAGTCACTTCACACAGGCCACGAGCACTACAAACTCATCATAACTACGTTCATTTCTCCTTCGAAACTACGAGTACCGGTCAGAATATAAGTTCAAAATGCATTCTTCATTTTTAACTCTAAAAAGTGGTATCCAGGCTACGAGCTGGAAGATCCGAGGATAGATTCCCCGGAGGGGGAAGAAAATATTTTCTCAAAAACGTCCGGACCGGCTCTGGAACCCAAGAAGCTTTCTATTCAACGGGTATAAAGGGTCTTTTTCACCTTGGGTGAAGGGGCTGGGCCGTGAAGTTGACCAATCCCATAGATCCAAGTGCCGAGATTAATAACAAGTGGATCTATACGTCTACCCCCCCCCCCCCACATGCCTTCAAGACATGCGTAAAACAACTTTACCTTTAAGATTTGACTGTGCTGCTTCCCATTGCTTATCCACATAACCCCGCCAATAATTGAGACATCTGACAAATCGTGGTGCAGTTTTCTATTGTCTCGCCATAGAAGTTCGTTCTCTGTGTTATCAGTAAGCAAGTCAAAACTGCTGTCACTGCGCGATCATCGCTGAATTTGTGGCCGCCATCAATTCGCTCCCGAGCTGCTATCATGACAATCTCTCGGCGCCAATCAGAGTCGTGTCAAGAACACTACACGGTTCTTTCGGTGCGATATTACGCGTCACGTAAACTTGTTTTCTGGCAAACAAACAAAGCCAATCATCTGCAGCTGATAAAGTGACCTCAATCTGATGATAGAGACAAGCAAAAGGATGAAAGAATAAGATCCTACAGCACAACACACATTCTCCTGTACCAGTGTACAAGTTAGGCAGATCACTGCCCGCCATTCGGTTGTAACGGTTAACAACATAGGGACAACATAAATGGGAAACATAATCAGCAAAGAGTGGCGTACAGAGGGAGGAGGGGGGTAAGGAGTTTAACCACCCCCCCCCCCGAAATTCCGAAGGCCCTTAAATCGTGCCAAACTCAACCCGATTGTGGAAACTGTTAAAAATTGCTGAATTTAGGACGCCATCAGCCCAAGATGTTCGGAAAAAAGGCAGTAAAATTCTAAAACTACCTAGGTTCGCAATTGTTTTACATTAGCAATGACAAATAAATTGGTTGTCATCATAAATAGTCTTAAAGTACCAAACATTAAGAAAATTTTACTATATGGAATGAAATTTCTTGTACCAAATTACAGCTGCCTCCAGAACCCCTGACTAGCGGGTTACTGCCCCCAGATCTCCGTTCTCTCTGTCCTCAAATGAATTTGTTGAACCCACTCTCCCGAACAAAATTTCTGGGTACGCCACTGACAGCAACTATAGCGGTGTGTCGTCAGTCAGGAACACACACGATCCGACGTAACATAATGAAACCATCTACGGTGTGCAAGCTCAGTAACACATAATATTGCTTACTTACTCACTTCATGGGCCAGATTCCTTATTGAGAGGTTAACCGGTTTTCAGCTAGTCAAGAAATTCCCAGCATTTTATGGAACCCGAGGGTTCATTACCGCATTCACAAGTGACCGCCATCTGTCCCTATCCTGAGCCAGCTAGATCCAGTCCGTACCCCCACATCCCACTTCCTGAAGATCCATCTTAATATTATCCTTCCATATATGACTGGGTCTCCCAAGTGGTCTCTTTCTCTCAGGTTTCCCCACCAAAATCCTGTATACGCCTCTCCTCTCACCCATACGCGCTACATGTCCCGCCCATCTCATTCTTCTCTATTTTATCACCCGAACAATATTGGGTGAGGAGCACAGATCATTAAGCTCCCTATAACGCAGAATACTAGCATATGAAAAGCTCTCTGTGGCACTTGGTCACATCACTCGTGGATGAGTGGCCCCCAGTTAAAAGAGGGCGCTCAACGCTGACGTGAGCCAAAAATTACTGCGGCTGAGACAAAAGACACTAAAATGCACCGCACCATAAATCCCAACACACAAAATTTCAATTCGGTTTTAACCGCAATTCCGCACGCAACTGGTGCCCCCAAAACTACAGTCGATATAAGCTACCTGCTCGCCACTGACAGGCGTCAAGTCTCAAATGAGTACCGAAGCTAGATGGTACCTTCTCCCACTATCCCACCCGTTACCTCACCCTTTCCCATCCACCTCCAGCGCAAAAGGTTTCGTTCGTAAAGGCAATCAACGTATGTATGTATGTATATATGTCGGTTTCAAAACGTTGTTCTACGTTGTCCGACACCTAGACTCCACTGCTTCCTATCTTCCCACTGGCATTCATTTAGGTTTCTTTCGTTCATGGCCTTCCTTATACCTTCCATCCAGTTTTTCTTCGGTCTTCCTCGTGCTCTCTTTCGTTTCGGCATCCACTTCAATGCTATTTTGGGTAATCTTCCTTCTGCCATTCTTTGGACATGGCCGTACCATGTAAGTTGCTTCGGTTCAATTTCTTTCATAATTGGTTCCTCTAATCCAATTTGTTGTCTTATAGTTATATTTCTAATTATTTCTTTTCTTGATATTCTAGAGGATCTCCTCAGGGCATCCATCTCTGTAGCTTCGACCCATCTTTTATTATTTTCTGTGAGTCTCCATATTTCGGAACCACACAATAAACTGCTTTTAATCAATGCATTATAAATGTTCAAATTTCTCTCCTTTCTTATGTCTTCACTCCACATTATCCCGTTCAAACATGCTATACATTTCCTTGCTTGTGTTACTCTTGATCTTATTTCTTTGTCGTCTCTTCCGCTAGTGTCAAAAATAACTCCTAAATATCAACACCAAGTACAAACAGCAGACCCTTCCTCGAACATTTGCTAGTCGCTTAGCTGGGCAAAAGCCCCCAACCCCCTTTATTTTATGAAACCCGAAAAGTTATTGCCGTCTATTTCTGAATACCACAAAGATGCATCACAGCTCACATTTTCGGCACATACGCACCACCCATCGTCTAGAACGCACAATAAAACACGACGTTTCGGAAGCCAGAACTGAGTGCATCTTGACGCACACCACAGCCAACAACAGTCACTATGTTAGCCAGCTTAATCCAGTACACGCCTACCTGTTAGCAGACCAGTTATTATATCGACAGTTACATCCGCGGTACGTTGCTTAGCCAAGGTATAGCACGTCCTTAAGCCGACGTCGGCCTGCAGTGTGACCTGCACACTAACGCCTGTTATCGGTGTGAATACGAACTAATATCTGTACTGTGCCCTTTATCTCAGCGGTTAACAAACTTTCAGAGTCTGAGGAAAGCGAAGTTTGCCTTAGAACAGGCCACGAAGGCCCAGAGGTGGAGCAGAAGTATAGCTCCGCCCTTTCTTTAACCTCGGCCCTAGATGTGGGTGGGTGATCGACCTCACGCTTTAACCCCGGGCAAAGACCAGGTACTCATTGTATAGGAGACCGGATGGGCCCCATGGCCAGTCTGAACGGGTGCAGAAAATCTCGCCCCCCCCCCAGCGGGATTCGATCCCTGGACCGTCCAGCCCGCCCGTAGCGAGTCGCTATACCGACTGAGCTAGCCCGGTTAGAGTCTGAGGACCCCTCTTTAATTAATAACAACAATTTTGCAGACTGCCATACGGTAGCAGTTTACCAATGGCATATTCCGAGAAAATACAAAATGACAGAACGCTGCGAGATACGGTATTATTGATCGCAACATCCGTTACGTACGTACTGCGAGATAATACCGAGTCAACAGAATGTGTGCTTGCTTGCTTATTGTACCGAGTGATATACTGCGACGGCCGATGCAGTTTGGCAGCTTTCAGAGACGACAAGTCTGGTCAAAACGATTCAAGTTTCAACCTTCGATATAGCTGCATATCCATACTGTTCGGTCATTTAGATATCAGTGCAACAAATTAACAGCATCCTCTTTCACAAATATGTTTTGTAGAAAAAGGCATCAGGCACTTCACAGTTTGTCAGCCTGTTCTGGATCCTAAGCGCTAACATGTAACCACAAGTTGCAAAGAAATGTCGCATGACAGCTGTGTTCAGCTGTCTTGTCATTTTGAAATCACATATGGCACCACTATTGCATTAACGACATTCGCCAAAAGGTCTCTAATCCGGTCGCATCAGGACTCTAGAGCGGGAAAGACGTTCAAATGATGACACATATAACTTCTGTCCGAGAGAGGCACTTCACGCGTGATTAACCTTTTAAAGCATGCTGGTAACTTTACGTACCACCAGGTTTAACACTCAAAAATTCTGCATGCAGATTACATTGCATTTATGTGTTTTGTATGGCTCTCAGAACAAACAGTAACTTTTGTCTTAAACATCATTAACAGGTTGGTTTTTATAACGGAAGTGGAAAATGTTTACTGCGCGGTACGGACTGAGTCCTTATATAACACATACGTTTCGTCTTAAAGGGTTAACATAAAAATAATTCACAGCTAATTCGAATCGGTCCAGTAGGCCTCGGGGGACCGCGGTAGCACAGTGGTTAAGGTCGCTCGTTCGATTCAAGATGGTGTCATTGGAATTTTTCATTGACATAATCCTTCCGATCGCACTATGGCACAGGAGTCGACTCAGCCTCTAACAGAAATGAGTACCAGGAGTATTTCCTGAGGGTAGAGGCGGCCGATGCGTAAGGCTGACAACGTACCACCATCCTGTGCCGTTGTAACGAAATCTGGGAACCTTAACTTCCTGGAACTCTCAGGGCCTGTCCAGGCCTGTAATGGGATTCCTTTACCTTTACCAGGAGGCCGCAGACTCAGTTTCTTGATCCTACCTTCTATTTAACCCTGAACTACGAACACAATTTACGACCATTCTCTGAAGACCGAAGCCGAGTCCATTTAAGTATCTGAAAATATTAGCTAAGTACGCCAGTTAAGTTAATCATAAACGTCAGCAAAGGTATGAGGAAGCTCTACAACATACGTCCTGTTCTGCTGGGTATTCCGGTCAAAATATCCTTCTCATTCTGGCCTCTTCAACGTACTCATTGTAGGTGCAGAGGGATCAGCCCGTCGGGCAAACCTCTACCTGACAACACACAACACCCAAAAGAAGACATCCATGCCCCTGGCGGGATTCGAACTCGCAAACGCAGCAAACGAGGGCCCGCAGACCCGGGAAATTAAGAGTCCGAAATTCATTTCGATAAGAAATGAAGCCTCAGAGTACAAACACCGATCGCCATCACAAAAAAAGAGAAAGAACTGCCTATTGACAAACATGTAATGTATCCCATGCTTGCCTCTAACCGTTAAAGACATCAAGATCGAACAAAATATCCTTATTCAAAACCGAAAGCAACTCTATCCATGAGACGGCAATTTGACACTTCATCAAGCCGAAGAGTGCTTAAATCCAAGAAGACCCACGCATGGACAAGGGTGTCTCGGGGATAGAGGGGCGTCATATTTCATTCCGAAATGCCAGGAAAAAAAATCCTACCGGGCATAAATAAAACATCGGTAATAGGCCTATACAATTGGCGGCACAAAACCACTAAACCGCCGTAAATTTTGTTAGAGATTAATAAACATCGACAAAGGGCTCTGTGCGTACAAGAATTCGTCGACCCTCTGCAATAAGACGGCCCCGCAGGAGTCTGCGGCCCACACGTTTGGAATTACTGCTATACTACCTTTGGTATAACTTACAAGATCTGTAGTCCTCACCCAATATTGTACGGGTGATAAAATCGAGAAGAATGAGATGGGCTGGGCATGTGACGCGTATGGGTGAGGAGAGGGGGGTGTATAGGGTCTTGCTGGGGAAACCGGAGGGAAAGAGACCACTGGGGAGATCTAGAGGTAGATGGGTGGATAATATTAAGATGGATCTCCAGGAGGTGGGATGTGGGTATATGGATTGGATTGGGCTGGCCCAGGATAGAGACAGGTGGCGGACGCTTGTGAGTGCGGTAATGAACCTTC
>Ga0131853_10025738_pt1 | contig 10597 bp, 7 predicted proteins | sample TergutLab28metaG_FD_92764 | JGI IMG/M metagenome (GOLD analysis project Ga0131853, IMG submission 92764) | Labiotermes labralis P1 segment gut microbial communities from Petit-Saut dam, French Guiana - Lab288 P1 (version 2) (version 2) | ecosystem: Host-associated > Arthropoda: Insects >... | reverse complement strand
TGAACTTTGAAAGGCGCGTGAGCGTGCCTCAGCGCAGTGCCCAGTCATTGAGTGCACTTTGACACGGGCACAGTCTGGTTTACTTTAGTTAGGTCATTAACTGAACATGATATCCTTAGCTTACTCATGAACAATAATTGAAAAATACAGCATGTAGCATAAGTACACCAGTATAGCTATATACAGAAAAGAACAATAAAACACAGCACATATCAATTATATGGCTTCTACACAACACATGAATTGTTAGTAGTTTCCTCGTTTTCCGGTCTAGTTTTTGCAGTTCTTCTTGGCGCCAGTTAATAATTCCGAAACTGTATCCAAGTACTGGTACTGCCAATGATCCAATTGCTTGAATTTTATTCTTTTCACTTAATTCTGTACTCAAAACTAGTCTCAATCTCCTCAAGTATTCCTTCTTGAGCTTTTCTTTCTCATTCTTATGTTGTATGTCAAAACTCTCTTCTATGCCTAAATACTTATATGCTTTTCTCGAGACCAGTTATTTAATATCGTTCTCAAATGTGCATCCTACATGCATTTTGCTTTGGACACTACCTCTTTTTAAACATACTCTTGCACATTTTTCTAACCCCAAATTCATATTTATATCTTTGCTAACTGTTTGCACAATTTTCATTTCATTCTTCAAATCATTCTCATTTCTACCTAGCAGTTTCAAGTCATCCATATATAACAAGTAACTTATTTTCCTCTCAGTTCCATGTACTTGATATCCACAATCAGCTCTGTTCAGCTCGTTTGTTAATGGAATGAGTGCAATGCAAAAGATTAATGGCGAAAAAGAGTCCCCTTGGAATATGCCTCTTCGTATCTGAATGGGTTGTGACTGCATTACTTCCTGTTTTGTTTTTAAAATAAGCCTTGTGTTCCATTTCTCCATAGATACTTTACAAAATCTAACAGTTTTACTGTTCACTCCTACCATTTCTATTGACTTCTCCACCCAGCTATGTGGAACGCTATCAAATGCTTTCTGGTAATCAATCCAGGCTATATGTAAGTTCTTGTTTCTTCTCCTGCAGTCCTCATATATTGCTTTTGATATCATTAACTGATCCTTGCAACCTTTACTTCCAATGTGACATCCTTTTTGCTCTGCTGGCAGTAAGCTCTGCTCTTCCAAATGTGTGGAGATTCTTTTAGCTATTATTCCTGTTAGAGTTTTGTACATAGTCGTTAAGCATGTAATGGGTCGGTAGTTTCTGACTTCCTTGCTGTCTCCTGATTTTGGTATCAAATAAGTTATTCCTGCGGTCAGCCAGTCAGGTGCCTTCTGCGGTTCCTCTGTTATTGCATTGAAGTTTTTTGTGATATGCCTGTGAGTAGCTGGGAAAGCTTTAAGCCAGTAGTAATTTTGTATTTGATCATTTCCAGGAGATTTCCAATTGTGAGCTTTAGACAAATATGAAGTAATTTCCGTAATCTGTATAGACATCCAATCTATATGACTAACTTTCCTTTTCTGTTCCCTTCTTATCCATTCTGCTCTTTCATTATGCTGTGCTTCCTCTCCCCATAGTGACTTCCAGTAAGTCTCTGCTTCTGCCATAGAGGGAGGTTCTCTGGCCTCTATATTCTTCATGACCAGGTTTCTGTAAAATTTTTTAGTGTCTTCTTTAAACATCTTATTCTGACTATACTGGGTTTCCCTTTTTTCATACCTTCTAATTCTTTGGGCTCTTGCTTGCACTTTCTGCTTCAATGTTTCTGTCAACTGTGCTACTTCCCTAGCGTTTGTCACCTATATTTTTGAAAAATCTTCCTCTTTTTCCTGTTAAGCTTTCCATTATCAGAGCCTGTTCCAGTTTCAGCTATTATTGATAACTCTTTTCTCCAGATGCTTATCTGTTTATGCATTCTTATTTTCCAGAATTTAACATCTCTTCTATTTTTGCTTCTTTTGCTGGGCTCATTCAGTGTTTGTGTCATAATTGTGGCTGCAGCGTATATCAGGTTGTTTATATCTGTTATATTCATTTCATCTTCTTCTAAAAGTTCTTCAAATACTCCATTTATTTCTTCTTGAAGCTTTATCAATTTGCTGTTTGTTTTAGTTTTGGCAGCTTCTCCCTTTCAGACGTTTGTAGGAGCCTCACCTTATGCCACATTATTTGAAAGTCTTCCTTTAGCTTATTCTGAACTGTGTGCTGCTCTCCTTCAGCACTTGGGTGTTTATTATTCTCTACTTTACCAAAGCCAGTATTGTCGTTTTCTTGGTCTCTCTTCTGGTGATCTACAATATTTGCATCCATTTTGTCGCCATTCACTTTGTTTGTGTACTCTTCTGTGTCATCCCCTATTTTAAGTCTAATATTTTCTTTTATCTAATCAATTTCAACAGCTGTTATTCTTTTAGCTTTTAAGATGTAGTTCTTCTGGTTTAACAATGCTTTTGCATCCATATTCATTCTCGTCACTGGGCTCCTCTCTCTTCATAATTTATATGCTTCCTTATAGTTCCCTCTTAGTGTCTTTATTATTATTATTATTATTATTATTATCCTGACAGATGTCCGACATATCTTGCACTATTCAAAGGTAAGTTTCTAAATGATATATGTGTAATAATAATAATAATAATAATAATAATAATACGTACATGCACAATCTACTTGGATGAGAACAGAGCATAGAAGAGAATAGAATAACAATTTAATTGCAGCAGAATAGAATAGAATTAGAATATAATAAAACAGAATAGAATAATATAAAATAAATAGAATGAGAATTGAATAGAATAAAACTGAATAAAATAGGAACAAATGGATCAAAACAGAATAGAACAGAATTGGAATTGCAATTTAATTACAGCAGAATAGAATAGAATTAGTACAGAATAAAACAGAATAGAATAAAAATTAAACAAACAGAATTAGAATAGAATAGAATGAAACTGAATTAAATAGAGGATAATGGAACGGAACAGAAATAGAATAGAACAGAATACAATACAAGAAAATAAAATAAAAGAGAATAAAAGAGAATAGACTAAAACAGAACAGTATAGAATAAAACAGACTAGAACAGAAAAAAATACAACAGAACAGAAGAGAACACATCAAGGCAGGCATGGACGTGACTCGTTCACACCAACTGCTTTCGATCTTTTGCGCAGCCGTTTTGTTCCACGCATTCTGCAGCCCCTCACTCTGAACAAAGTGCAGTACTCTGCTAACGGAGACGGCACCAAAGTCATCAGGTGTCCGGTCGCAGTAATCATAAAGTCGACAGCAATGCAACCAAATATCATTTGACAAGTCAAATAGAAGAAAATACTGGGCAGATGCATTCAATTAATGGACTCCCCCGTTGTGGACGTAAAGTGTGTGCTATCATTTCCCTCTGCGACTTTTGTTTGAAAGATCTTTCATCACGACATATACTTGGACAGCTATGTTCGAGATGCGCGCAGAACCGCTTGTAGTCTCTACCTACTGTAATCAATCGCGAAAATCGCCCTTTCAAAATCATACACCAATCGACGATCTTTCATGAAATTTACCAACATGCAAAATACAGGGTGGCGCGGAGCCGACTGACACACTTCAAATGGTCATAGATAATATATGGAAATAGGGAAAAATAAGCGAAACCGTCTATAAATACGTCCAAGTATGCTATTTATTACCCACAGATTACAAGCTTATTTTATGAATATCAGGCAGATGACCTCCGTTTACATCAATGCATTGTTGCAAGCGTGTCTGGAAGTTGCTGTACACGCGCCTCCGTAGTTCATCATCAATAGCTGCAACTTCCATCAACAATGGCTTGTTTGAGTTCTTGAATAGTCATGATACGCCTCCGGAACACACGGTCTTTCAGGAACCCCCACAGGAAAAAATCTGGTACAGTACGGTCGGGCGACCGAGCAGGCCAAGCGATGTCGCCGAAACTACGAACACAGGTAACATGTTGTTGCACGTTCCAACGCTCATAGCGACTGAACATATGAAATGGCGTCCTCTCCTCTACCGTTCCCCTTCCCGCCAACTATGACAAGTTATCGCGCCGGCGCAATATTCAAATTTGAAATGTGTCAGTCGGCTCCGCGCCACCCTGTATCACGAGTAATACGTTTATCGGCTCTCCACTGTACACGCGCACAAGAAGGCAGACGCATACAGCGGCTATAAAATGCGTTCCTGAGAAATGTGAACCCACTGACAGAGCATTTTGCGACGAGCGTCCTTTGAAAAATAAGATAAACGCGCGTCTTTTCGGCCTCCTGAACATCAAATTAACACCAGGGGACTAAGGGGTGGTTAACCTAACTCTTACAAACAACATTCTATCAGATAGACATTCTTTTTCGTGGCTCATGTAACAGTCGCGAATAAGGATGCACAAATCCAAGGTGCCTGGTGGCCAGAGAAACTAAATTTTGCGCAGTGGGGCTTAACATTTTCAGCGTAACTACTGCAGGTTTTTTCCTTGCAGACAGCAATGTGCATCAGTGCACACGTACCGAGCAGACAATATCAGATAAGATGAGAGTCTACAGGTAACCCCAGAACTGTCGGTCATAAGTATGGAACTCGCCTTGTGTCACCCTTCTGGCGTCAAGAATTTAGACACGGTACGAAGATCGTTGAAACAAATTATGATCCCCTTATTCGCGAATATATGTGCTAACGAAAGCATGGGACACTAAATATTGACACAAAATAAGCCTCTTCTATAGCTTATATTTATTTATTTGGATACATGCTCAGACCGACGCTTCTTCTTTACAAATGTATAAAATTGTGTACCATTCATGAACTCACTACGAAACAGTTAAAAGACTCACTCCGTAAGGTATCGTGATCACCTAACCCAATCATTACTGCATCATACGAATAAATAATGTATTTTGCTGTCATCGGCTTCCGCTCTGTCGTTCCTGGTTTTGGTTTATAGAGCAGGCCATACATTGTCCATTTCTTTCCTACATTACACACTGCCGCAATCCGGCTAAAACGGTATTTCTGATATTCCTTCAAGAGTCAGCAGGTATTTAAGAGTTCAAGCCGGACAGCGTGTACGAACTGTGCAAACACCGTGATTTCTGGAGCCTGGCATTAGACAGTGGATCTAACACGAAGTTTTAGGATCCCCATCGCTTTTTTGCCCGGAAAACACAAATGGCATGTCTTGTCTATATTACGTAGAGCTCTGTTACGGGGTATTGAAAATAATGATACCGGTCCTAGTGGCCGCGCGGTCTAAGGCGAACGTCTCCGGTTGCTAGCCTGCTGAGATTGTAGGTTGGAATCCCACCGGGGGCATGGATGGGTGTGTGTTGTGAGTGTTGTTTGTTGTTAGATAGAGGTCTGCGCGACGAGCTGATCACTCGTCCAGAGAAGTCCTACCGACTGTGGTGCGTGATTGTGTGTGATCTAGAAACCTCGTGAATGAGGAAGCTCTGACCCATTGGAGGATATCGGGCCAAAAACAAACAAACAAAAGATAGGGGTGGGTGATCAACGCCACGCCGCGAACACTTTACCCTCGCGAAAGAGACCCGGTACCCATTGTAGAGAACTCTGGAGAGACCTCGGAAAAGGTATGAACAGTTCAGGAAAATCTCGCAGTCACCGGCAGCCCGTAGGGAGTCTGTATACCGACAAGGCCATCTCGGTCCCTACATAATAATAATAATAATAATAATAATAAACACGAAGAAACTACTGACCACCTAAACTTAGGATGCCCGATTTTGACGAATAATGAGTACATATTGAGACACGATAAAGTGCAGGCACATTTACATTATTCAATATGCAAAGAAAGCACTAGACATCTAAACCACAGACAAAAGGCACACACACACGCACACACACACACGTACACACACACGTACACAAACCGGTATTTGAACAGGAAGATGTGACAGTATTGTGGAATAAAGGGGTGCACACAGTCAGAGAAGATGCAGCAAACAGGCCAGATACAATAATTAGAAACAAAAGAAAGAGAAAACATGCAAATTTATACAAGTAGATGTGGCAATACCAGCGGACAGAAATGTCACGCAAAGGGAAGGGGGGGGGATGAAGAAATAACAATATCAGATATCATGTACAGAGATAAAATGAAATGTAGGATCATACCGGTAAGAATTGGAGCCACAGGAATAGTGACAAAGAGTTTTAAAAAATTTGTAAGCCATACCAGGATAACTTTCAACAGATTCACTATTAAAGACAGCTGTACTAGGAACATCACATATAATACGTCAAGTACTGCAGGCTGACACTACAAATATGAGCGGTAGAGGGTCGCCGTTGGTTCAAGAGCAATATCAAGGAAAAAAAGGCCTGCGACAAGAGACAACAACAACAACAGCATAGTAGTAGTAGTAGTAGTAGTAGTAGTAGTAGTAGTAGTAGTAATAATAATAATAATAATACAATGTCTCATTAAAATATCTTCAGGCACGCGTTTCATCTGTATCGTGTCAAACCGAAATGGTAGGGCTGTATCAGTAATCATTACACTCGAATTTTGCTGCATCGCCATATTACATTCCATTTTAGGCAAAAACGACCTCTCACAAAATTACGCAGACAGACGTACCCTTACGGTATCTGACGTCATTCTCTGACGGCTACTTCCTGAACCACACCACAAAGAATTTCGCACAGCCGATATACCGCCACTGTTACCTTTGGGCTTATCACGGCTATAATTATGAAGATAAATGTCTTCTCTAATGTGGCACTCAAGATATGTGCCGACGTTTCAGGAAAACCTGGCGCCAACCATAACCCGCCCTGATAATGAGAAAGCAGAGACATCTGCAATGTTGGTACATACAAACCAAATCACACGTCGTTAGGCCTCAGAAGGCAAAAATATTCGTAGATATTACAGTGCACAGGCCCGACTGAATGCCCTTCCTACTGCGTGTAACGTGGGGTGGGCCAAGTTCGTTAGCAAGTTCTGACGGAGACACATGAAGTCGCTGGTTCTGTACGGATATTTTCTTTTGCATTCGTAAGACACAAACATATTAACGCAGTCTTTCTCAGCCGACAGGAGGCCCCCGCAACTGGGTGGGGGGGGGGAAATTACGGTCGTTTGGCGGGGCTTAATGTTTCAAAAATATTGTCATTAGTGACTGACAGATAAAAACGCACTTCTTAGAAAAGGAGGTTTGGTTCTACAGAAGTGGAATTGATGTTTATTTTTGTAAAAGAAAGGAAGAAACTTCTGCGTTTTTTTCTCACAAGACAAAGGTCTTGTGAGAAAAAATGCAGTACAATGAGAATCGCTGTCTAAATCAGTGTTTCTCAACCTTTGTGAGACCGCGGCCCGGTAAATTATTTTTTTCATAAGACGAGGGCCCGGTCCCAACAAATTTACTCGTAAATACCTTTCCATTTTTTTTAAGTTCATACTTCAAACTAACACAAGTATTAATAATTAATTATAGCATAATCATAAATAGTATCAGTACACTTATGTATACGGTGTGGCATGTTGACAAATATAAAATTACATTTAAATTAGTTGTCAATCACTGGACTAACAAAATCTTGTAGCATATTGTAGTTTCCTGAGGCCAACATCTGGGTCTGAGTTTTACGACACATTCACGAATATTTTTCTCCTCAGAATATTTCCACTATAAAACATGTATTCATGAAAATTGCTTAGAAAACTAAAATGATATATTCCAGGATAACCTCTCGCGGCCCGGTATAATTGATGCCATGGCCCGGTACCGGGCCGCGGCCCGGCTGTTGAGAAACACTGGTCTAAATGGACAGTGGTCCCTATAACGCACCACGTTTTTAAAACGCTGAAATTCCACATTTTACCCACACCGCATGTTTACAAGCTTCTTATAATTCTCAAAACAAACACCGATCGTTTCATTGAACAGAATTTACAGGCTGATCTTTTAAACTAAGACGCAGTGTGTTTTTGCTGAGGTACGAACTAAACTTCTGTCTCTTACAAGTTAATTTCATGCTCCAAAAGATAAAATTTATAAATATCTGAATCCACGGGGTGAAGAGCCTAAAATCTGAGTCCACAAAACTGCCGTTGCTACGGTCTTTGTCAGCACGGTACGGCGCGCCCCTAGGATGTGGAGGGAAGCTGTGAATGTATTGAATAAGAAGTGGTGGACAGCCGACAAGGGGTAATCCTACAAAATGTGAGTTGGGAATAGGGCCTACATGTCCTCACCCTAGAATATCAACTTGCTACGAAATATTTAGACAAGTCCTCGGACTTGGGCAGAGAATTTCTTGTGGTAGCAACCCTGATATACAAACAAAAATGTGTATGACAGAGATCTGGACAGAACAAGCCTTGTATCTGTTACACTTACATGGCCATTTTCCTCATAATGCATTCCTTTCGGTAACAAATAATGTCATGTGGAGGTGATGGTAAATACAGACTGCAAAGCGTTCCATCGATCACATTTCAACTCACGCGCTATTCGAAAGCAGACTGCGCTACCAACACAAAACAGATCTGCCTACCAACATCACGCTTTTAAAATGCACTAAATCTAAGAATGTTTCACCCGTTTAAAGGTAAGGTTTGTGCAGAATTACTATATAGCCCTATATCAAACCTGTATAAATACACAATGATGTATCAGTCAAACACAACAAAACTTTATTGTGTTTATTATTGTATTAGTGCAACATGTTTCGATTCTTATAGAATCATCCTCAGGCCCTTCCATAGGAATCGAAACATGTTGCCCTAATACAATAATAAACATAATAAAGTTTTGTAGTGTTTGACTGATACATCATTGTATATTTATACATATGTTAAACACTTCGAGATGGCAGACATTAAAAATTGTATCAAACAATGAGCTGCTGATAAAGTTGTCTGTATTCTTAAGTAGTAACCATGCGAGAAGTGAAGATATAGCTCCAGGCACTCTTCACTTGTATACACAACAAAGCACAATAGAGGCCACTGGTCTCAATCATATTCCAGCAACTTCAGTCCGCACAAAATAAACCCCCACCCACGTAAATAATTGATATGTTGGAAGGAAATCTTAGCCGGTTTGGAAGAAATGGCCTGCCTCTGTCGGGAAACAAACCCCGATCGCCAAATACGTATTTAACCGCTATAATGATTACTGTAGAACATACAGAACGCCCGGAATACATTTATGTTAGCCCAGCCTTCATTTCAAAATAACATTTGCTGGTACAATCAGCAAGAGACCTCTAATTACGAATAATTCAAGGTGTAATAACGTGAACATCTAGGTTGTACCATTCTTAAAAGAAACGGCTTCCTGTTTACTACCAGCCATATTCGTTGGCAGCCACTTACTCTTCCTTGGTAGATGGAACTAAATATTTAAATAGCTTAAACCTAAATGGAATCCATTTGCAACCAAATGAGCAGCCGTATGTAAGTTTGTGTAGGTGGAGATAAATGTAATGATCGTAAAAAAAGCTAATATTTAAACCTTAAATCCTTTACAATCACACACATTGCTATTTTGTAATTCGGTTTAAATTTAACTTAAACTGTAATTAATACAGGTCAGCCGAAAAATCGCCCTGATTCATTAGGCTACTGCTAACAGAACTATCTGAATGCTGGTTAAATCTAAAAGACGTTTACACATGCTGATTGCATAAGACACTTCAGCAATATTCTGTATACAACCATTTGTGTTGAAATTGTAAATTGCCCTGGGTTTTTTTTTAATATGACATAATGTCGCAGGTTACAAAGTCTTTTCTATGGCGTATATCTGAGCCACTATAACGTCGAGTTATATAGAACTGGCGTGTAAGCACGATAGAAGTAGGGACACGCTGTGGCGCTGTTGGTTGAGGCACTGCGCTACAAGCCGGAAGGTCGCAGATACAATCCCCGACGGTGTTACTGGAATTTTTCATCGACATATAACATTGACTACGGCTCTGGGGTAGACTCAGTCTCTAACAGAAATGAGTACCAGGAATATCTTCTGGGGGAGGGGGGGAGGTTAAGGCGCGGGCGATGTGTAGGGCTGACAGCCTTAATGTGCTGTCTCGAAATATGGGAACCTCAACCTCCTGGAACCCTCAGGGCCTGTCCAGGGATTGCTTTACCTTTACCTTTACAGATTTCCTCAAAATCCACTTCAATGTTAACCTCCCATCTACGTATGGGTCTTCCAAGATATCTCGTTCATTCAGGTTTCCCCCACCACAACCTCGTATGCACTTCTTCTCACCCCTCCCCCCTTTCGTGCAACATGCCCCGCCCATCTCATCATTCTCAATTTTATCATCCGAATATTTGATGATGAGTACAAATCATGAAATTCTTCACTGTGCAGTCTCCTCCATTTCCCTGTTATCTCGTCCCTCTTAGGCACCTTATTCTCAACCCCGTCAACCTGTGTTCTTGCATCAGAGTAAAGCAGAAAGTTTCACATCCGTACAAAAGTTACGTCAAGGTAAAGGTAAAGTTAAAGCAATCCCATTACAGCCCCGAACAGACCCTGAGGGTTCCAGGAGGTTTAGGTTCCCAGATTTCAAGACAATCGGCACATGAAGATGGTAAGGTTGTCAGCCCTACGCACCGGCCGCCTTTACCCCCC
>Ga0131853_10025736_pt1 | contig 10597 bp, 9 predicted proteins | sample TergutLab28metaG_FD_92764 | JGI IMG/M metagenome (GOLD analysis project Ga0131853, IMG submission 92764) | Labiotermes labralis P1 segment gut microbial communities from Petit-Saut dam, French Guiana - Lab288 P1 (version 2) (version 2) | ecosystem: Host-associated > Arthropoda: Insects >... | reverse complement strand
CTCTCCGGTTGCCGATTGCGATGCAGAGATATGAATATCCGGTATTGAATATCTATTTGATGTGATGTTACGTGCTTCTGCAAAGCTTTCTATGAGGGTAGCTTCCTGATGCTCTTTATACAGGTCAAACACATGATATGTCGGGGTTTTTATCATTTTCTCTTTTTTTGTAAGAATCACTGATTGCAGAACATTTACTGTCTGGGCAAGATTTGCCATTGTAACTCTGCCGCAATGTTTATTAAAAATATTTAGTGATATACCTGCCACGAGAGCATCTCGCATTGTGTTTTGTTGGTAGAGGAATCCCGGGTTTGTGCCGTCTGCCACGTCAAACCATGTCCCCCATTCATCTACAACCAGACCAACTTTTTTCTCAGGGTCGTATTTGTCCATAATTTGGCTGTGCTTTCTTATCAGCTCGTCCATGCGCAGTGCATCGCTGAGTGTGTGGAAGTATTTTTCTTCATCAAACTTTTCTGCAGACCCACGTCCTTCCGGACCTCCGGGTGATGTGTAGTAGTGCAGTGATAGTCCGTCCATTCTAAATGTTGCGCCATTTGTGTGCGGAGCGTTGCTGTGGCAGAGTTTCATCATAACCTCTGTCCAGTTATAGTCGTCTATATTCGGGCCGCAGGCTATTTTTTCAATTTTATTTTCGCCATATTCACGCACATAGGTCTGATAATGCCTGTATATTGACGCATAGTAGTCGGCGCACATGTTGCCTCCGCAACCCCATGTCTCGTTTCCGACACCAAAATAAGGTACTTTCCAAGCCTCTTCCCTGCCGTTTTTTTTACGAAGCTCCGACATTGGAGATATCCCATCAAAGGTCATATACTCAACCCATTCGCTCATTTCTCGCACAGTGCCGCTGCCTACATTTCCGGAAATAAACGGGTCACAACCTATTTGGTTACATAGTTCCATAAACTCATGGGTGCCGAATGAGTTGTCTTCAACAACTCCACCCCAATGTGTGTTAATCATTTTCTTTCGCTGGTTTTTAGGTCCTATGCCGTCCATCCAGTGGTATTCATCTGCAAAGCAACCACCCGGCCAGCGTAAAACGGGAACTTTTATGTTGTGCAAGGCTTCTGCCACATCTGTGCGTATTCCTTTTACATTCGGAATCACAGAATCTTCCCCAACAAACAGACCTTCATAGATGCATCTGCCAAGATGTTCCGAGAAATGCCCATAAATATTTTTGTTAATTTTTCCGCCCTTTTTATCTGCATTAATCACTAATCGGCGCATTATGTTCACCTCTCAAAACAGCTTGGCTAATCGTTTAGCTACTATGATGCACAATCTCATCTTTATTCTATGTTATGTGTTATCAGTCATTTCAAATTTGATGCAATAAACCTAAATAATTTTCTTAACTGTATTTCGCAGAACAAGCTTGCTTGGGACTATTATATTGTTTGTGTCCTTATATTTTCCGTTTCCGTTTAGTTTGTGCATTGCAACTTCTGCGGCAGTATAGCCTATTGCTTCCAAGTCAATTGCCGCCGTTGTGAGTTTTGGATAGACAAACTCACAAACCTCTCTATTGTCAAAGCCTACAATGGATATATCTTCCGGAATACGCAAATTCGCTTCTCTTATTGCATCCATTGCTCCGGCCGCCATCAGATCATTCATTGCCATTACCGCCGTTGGGCGCAGTTCATCGCTCAGCTGTAAAAGCTCTTTCATGCAACTATAACCGGAGTCCCGCTCCCAGTCGCCGCCTTTTATCATTTTCTCGTCTAAAGTACGCCCATTTTTCTTAAAGGCATTTTGGATTCCGCAAAGTCGTTTTTGCGCCGGAGCGGTGTGGGCTAAGCCTGTGATTACCGCAATGCGCTCATGTCCAAAGTCAAATAAATGCTGCGTAAGAGATGCGGCAACATCTTCATTTTCGTATGTGACAGAACATGCAAATTCATCGTCAGATGTGCAGTAGGCAACAACCAGAGGTTTGTTCATGTCTGATATTATCCCTGTGATATCACGGTCAAACATACCAAGATAAATTACTGCATCAACCTTTGCTCCGTATACCAGATATGACATGGCTTTGTTTATTTTGTCTTTTTGGTGGACGACCTGATCGTATCTATTAAAAAGGCGGTCAAGCATTCTAAGGTCCGAGAGAAGTATTTGGTAGTCAGTTTGCTCAACATAGCTCGAAATTCCATTTATAATGTCAACGGTCGGAAAGTCCATAATTCCCTCTGAAAGAACTCCAATGGTGTTGGTCTTTCTTGTGCGGAGGCTTTTTGCAACTCTGTCCGGTTGATAGTTTGTTTTTGCTATTACATTTAGAACACGTTGGCGTTTTTCCGGCAATACACGCTTTGTGTTGTTAATCACATATGACACGGTGGCTGTTGACACTCCCGCTTCCCTCGCAATATCCTTAATTGTGATTTCAGACACCGCCTTCCGTGCAAATCTAATCGTTTAGCCACGTGCTTTAGATTATACTTTACGCTTTGTTTGTTGTCAATGTAATGTCGCATGTGCGATTTAACAGAAATTTAGCTACCGTCTTTGTGCAATATGTCGGTAATTGAAAAATACCACCCTGATGCTTCGCGTCACTCCTCCACATAGGGGAATTTAATAGGTGGTTCTCCCTTTTAATCGCTTTTTAAGCTTTGTTTAATAAATTTTTTCTTGACAATTAATACTATATCATGCATAGTATGTGTCACACAGTATTGTTTTACGCATAGTATTTTTCGGAAAGGAGAAAAGTCCATGGATGCACAACTTAAACGCGGACTATTAGATGCATGTCTTCTTGCAATTTTAGCCCGGGGCGAATCGTATGGCTACAAAATAATACAGAACGCCCAACAGGTTATGGCAATACGTGAGTCAACCCTATATCCAATCTTGAGGCGCATGGAACAAAATGGTTATTTGACAACATGGCAACAAGAACATAATGGTAGGCTCAGAAAATATTACCGCATTACCCCCGAGGGTGAGGATCGCCTTAACAAGTTTAGATCTGAGTGGCGAGAAGTAAAGCAGATGGTCGATTATATTATGGGAGGTGAACAAGATGACACGAAATGAGTTTTTTGAGCAGTTACACAAGGCGCTTGCGGGACTGCCGCAGAGTGAAGTAAACCGTATAACAGAATATTATGATGAAATATTCAGCGGAGCTCTTGATGACGGTAAGAGCGAGGAAGAAATATGCGCAAGCCTTGATAGTCCTGAAGATATTGCAGGAAGAGTACGTGCAGAAATTGCATTTGTACGCGCCGAGCAAGAACCGTCACCAAAATCAATGAGCACTGTTTTAATTGTTTTGCTTGGTATATTCGCTCTTCCAATAGGTCTGCCAATTGCGATTTCAGTATTCGCTGTGGTATTTTCTCTGCTGGTGGTCGTATTTTCGGTGGTTGTTTCACTCGGAGCTGCAGTCTTTGCACTTTTTGCCGGCGGACTTGTGGGTATCGTTTACGCAATCACATTAATCATACAGGGCTCTACAGCATTTGGTATGGCTTCCCTTGGTGCGTCATTTGCATTTGTTGGCATTGGTACATTAGGCGGCATCGGCATCTATCATCTGTTCCGCATATTGTTCCGTGCATTTGTAAGATGTTGCAGAGGAATATATACTTGGGTACGAAATCGTCCCGGTCGCAAACGCAAGGGGGTAAATTAACATGAAGCGTACAATAAAAATTCTGCTGATTTCAGCAACATGTCTTCTTATATTCGGCATTTTGCTCATGGCGGGTTCTGCCGCCATAATACGAACAACAGGTCAAGGTTGGGGGGCACCTCACGAAGAGGCCACTACGCAACGTGCTGAGCTCACATCAATTCAAACACTCTCACTAACGCTTGTAAGCGAACCCATACATATTTTAAGAGGCGGAGACTCTGTTGTAATAGAGTGGTCCGAGATGTACGACAATCAGTATACACTCAACAAGGTTGAAGGGCAATCGCTATCACTTTCCCGCACATCTCAGGATTGGCGGTGGAATGTTTTCGGTCTCCGCAATTTGTTTTTTGGAGTGGACAGAGCCTCTAACAGACCGGTAACCGTAAGGATTCCTGAAGGCATGAACCTTCGAGCTATTGACCTGAGAGGCGCAAACATAGTCGCAACTATTGACGACATCGAGGCATTGGATGTCAATATTTCCGGTGCAAACGCACGTGCCACACTAACAGACATAACTGCACGCGACCTTGAAATTTCAGGGGCAAATATATATGCCGCACTCACTAATGTTTATGCAAGTACCGTTACTATCTCCGGAGCAAATGCCAGGTCTACTCTTAACAATGCCGAAGCGCATAATATTAGCATCTCAGGGGCAAATGCCAGAGCTACTCTTAACCACACCGATGCATCCGCTATAACGCTCTCCGGCGCTAATGTCATTGCTCAGCTTAATAATATTTCTGCAAATAGCGTAGAAGTGCTTGGCGCAAACGCCAATGCTACAATGACTTTGCAAAGCATTGATGATTGGGGTTTTAATGTGAGTGGTACCAGAGCATCGCTGAGGATAGACGGACAAAGAGCCACAGGGTTCAGAGGCTCAAACACCGTCACAGTCAGCGGAGCAAACGCAAGATTGGATGTCCAAACCCGATAGGGTTTCTTAAGACCGCCCCCTCATTATTAGTCCCCACCCTTTGGTATTTCAAGAAGGGTGGGGACTGTTTTTGATAATCCGCAATTCATTCGCTCATTTTTTTGTAAACTGCTTGATTAATTGACAAACAAAAGGGCATTTGCCAGAGCTATTGCTTCTCTGAAGAAGTATAGCGCTTTGAGCCTTGCGCTCGGGGTCTGCGCCGCTACACCTACTGCATCAAGCCCCGCATTTCCGGCAATCATCCTCGCTCTGTATAGATGGAACTCATTTGATACGACTGCAACAGTGACATTTTCAATATCCATTCCCCGCTCTTCCATCAGCCTACGTGAAAACTTCAAGTTTTCATATGTACTTGTTGACTCACCTTCCATCCATATGAGATTTTCATCAACACCTCTTGCTTTTAAATAATTAAACATTGCTTGAGCTTCCGTTATATTCCTACCTGCCCCCAGTCCGCCGGAGACTATAATCGGAACGCCTTCACGCCCCTGTGCATATTCGATGGCCGCATTTAGCCTTGTGCGTAAAATTATGCTCGGCTCGTCTCCACGCAGCCCCGCTCCTAAGACGATTATCGCATCTACATCTGCTTCTTGTGTGTGGGCTCCCGAGATTATAAGTATCTGGAGCACAATAAACGCCACAAACCCAACAGCCAGACACACATAGTATATGCGCCTTATTATTTTTGCCGGGCGTTTAAGACGCTCCGATGCACTCATTGTCCAGAGTATAAGAAATATAATAAGCACAACGGATAGGCCGAGAAGCAGCATAAAAATTATATGCATATCGGGTATTCTCATTTGCATCATGGCAAAAGAAATTCCCACAGCAACTATCGCTAAAGCTGTGGCAATGATTGTAAGTATCAGTCTTTTCCTAAGCGGCAGTTTTTCACTGCCGCTCTCTCTTTTTTTTGATGTCCCTGCGACTAATGCCCTCACATTAACCCCTCTTTTCTAAGTGTTTGGTATATCGCATAGTACAGAGGGATTGTGTCCGAGATGTATCGAGGTATGAATATCTCCTAATCGGCCAGTAGATATTCCTCAATTACGGCTGCTACGCCGTCTTCATTATTTGAAAGCGTAACCTTGTCGCTTGCATCTTTTACCGCTTGCGGCGCATTTCCCATTGCAACGCCAAGTCCTGCATATTCAAGCATCGGAATATCGTTAAATCCGTCTCCTACGGCAATCATTTCACTTGGTTTTATTCCATAAATTTTGCCGACTTCTGCCAGCGCAACTTCTTTTCCTGCTTCTATGCTAAAAAATTCTAAATATTCCGGTTGAGACGTAGCACAGTTTAATCTTCCCGCAAAATGCTTTCTCATCTCTGTTTGAAGCGCTCTGTTTTCTTCAGCGGTGCCAACCCAAAACATCTTAAAAACGTTTGACCCGGCAATCGCATCTAAGCTGCTTATAATATTTATTTCCATATTATAATACTTATTATAATCAATGGTTTTTTGACATTCACTGCTTGTCCACAGTCCGTCATCTGTCCAAATAACCATTGGTATATTGCGGCTGTAGCCTATATCAAAAGCCTCTCTTGCCAGAGATTCTTCAATGAACTTGCTAAACAGAACTTTCTTTGATTTTCCCATAATGGCAAACGCTCCGTTATACACTATAAATGGCAGGTCTTTATCAAACATTTCGTTTACAAACTCGGCACCCTGCATTGCTCGTCCGGTTGCAGCAACGTAAACAACCCCTTTTTCGACTGCTTTTAGTATTGCTTGCTTTGTTCTCTCCGAAACTTTGAAGTCACTGCTGAGTAAAGTTCCGTCCACATCTACGGCTATTAATTTGTATTTCATCTGTCCTCCTATTGTGATGTTCGCATCCTTGTTGAATTTTTTCAATTTGTAGAGTATTATACACTAAAACAGTCGAAAGGTCATGCTTTATGCAAAAATATAAATTGCCGCTTCGTGCGGCGGAGGCGGAATTTATTGAAAAAAAGAGCAGGTTTATTTGTAATATAACCCCAATTTCATCAGAGGATGAGGCTCTTTCTTTTATAAATAAGGTTCGTACAAAGTATCGTGATGCAAATCATAATGTATTTGCATACAAGTCAAAATCCGGTAACATTTGTCGCTTTAATGACGATGGCGAGCCCTCTGGAACCGCCGGTATGCCTCTGCTTGATGTATTTGTAAAGCAGGATATTTATGATTTTTGCGCTGTGGCAACCAGGTATTTTGGCGGTATCATGCTAGGAGGCGGAGGGCTTGTGCGTGCCTATTCTCGGACCGGAGCAATCGGTCTTGAGGCTTCCGGGATTGGGATTATGCGTGAGCTTACTTTGTGCTCTATAAGCCTTCCATATTCTCTTTATGAAATGAGCAAGCGTCTTATTGTTGCATCGGGCGCAAACATTACCGATGAGGATTTCGGCGCAACTATAGTTCTCAGTTTTAATTTGCCGTCAGAGGGTTTTGCAGAGCTTGAGAAGAAGGTGACAGAGCTAACTTCCGGTTCAGTCTGCGTGAGGATAGATGGGACTAAGATGGGTGTTTTTGAAAGTTAGTAACTACTTACAAAAACTACACCCTCCAAGGCAGGCTTTTCACTTGCTTTGGGGGGTGTTTTTTCATTTTTGTGTATTTTTAGCGTGTTGCGCCTTTTTTGTTTTTTGATAGCACATCAAATGTAACGGCGGCTAAAAGGACAAGTCCGTTTATGACATTTTGCCAGTTTATGTTTACCCCGGGCAGCATTGTCATACCAATGTTCAACACACCCATGAGTACAGCACCTATTACTACTCTTCCGACTTTTCCGGTACCGCCTGACGCAGAGGCTCCGCCAATAAAGCACGCCGCAATTGCATTTAACTCAAAGCCTTGTCCTGCCATTGTTGAAGCTTGGTTAAAACGTGCCACAACCACCAGTGCCGCCAGACCTGCAAGCAGCCCGTTGTTGGCATATGCAAAAAACAAAATGCGCTTTGTATTAATTCCCGACAGGCGAGCCGCTTTTGCATTGCCCCCCATAGCATACAAATGTCTTCCCCATACTGTATTTTGGGTGAAGTAGCTATAAATCAGAAAAACAATACCTATGATTACAAGAACTGCGGGAATTCCGTTATGACGTCCCAATTGATAAAACAAAAATATTACAGCCACACATATGATTGCCGGATAGAGCATTTCAGAAATTATGTTGCCTACATCATACCCTTTGCGCTTTCTTTGCATATATGAGATGGCTTTTGAGGCAAGGATTATTACACTAACCACTATACCGACAATAAGCGTTGAAATGAATACCGTTTCGGGTGTCGGGTCGGAAAGCCAGTGCGCAGGTAAAAAACTGTTAAACAGGTTTCTGTACTCAACGGGAAACGGACCAATGTTCATTCCGTTCATAATAATAAGTGCTATTCCTCTAAATGTAAGCATTCCCGCCAAAGTTACAATAAACGCCGGAATACCGATTATGGCAATCCAAAACGCCTGCCAAGCTCCAAGCAATAGACCTATACCCAAGCACATTAGGATGGCAACATATGGATGAATGCCCCACTGGACTATGAATATACCTGCAAATGCGCCTACCAATATGACTATACTTCCAACGGCAAGGTCAATATTACCTCCTGTGATTATACAAAGGAGCATACCGATTGCCAAGATAACCACAAATCCGTTTTGAACTATGAGATTGTTGAGGTTATGCGGCATAAACATGGAAATTCCGTCCGGGAGCAGAATATCAAACACCAACATGGCAACCAGCAATACTATGAGCAAAGCATACTTGCCGAAAATATTCCCTATACTACCGGTAATTGCCGCTATCCCCACCTCGGTTTTTCTTTCAGCGTTATTTGATGACTCATTCATCTATATCAGTTCCCCCTTTATTTCCCCGGGCCGCCTGAAGAATCATCATCATAATTACCTCTTGGTTGGCTTCTTCCCGGCTCAATTCTCCTATCATTTTACCCTCGTTCATAACATATATCCTGTCGCACATGCCAAGAAGTTCCGGCATTTCACTGGAAATCATAACTACGGATTTCCCTTGTGCTATTAGTTCATTTACAAGGGTGTATATCTCATATTTTGCGCCTACATCTATTCCTCTGGTTGGCTCATCCAAGATGAGGATATTAGGTTCTGCAAACATCCATTTTGCAAGAAGGACTTTTTGTTGGTTTCCTCCGGATAAAGTCCCGGTCATTTGTTCAATTCCTGTACAACGAACTCCAAATTTTTTGCTATATTCTATTGCTTCACTCCGCTCAAGGTCTTTGTCTAAGTGAAATCCAATGTCCGTCACACGTTTTGTATTTGCAAGAGTAATATTAGGGCGTATTTCATTTGTCAGTACAAGCCCCAAAACTTTGCGATCCTCGGTAACATAAGCAAGCCTATGGTCAATGGCATCTTTAACTGTTCTAAGATGAGCATGTTTTCCGTCAATTTTTAGTTCTCCGGAAACATTTGCTCCATAACTACGTCCGAAGATGCTCATAGCCAGCTCGGTTCTACCCGCACCCATCAGCCCGCTTATCCCAACTACTTCGCCCCGGCGCACATTAAAGCTCACGTCATCACAAACTTTGTGTTGTCTGTAAAGTGGGTGGTGCGCAGTCCAGTTTTTTACTTCAAGGCAAATATCCCCAAATTCGCGTTTTTCACGCTTGGGGTAGTAGTCGTTAAGCTCTCTGCCAACCATTCCTCGTGCAATCCTATACTCGTCCATTTCATCTTCACCCTTTACAAGAGTCTCGATGACTGCACCGTCCCTAATAATTGTAATTTTATCCGCCACCTGCTCAATTTCTTTTAGCTTGTGTGAAATTAATATACAGGTCATGCCTTCGTTTTTAAACTTGAGCAAAAGTTTTAATAAATTTTGCGAATCATCTTCATTTAGCGAAGCTGTCGGCTCATCTAAGATTAGCAAGCGAACATTTTTTGCAAGTGCCTTTACTATTTCGACAAGCTGTTGCTTGCCTACTCCAATATCTTGAACCAATGTATGCGGCGACTCCTCAAGCCCAACAAGTTTTAGAAATTCTTGCGCTCTGCCATATGTTTCATTCCAGTTTATCTTTAAGCTTTTTCCGCACTCGTTGCCAAGAAACATATTTTCGCCGATACTCATATACGGGTTTAGTGTAAGTTCCTGATGGATTATGACTATGCCTCTTTTTTCGCTGTCTTTTATTTTGTTAAAGCGACATTCTTCTCCATCAAAAATAATTTTACCCTCGTAGCTACTATGGGGAAATACTCCGCTGAGTATATTCATCAGCGTTGATTTACCTGCACCATTTTCACCTACAAGGGCGTGTATAGTACCAGGGTAAACCTCTAAGTTAACGTTGTCAAGAGCTTTAACCCCGGGAAAATTCTTTGTAATATTCTCCATACGGAGTAAGGGAGTTTCCATCAAAACCAAAACCTCCATAAGGGGATTAAAATTAATTCCTTGGGGGCGCAAACGCCCCCAAGGTTTAGTTATTTTGGCAAATTAGTCTTAGCGGGTAAGTTGCTCTCTTGTGTAGTAACCGCTATCGATTAGAAGTTCTGCATAGTTTGCAGTAGTAGCTACGATTGGCTCACTTAGATTTGTCGGTACATAGCGGATGCCATTGTTGTATTCGTCCAGATTATTAACAGGTACTGTTGTGCCGTTTACAATAGCAGTAACCATTTCAACAACATTTGCTGCAAGTACACGAGTGTCCTTAAATACAGACATTGCTTGAGTTCCGTCAATCATGTTCAAAACGGAAATGATGTCGCAGTCTTGTCCTGTGACAAGCGGGAAATCGGGGCCCGCAACCCAGCCACTGTTTAGAAGAGCATTTGTAACACCTTGCGCAGTTGAGTCATTTGAGCACATAACAGCGTGGAGCGGATGTCCGCCCGGAGTTAGGTTGTTCATTGCGATTAGAGTTTCCATGCGTGATTGAGCATT
>Ga0131853_10025735_pt1 | contig 10597 bp, 9 predicted proteins | sample TergutLab28metaG_FD_92764 | JGI IMG/M metagenome (GOLD analysis project Ga0131853, IMG submission 92764) | Labiotermes labralis P1 segment gut microbial communities from Petit-Saut dam, French Guiana - Lab288 P1 (version 2) (version 2) | ecosystem: Host-associated > Arthropoda: Insects >... | reverse complement strand
GCACCCTCGACATCGACCTTATTTGCTACGACTCCCTGGTTGCCTCGGCCCCCGACCTTACGCTTCCGCACCCCCGCGCCGCCGAGCGCGCCTTCGTGCTGGTGCCCTGGGCACAGATGGACCCGACCGCCGAACTGCCCGGCCTGGGCGGCGGTCCCATTGCGGCGCTCGCGGCCACCGCGCCCGATGCGGACGGCATTCGCTGGCTTGCACTTGATTGGTGTGAGGCTCCGCCTGGAATTCAACTATGAGACGAACCCCGGTTCATGTGGTGCTTGCCGTCTTCGCCTTCGTGACGCTGTTGGGTTTGGCCCTGCGCCGCCCGCTAGAGGATCAAGGCTGGCGGCTCGCCCCTCATTCGTGGGTGGAACATGCCGCGATCCTGGCATTGGCCGGGCTTGTGTTCTGGTTGGGGTGGACGGTGCGTGCCTTTCAGTTGGGTCGCAAACCAAACCTCGATCCGATTCGCGCCGCCCGCACCCTGGTGCTGGCCAAGGCGGCGGCCATCACCGGCGCGATTCTTGGCGGACGTTATCTGGCGGCCATTCTCGGAAATCTGGATCACCTGGACATCTACGCGCAGCGGAACCGGGCCATCGCCGCCGGCATTGCCCTGTTTTGTTGTGTGGTGCTTACCGTGGTCGGGCTGATCGTCGAACGCTTCTGCGAGCTGCCACCCACGGATACCGACACCAAGGATCCCAAACCACCCAGCACCCGCGATCCCGAACCGCTGCCGGGCTAAACTGCCGCTCATGACGCAACCGGCACCTCCGCCTACAGACTTGTTCAGCCCCGCAGACGTGGTGATACACGCCGTCTCACCCAACTTAGTTAAGGCCAGGGTTATCACCCTGCTGGCCTGGATGCTGCCGCTGCTGCTCGCGTCGGGGGTGGCGGCTCTAGCGCATTCGCCGTGGTGGTTGATTATGTTTGGCAGTTTCGCCGCGCTTACCGCCTGGGGCTGCTGGCTTGCCCGACGCCAGGCTAAGGCCATCGGCTATGCCGAACGTGACGAGGATCTGTTGATCCGCAAGGGCATCATGTGGCGCTCCCTGGTGGTGGTGCCGTATGGCCGGATGCAGTTTGTTGACGTTACCGCCGGGCCGCTCGACCGGGCCTTGGGTATCGCCAAGGTGCAGCTGCACACGGCCTCGGCCAGCACCGACGCCAATATTCCCGGCCTTGTGCCGGCGGAGGCCGAGCGGTTGCGTGACCGCCTAACGGCTCGCGGCGAGGCAAGGCTGGCCGGTCTATGAACATCCCCACCACCCCACCCGGTGAACCCCCTCTAAACTGGCGCCGCCTGCACCCGGTCACCCCGGTGCTGCGCGGCTGGTCGGCTATGGTCGTGTTCTTTTTCCTTCTCACCTGGGTATTCGGTGAGCAGGCCGCGGGTGATTCAGACCTGGACATAAACATCGCTGCGTATTGGTGGACCATCCCCCTGGGCCTCTTTGTCGTTCTCCTGCTTTCCGGCCTGGCCGCCTGGGTTGCCTGGCGCAAGATGGCGTACGCCATCAGCGACAACGAGCTGTTATTTAAGCGCGGCATCGTGTTCAAACAGCAGCGCAATGTGCGTCTTGACCGGCTACAGACCATCGATGTGCGGCAACCGCTGGCGGCCCGCATCTTTGGGCTGGCCGAACTGCGAATCGAAGCGGCTGGCGGCGCTAACTCGAACATTGTGCTTGGTTTTCTAAAGGATGAGGTGGCGCGCAGCCTCCGGGCCGAATTGTTGGCGCGCGCGGCCGGTCTGCGTCAGGCGCCCCAGCCTCAGCCCCAGGAGGTGGCGCCGGTTCCGGCGAACCCGGATGATCCGTTCGCTATGGTCACCCCTGCCGTGGATGAGGCACCGGAGCAGCAGATGCTTCAGGTGCCGATGGGTCGCCTGCTTGGCTCCCTGCTGCTGTCCCCGGTTACCTGGATCGCAATCATTGTCTTGGCGGCTATTCCAATCATTATCGTTGCCACCGGCGACTGGAGTGCCGTGCTGGGCATAATTCTCCCGCTGGTGGCCGTCCCGATCTATGTTTTCGGCGGCTTCGCCAGCTCGTTTAACTTCCGCGTCGCGCTTTCGCCCGATGGCATTCGCACCCGTCGGGGTCTGCTGGAGACCCGCGCCCAGACCATTCCCCCCGGTCGCGTGCAGGCAATCTCGCTCTCTCAGGGTCTGTTGTGGCGCAAGCTCGATTGGTGGAGCGTCCGGGTGAATATTGCCGGGCAGGCGGCGACGGATACCCAGACGCTGACCCAGTCCGTGCTGCTGCCCGTTGGTAAGCGACAGGATGCGCTCACCGCGCTGTGGTTGGTGCTGCCCGAGCTGGGGGTCGATGATCCGTTATCGCTGCTCGATGAGGGCTTGGTCGGCATTGTTGCTCGGGATGGCACCACGCCGCCGCGGCCCGATGGGTTGCCGTCGCGGTATGTGAATGCTCCGCCGCGCTCCTGGATTGTTGATCCGCTCGCTTGGCGTCGTGATGCCTATGCCGCCACCGAGCGGGCCATGTTTATGCGGCGTGGCCGGTTGATCCGTCGCCTGCATGTGGTGCCGCACGAGAAGATGCAGTCTGTGCAGATTACGCAGGGGCCGCTGCAACGCAAGCTGCGGGTGGCCACATTCTGCGTTCACTCCACTCCGGGCATGATTGCACCAACGGTGCCGCATCTGGACGAGAAGGACGCGGCTCGCCTGCTTCACGAGCAGGCCGCTCGGGCGCGGGCCGCCCGCGCGGTGGCCGGCCCGGAACAGTGGATGCTGCGCCTAGAAGAGATAACCGCCTCCCGCACCCCCCACCCACCCGACGGCTGAGTGCGATTTGTGGCGGTATGGCAAGCAGACTGGGCCAACTTCGTCACAAGTTGCTCAAGTTCGAAGGATTCTGACAAACTGCCTAATTTGCCCTGTATCATAGGTTCGTCGCCGACCCACCCTGGGTTGGCGGTTGCGGATGCACGATGTGTTGAGCGTCGTGCGGATGCAACATCATCATTGGTGGGCGTAGGTCCACCGTTAGCGAAGGAGCTTTTCATGGCGGCTGGTGGTTCGATTAGGGTTTCTGTGCCCGAGATGCAGCAGGCTGAGCGGGACATGCGTACGTTGGCTTCGGAGATTGCGGCGATTCGTACGCGTCTGCTGGGGATTAACACGCGGTTGCAGGGTGCGTATGACGGTCAGGCGGCGCGTTCGTTTGACCAGTTCGCGCGGGGTACTGCGGCACGGAACTTACAGCAGGTTTCGCAGATGTGTACGGAGACCGCTGGTGGTCTGCGTACCACGCTTACCCGTTTCCAGACGGAAGACCGCACTTTGGCTGGCGTGTTCAACGCCCCGGCGGGTTCCTGATCTGTTACTTACCGCTGGTGACGCCTCCTCCTGAGGCGTCACCAGCGGTAGTGTTGTGTACTCATCGCTAGGGGGGAAGCGTTCGTGTTTCGGGCTGTTCTTGCTGCCGTGTTGTCGGTAGTTGGGGTTTCCGCGCCGGGCTTGCCCTGGCATGTTGCAGGCGAGGTCGATTCGGAGCCTGGCAGTGGCCTCGTGATTGATCCGAGTGTGCTTTCTCGTCAAGGGGCTGCTCGGGTGGGCGCGGTGACTCGGTTGTGGGAGATTGACCTCTTTTCAGAGTCCGCGCAGGAAGTCTCAGCGGCGCTGTATGAGTTGAGGCAGGCGGCTCGTGAGGCCCAGTTTGACGGGCTGTTCACTGAGCCGAATCTGGTGACTTCATCCGATCCGCGAGAGCGAGCTTTGCAGGGAGCAGCAGACAATGATCTTTTCCGCGAGCCGGTCCGTCCTGGCGTGTTGCTGCAGGCTGTGACGCCGGATGAGGGCTTGTCGCCATTGTTGGTTTGGTCGGTGCTGATCGGAACGGCTTTCTTGGCTGCGGTTGGTGCTGTGGCATTTCGTCGGTCTCGACGCCGTGAGCAGGCGTCTTTAATCCAGGAGGGCAACAGATAGTGAGCATGGTGACAGTGACGGTCGTCTTCCCCGGTTCGGGGCAGGTGCTGGATGTCCGGTTTGATGCGCAGCAGCCATTGGTAACGGCGCTGGGCGTACTGTTGGATGCTGGTTCGTTGACCGCTCAGGATGCGGCGACGGTGTTGTATCGCTCTAGTCAGTTAGGGCGGTTGGTCAGCGCGGTGCGGCCGTTACATGAAGAGGGCGTTGTTGATGGAGACATGCTCACCGCGATCACGGAACCGGCTCTGCGGTCGGTTGTTCAGCACGAAGAACTATCAAGTCAGGGAGTTGCGTTATGAGTACGGAAATCATGGAAGCGCCAGGCGAGGAGCAACTTGTCACCGCTGCTGCGACCGTGTCGAGCGAGGTCGCAAGAACGGTTTTGGTTCCCGGGGCTGGGTTGAGGGCGGGGCGCGGGCAGCGGGATTTGCTGGCGTTTCGGGCCGAGGGATTGTGCCCGTGTTCAGTTGAGGAGCGGGATAGCGAGGTTGCGTTCCAGTTCGACTGTGATGGGTTGAAGCTTGGGGTTACGGTTCGGGGGCTTGCCCGGGCTGATCGGCTGCGGTTCTTGGCGAACGCGGCTGAGCTTGAATCCTTGGCGACGGATTATGAGTTTTCGCTGAGCCTGTCCAACCTTGTGGTTGACGGTATCTTGCGTCCGCAGGTGCTGGTTCGCGACATTGGTTCGCCTTTTGGGGGCGGGGCTAGCTTCCGGGAGAAGTACCTGGCGTTGTGTGGACAGGTGCTTTGTAAGGGAACCTATGAGGATTTCCTGGTTGGTGGGGCTGATCTGTTTAAGCATGATCGTCTGCTGGCTGAACTGGTCACGCTTGGTTCGGTGGCGGCGATTCGGAGTCGGATTGAGGAGGCTTGGGCTTCGACTACGGAGCGTACGCGGGCCACGAAGGTGTTGGTGTCGCGGTCGCGTTCGCGCCTGGCGCGGGTGTTTATCCCGGTGTTGGTGGTTGGCCTGGTGGCGGTGGGGTATTTCGCGTTCAGCGCTTATTTCCAGGGGATTCCGGGCCAGGAGCGGATTATCGAGGCGTCGCAGGCGTACATCGCATCTGATTTTGTGGGTGCGCAGCAGGCAATGGCGGGCGTGGCTGTTGCGGACATGTCGTTTGAGACGAAGCACTTCTTGGCGCGCTCCTATGTGGTTTCGATGCCGCTCGATGATGAGCAGATCGGTCACGTGCTGATGGGGCTGACTCGGGCGGCTGAGGAGGCGACGTTTGAGTTTTGGATTCACTTAGGACGTTTGGAGTTTGCCCAGGCGCTAGAGATCGCGCAGCGGTTTGGGGAGACGGAGTGGATGTTGTTGGTTTACATCAAGCATCACGCGTTCGTTGAGTCTGATGTGATGATGCCTGGTGCCGAGCGGCAAGAGCTGCTGCGTAGTCTAAGTGAGAACATCGACCGGTTGCGTGCTGAGCGTGATCGGGCTGCTGGTGTTACCCCTGGCGATGGTGGGGGCTGGTAATGGCCGCGACGTTAGTGGTATTTACCGATGATAGGTGTTGGGAGTTTTCTCCCGCTGTGACGGCCGGTGAGGTCGCTGGGCTGATGCAAGCGTTTGGCAGTGGACCGGGCCTGCTTAGTGATTTGGACCCTGATGCGTTGTTGGCTGAGGTGGCCGGAGCGTCGTTCGGTTCGGCAACCGAGATTGCTGCCGGGATGTGGGCGTTGGCCGTGTTTGATGAGCCGGTTGATCTATCGACCCGGTCGGTGGTTGATGGTGCGCTACGGATTGGCTCGGCGGTTGGCGATCACATTTATCCCTTCTGCGTAGATGGCACGGTTGGTACGGCCGTTTCTGTTGAGGGTTCGGTGTTGCGGGTGTGGCATGACGAGATGCCCGTCTACCTAAATGGGGTTCGTCTTGGCGTTGGTGAACATGTTGCCGTGGCCGGGGATGCCATTTGGGTTAACCGGTCGTTTAAGGTCTCGCTGGCCGAGGGCTATGTTTCGGTACTTGGCGTGGGAGTGGAGTCGCGGTTGAACGCGGCCATGCATGCACCGAAACGACCGGAGGAATATCCGGTATTTAAGCGCCCTCCGCGTCAGGTGTATCGTCCGCCAACAGATAAGGTGGAGTTGAAGAAGCCGCCATCTCCCCCAGAGCTGGGCCTTTCTGGGCTGGGCAAGTTAATTGTGCCCCCGGTGTTCTCCGCTCTGCTTACTGCTGGTATGGGCTTCTTTATGGGGCAGGGTTTGATGATGCTGATGGGTGCGGTGATGACCGTTGGCACTACTATCACCTCGGTATTCTCCTATTTCGGGGAGCGACGAGAGCGTAAGATCACGGGCGGGCAGGAGCAAGCCGATTACGATCAGTATTTACGTGACATGCGAAAAGATCTGCATGGGTTTAAGGCCGCGCAGGAAAAGGCCGCCCGGTACCACTATTTAACCCCGGCACAGATCGCTTCGGAAATGGCGGGCTATTCTTCGCGGGTGTTTGAACGTGGGGTTAATGATGCGGACTTCCTTACCTTATCGGTGGGTAGTACTTCTGTGTCTACCACTTATCAGGTGACGCTGCAAAGGGAAGACGATCAAGATGGCTCTGCTAAGCGTCGTAAGGCAAAGAAGAAGTCGAAGAAAGGCGCGGATGAGGCAGGGGTGCCACTCGATGAGCAGGTTAATGATGTGCTGAATGCTCATCAGGTGATTGATGATATGCCGGTGGTAGTTGATCTAAAGAAGGCGCACCTTGGTCTGGTGGGTGATCCTAGACATGCGCGAGGTCTGCTTACCTCTTTGCTGATGGAGTTGAGCTTCTTCCAGTCGTATCACGATGTTGAAGTGGTTGTGCTAACCGATGATGAAGGACGCTCCAAGTTTGAATGGGCTAGGTGGTTGCCGCATTGCCGGGTGAAGAACATTAATGTCACTGGCTTGGTTTCAGCGGAAAATCATCGTGACCAGGCGCTTGGTAATCTGGCGCAGGTGTTAAAGCAGCGAAGCTTAAAGACGGGGGAGTCGAAACAGGATTCTAAGTTCCTGCCGCACTACGTGTTTGTGGTGGATAACCCTTCGCTGGTTATTAATCACTCAATCATGGAGTTCTTGCAACGAGCAGATACGCAGTTGGGGTTCTCGCTTATTTGGGCCACCCAGATGCAAGCCAACCTGCCGGAGAACATTAAGACCGTGCTGCGTCTTGATGGTGCAACGCGTGGTACGTTGGTGATGAATGAAGCCAACATGGGTGACTGCGCCCTGACCTTGCCGCCGTTGGCTGGGGTGGATGTGGAGATGGTGGCTCGCCGTCTTGCGCCCTTGCAGCATGTTTATGGGGTGTCTACGCAGATTCCAAACGCGGTGACGTTCTTTGAACTGTATGGGGTAAAGCGCCCCGAAGAAATCCCCATCGCTCAGCTGTGGGGGAAGTCCGCCTCGCATAAGTCGTTGGCGGTGCCGTTGGGGTTGCGCGGCAAGGATGACATCGTGAACCTGAACCTACACGAAGCCGCGCATGGCCCTCACGGCCTGGTGGCGGGTACTACGGGTTCGGGTAAATCCGAGATTGTGCAGTCATACATCATTTCACTCGCAGCGTATTTCCACCCGTATGAGGTCGGGTTCTTGCTGATCGACTACAAGGGTGGGGGTATGGCCAACCTGTTTGACAACCTGCCTCACCTGCTTGGCACGATCACCAACCTTGACGGGGCTGGTTCTATGCGGGCGTTGGCCTCGATCAAGAGCGAACTTGCTCGTCGGCAGCACATTTTTGGTGAGGCCGGGGTGAATAACATCAATGCCTACACCAAGGCGTTTAAGGCGGGTGAGGTTACGTTGCCTCTGCCGCACCTGTTCATCATCTCCGATGAGTTCGCGGAGTTGAAGAAGGAACAGCCGGACTTTATGGCCGAGCTGGTCTCGACCGCCCGAATTGGCCGTTCGCTTGGTGTGCACTTGATCTTGGCTACGCAGAAGCCTTCGGGTGTGGTTGATGACCAGATTTGGTCGAACTCGAAGTTCAAGCTCGCGCTTAAGGTAGCCGATGAGAGTGACTCGAACGAGGTGCTCAAGACCCCGGACGCTGCGCGGATCACTCAGCCGGGCCGGGCTTACCTACAGGTAGGGAACAACGAGATTTACGAGTTGTTCCAATCTGCCTGGTCTGGCGCGCCGTATGTGGCCGATGCTATCGAGCGCGGCTTTGATGGCCGGGTCTACACCATCAACGAGCTTGGCCAGGGTGTGCTGGTCAACGAGGATCTCTCCGCGGTAGATGCTGGCACGGACGCGAAGCAAACCCAGCTGGATGTGATGGTCGATCACATTCGGGAAGTGTATGAGGCCCAGGGATGCCCAGATGTAGAAAAGCCCTGGTTGCCTCCGCTCGAAGAAGTGATCGTGACTCCTCACATCAAGGTTGGACACGATGTGGGCCTCATTACCGAACACCATCTGACGGTGCCTTTGGGTATCGCAGACATCCCAGAGAAGCAGACCCAGCAAGAGTTCGCGCATGATTTCGCTAAGGATGGGAACCTTGCCGTATTCGGTGCGGCAGCCACGGGTAAGTCCACCACTCTGACCAATCTGGCGTTGACCCTGGCGGCGAATAATTCGCCTGCTCTGTGTCAGTTCCATGTGTTGGACTACGGGAATTCTGCGCTATCTCCTCTACGGGGCTTGCCGCATACTGGGAACTATCTGACCATCGATAATGCTGAGAAGCTGGGCAAGCTCATCGTCGCGTTGAACGGTGAGTTAAAAACCCGGAAGCAGGCGTTCGCTAAGGTCGGGGCGCATCACTTTACGATGTTTAACCAGATGGCCACCTCGCGGGGGGACAAGCTTCTCCCAGCGATGATTGTGTTGATCGATAACTTTGATGTGGTGGCTGAGGCTTCTGAGCAGCTCGATGAGTTCATGGTCAAACTCACTCGTGATGGTACTAGCGCGGGTATCTACGTGGTGGCCTCAGCGTCTCGTCCGGCAGCGATTCGGTACATGATCCAGTCAAACTTCAAGCGCAAGATCAGCCACTACCTCACCGATCCTACTGACCTTACCGAGATCGCTGGCCGTACCCCGTACACCCTGACCGAAACCCAAGGCCGTCTCTTAATCAAGCTTGAAGAGGCCCATGTTGCTCAGGGGTACATGCCAGCCGAATATACCGGCGACCTGGAGTACATCACCGGCCTACAAGAAACCGTCGAAGCAATCGCAGCAGCGAACACCGCTCCGAAAGCGGCAGGTGTCCGCGTGCTACCCGATACCGTCACCCTTGACCACCTGGCTGAACACTTCAACCCGGACAAGCCCGCCAGTCTGGTCGGGTTCTGCACTGAAACCATCGACCCCCTCGGTATCGACCCGGCCATCCCGTACCAACTCATCATCGGACGGGCTGCTAGCGGGAAGACCAACATTCTTAAACTACTCACCACTCAGCATCTAGGTGGACCAAGCCAGGTATTCATCTCTGACTCACCGGCAGGCGATCTTAACGAGTACGCCAATAACCCAGAGGTTACCTATGTTGGTTCTAGTTCCTCAGCGGATGAGTTTATTGAGGCGCTGGAGTTCCTTGTTGATTCTCGGGTTACCGCTCGTATGGAAGCTGGCCTCACTGCCCGTGAATACGCCGCCACTGCCGCCCCAGTGTTCGTATTGATTGATGATTTCAACGCCTTCCTTAACTACACTCTCGAACACGAACTCAGAGTTGAGAACCTTCTAGCTCAAGGAGTCGAGGCAGGCATCACCTACGTTGCTACCACCGATGGCAGGCTCGAAACCTATGCCGGGCTAGGAACCGTGTTCGCCAGCCCCAGTGGCGCCATCATTCTCGGGCCACCTGAAGATGCTGGCTCCATTATCGATATCCGCGCACCTCATGGCTATCAGCCATCACAAAACATCGGATTCTGGGTTAAGCGCGGTCAGATACGCAGAGTCAAGATCCCCAAGCACCCCACGCAATCCGAAAACAGTTCTGATTTAGAAACAAGTAAGGTATAACAATGAGTCAAATATCTACCAACCAATCCGCAGTGCGTTCTCGTACCAGCGCCGTAGGCCGCTTACTACAAGGCGACCGGCAAGCCGCTGCCGGGTTCAACACCGCCGCCAGAGGCGCCCTAGCACCAACCGACGGCACAGCCAGAACAGAAGCCGAAGAATTTGCTAGCGTAACCGCCCAGACAATGCTTGCCGCAATCGAAACACTCGACCGATTGCAACAATTCATGGACAACACCGCCACACGCGTTCTAGTAATTGATTCCCGAACCAGGTTCCCTGACGAAATTCACCCAGTCACAGTAACCCCAGCACCAGGAGGCAGTAACTAATGCCCAGAGGATTTAGCGGCGCCCCCGCACGAAAATACCTAACACAAGTTGAGCAAGCAGTAGCCGCTGCGGATGGGGTGGTAGCTGCTCAACCGGTCATTCCTGGTATCCCAACGGTGCAGCGCGTTACTTCACCACATACCCCAGCCTCAGCCAAGTTTTCCTCTACTGGCGCACCAACGGCCCGTCGATCTGGGAATGTGGTGTTTGATGATGCTGCGGTGGATGGGTATAGGCGTCAGGTGCAGGGGTATGGGCGTCAGGTGACTCCTGCTTTGGCTTCGCGTGTTACTGAGATTGAGTCGATTGCTAGGTCTGATCT
>Ga0131853_10025734_pt1 | contig 10597 bp, 2 predicted proteins | sample TergutLab28metaG_FD_92764 | JGI IMG/M metagenome (GOLD analysis project Ga0131853, IMG submission 92764) | Labiotermes labralis P1 segment gut microbial communities from Petit-Saut dam, French Guiana - Lab288 P1 (version 2) (version 2) | ecosystem: Host-associated > Arthropoda: Insects >... | reverse complement strand
TATAGGGGGTTTTGGTTCGGGGGCCCCCCCTGGGCGGCGGGGGGTGTGTTCCCCTTCTGGGGGGTTGGGGGGGGGGGGGGTCTTGTCTTCCCTTCACCCATAATGTATATTAGTTTGTGCCGATTTGCTGAACGCTAAATCTTCATCGTCTCTAGGCGTCTGTGTTTCTCAGCCTTGTATTTCAAAATCTTGAGCCTCAAACATGTTTCTAACTTTTTGCAAATAGTTGCAAGGAGAAGGTGCTGTTAAATCGTGTTGTATCAACTGTTGAATTGGGTTTTTGCTTGTTTGTTAATTCGAACGCCTTTACCCGGTATTTAACACGAATGGTTGATGTTATCAAGTTTCTGGATCTGAACTGCACAACGTGTATCCCATGGGCATAATGGTAAAACGGTAAAGCGGTCCCTGTACAGGCCTGGACAAGCCCTTAGGTGTGTGGAACGCTGAGGGTCCGAGAATTTCCAGACAGTGGGCATATGTGTGTGAAAACGGTGTCAGACCCACGAACCAGTCGCCGTTAACCCCCCTCCCCCCAGAAAATATTCCTGGTACTCATTTCTGTTAAAGACTCTTTCGACGTCAGAGTTACAGTGCGGCCGGAAGGATCATGTCAATGAAAATTTCCAGTGATCCCACCGAGAATCGAACCCGCGACTTTCCGACTTGTAGCCCAGTGCCTCAAACACCTGCGTCACTCTCTTTTCTTCATTGGCTTCCAGCCTTTTATCACAAGGGGCCCAACCATTACTGTGGGCTTACTTGGCGAGCTGCAGGCGTTGAAGCCGCAGTGTCTTATACCTAACCGTCTATATTACTGTGCAACATTAGTAGTTTGTATAATTTAGTCAAGTGGACGCGCGCTGTATAATACGACCAGGCGTGGCGAGGGAGTCAATCAACACAAATGCTTATGGTATACAACGAGTTAGAACAAGCCAGTACCTCCAACAGCATTTCGAATTCATTATTCAGTAATTATTCTGTCGCTCTGCGCCATGTAGCCTCAACTGCCGAGAGTATGTTAAAAGGCCTTGAATGAACGAATTGTTACATTTCGTTGTGAATATTATTCATATTTTTAAGATTTCTTGATCCGGCATAGCTGAGTTACTTGGCTACGATTGGCACAACTTAGAAATCGGGGTTCGATTCCTGGCTAGGACAGAAGACATTTAAAGTCTCCGCGGCTCCCAAACCGGCTGTGGGGCCTACCCAGCCTCCTGATCAATATATACTTGGCACTGTTATTCAGGGATAAGGTAGCCGGTGCCTGAAGCTCGCCACTTGCTTTCCAGTACCGAATTTATAACTAAATGGAGCTGTACCGTCACTGTCTCTCATGCCTTAATTTCGTGGGACTTAATTAGGTACAGGGAGTACTTAACCTTCATCGATGCAGTCAGGCAGTGCGGAATATTTTGGTGCTTGAGTTTGTGTGTTCAGCCTAATAGAATGTATGAAGTTGTAGCGAAGTTTCGGTCGTCAAGTGGGGGTAATGTGGAAGTTGTGAAATCACTGCAGTGACAGGCGGGTAGGAAGGTCTAATTAAGCGCAAAACTTTCTTTTAGTGTGAGATACGAACACAGCCCCCCCCCCTCTTTCCACCGGCCAGAAAAAAAAAGGTCGTTCTAAGATGTGGACTTGGGAAGTGCCAGCTGTTGTCCGTGATGTTTGGTTGAATGTTCTACTGCTGCCGAAATTGCTGCCTGCCCTACAAAACAGCCTCTTAAGTCTACTGGTTCAGTTTTCCATTTTCCTTTATTTTTTTTTCCTTTTAATTTTATTCACTTTTTGATTTCTTATTTTGTTTATTTTTTGTGTCTTTACCTTTGTCATCTGCTTCTTATTTTTTGAAGTGCGAAATCCCGTTCTGTCATTCACTCAGTTCACAAAGTTATCATCAGTATCAACAGTCTAAATTCTGTTTCATTCAATAGAACGACATGTTTCGGCTTAGGCCATGCCTTCCTCATGTTTACAAACAGTTTCGAAAACATACTGAGGTAAATTCTAACGTTTTGCTGACCGTGCATCTCAGTAATTAACCAACTTGATGCACAAAATGTTTGTTTTACAATAAGTTTTATTTCATGCCTCTACATGTTTCGAACACATGTGCTCATCATCAGGAGGTCAAAATTGCATTACACAGCCTCTGGTAACATCACACCTATAGCTGTTATGAAACCAGAGGCTGTGTAATGCAATTTTGACCTCCTGATGATGAGCACATGTGCTCGAAACATGTAGAGGCATGAAATAAAACTGATTGTAAAACAAAAATGTTGTGCATCAAGTTGGTTAATTACTGAGATAAATATACTTAGGGAAAATGTGCTAATAGTTTCATAGGGTTTCTTTTTTGTTTTGCTAACCGTGCATCTCAGCCTGATCCTAGTAATTAACCAGCTTAATGCACAAATTCTTGTTTTATAATAAGTGTTTTATATGCCTCTACTTCTGGTAACATCACACTCTTAGGTGTGATGATACCAGAAGTAGAGGCATATCATAGACTTAACTGTACTGAACAGTCACCCAAAGAGAATGATGATACCAGATGCTGTATAATACAATCATGACCTTCTGATGATGAGCATATAGTGCTCGAAACATGTAGAGGCATGTAATAAACTTATTATAAAACATGAATTTGTACATTAAGTTGGAGAATTACTAAGTAAAATTTCATATCTCTAAACAGGTTTTGCAGAGCCTCCAGTTGACACGCAGTACTGTGATGTATGGGTACCGCGGTGGCACAGTGGTTAAGGTTCTGTGCTACAAATCGGAAGGTCGCTGGTTCTATTCCAGATGGTGTAATTGGAATATGTCATTGACATAATCCTTCCGATCGCACTATGGCCCTGGGGTCGACTCAGTCTCAAATAGAAATGAGTACCAGGACTATTTCCTTGGGGTAAATGCGGTCGGTGCGTAAGGCAGACTACCTAACCACCATCCTGGGCCATCGTGACGTAATCTTGGAACCTTAACTTCCTGGAACCCTCTGCGCACCTCGGGCCTGTAATGGGACTGATTTAACTTTACTGTGATGTATTTTAGAATTCACCCAGTTTTAAAGAGTATGAAACTATTTGTATGTTTTACTTCAGTACGTTCTTAAAACTGTTTGTGAACGTGAGGATGTCCTACTTTTATATAACATGTCGTTCTGTTAAAGTAGAATGTGGTTGTGTTGAATGATACTAAATTTATTTTTTTGTTTGCTTCCTGTTATCGGAAGGTTCGCTAATTTTACTCCCTTCTCTCCCCACAGCGCAGCCCCTATTCAAATCGTTCTTTTCGTCCACCTGTCCGTCCGTCTGTTCGCGTGTAATACTTCATAAACTGCGGAATGTATGTACAGAGAAGAATTTTACGGACGCAGTCAAGCCGTCGTGACGCTGGCTAAAATCGAGTAACGTCACGGACAGTTTAGGCGAAGTCCTGTTTGCATATATCTGCACACATCTCCGGCGTGAAACAAAAGATCATGTTTGACACTAGACTGAATCAGAAACAGTTTTTTTTTTAAATCTGTTTAACCTTGTAGGACCATGGAGCTTCATTCTTCTCTGTTATTTGTACACCCTTAAGTTTGTTCAAGCAACAGAGTTATAATTTTTTTAAGTTTTGTTGACCCTGCGTCCTAATAAATGATAGTCTTTTTTTTTACCAACTTAATGCACATAATTTTTTATTTTAATACATTTATTTACATTCCTCTACATGTTTCTAGCACTATTGTGCCCATCTTCAGGAGGTCAAATTGTGTTAGTACAGTATCTGGTATCGTCACTCTCTTTGGGTGACTGTTCAGTACACAGCTTACGACACTCCTCTCATAACCTGTGTACTGAACAGTCACCTAAAGACAGTGACGATACCAGATGTTGTACTAATACAATTTGACCTCCTGAAGATGGGCACAATAGTGCTAGAAACATGTAGAGGAATATAATTAATGTATTAAAATAAAGAATTTGTGCATCAGGTTGGTAAAAAAAAAAGACTAACAGCGTTATATCCGAGCGTCATCAATTGTTAATCTGTTGCTAGGATACAGATATAAATTATATATGCTCCTACGTTTTCTCTATATTGTAGCAACAAATTTAGCTTTACCTCGTATGTGTTGTTGCAAGAAGATGAACACGCTGATAATGTATTCGCTGTTATCAGTGTAGAGATGATGTGACGAAAACTCCAAATTCAAATCCCAGATTCAGTAGATGATTAATAATTTCTACGTATCTCACACTTTCACTCTTTTCTAACTTCGACTGTGATGATGGAGGCAACATCTTTCTCCGAGACGTCGGTAACACAGGGTACTGTCATGTAGTATAAATATCTAAACTACAGTATTAGCCGGCACAGTGTGAGAGTTTAAAGATCGGGTATGTTTTATTCGTTAGTGCGTGGTAGAGACAGGATTCGAAGTGTGGAGTCACAAGAAAACGCCGCCCTTTGTAGTATTGTCCCTGCTGCCTGCGCCTTGATACATAACACAGTGTTTCACTGTGTTACCTGGTAGCACCTGTGCGTCGGCCAGTTGCTCTTCTCTACCGTTAGAGGTCTCTCATAGTGTAGATGGAAGGAAGGCAGGCGTCGGCGTCGAAAGTTCAACCTGCGGTAGTTGTACTGTGCGGGCGGGCGTCGGGGTTCAGTGTGTGCTAGGCTAGAGGGGGATGTTCACCACCTTGAATGAACAGACAGGTGGCGGTGGTGGTGGTGGTGCCTACGGTCCTCAGAGCCATGGCGGCCACATAGTTGTTGCGTAGTTTTAGCTGTCTTAGTGATCGGTAGACGGGGCGCCTGGTTCTTCCGTTGCGTTTTAGTGTCGCTCGATGTGCTTTACCTCCTGGTCGGTGATGTGTTCCTTGCGACTGAAATCTGACCATGCAGTGATGTCATCAGCCACTGGAACATAACACAGGTCCCAAAATACGCGGAGGTATCCGTTCGCACCAACGTTTGTTGAAAGCTTCCTTTTTGTGTGTGTGTGTGTGTGCGCTGTTAGTGGAAAAAAGTGAAACCAGACACTTAAATATGCTTGAAGGCATTTCACAACCACAGGAACTTGTTTGTTTTCAGAAACATTCCATGAAGTGTGTGTATGTGTGTGTGTTTCTGATACATTGGACTGTGAGTGTTGAGGAGAATGTGTGAACACAGTAGTTGTGTATTGCCGCACGCTGTCATTCGCGAGACGAAGATTTTAAAATTGATATAATTATTTGTATCGAAACTTACTGGAATTGTCATCTAAGTGAACACAAATTTATTCGACCTTTCATCGATCATGTTACGTGATTTTTCGTTATAAAAGTCTCCATTCTTCGTGTGTCGTTCGTTGAGAGTGTAAGATGGATGGTTTATATTACAGTCTACCGAAATATTTCCTATTGCAATTTGTGCCGTAGAGAGAGAGAATTTTTTTTAAAAATGGATTCATGTGCCACGTCTCCTTGAAAATTGTCGACGTTCTTGATGTTCGTAATGTTACGGAAATTTTTTTATTCTGCCGTTGTCGGTATGTGAATTGACGAAAACACAAATCTGACGTCTACATCGATATTAATTTATTATCTGTCCTCATATTTACGTTACACATGATCTTTTCGTGATAAATGACACTTGTTACATGCACTTGTTAATTGTTCACAGGGTTTTATATCACTTATGATGCATTGTTACGTCAATGTGAATATTCATAGAATTGTGGATGGACAAACTCGTCAAGGGTAGGGAACGTCACCTGTTCAGTAGTGTAAGAATAGAGTCCTCCTGTGATTGGTCTGGGTTTGGAATGTCTACAAATCCAGATCGCAGTAATTATTGTTGGAATCATAGGAAGAAATCAATCCTAATATGTACTGTAGAATCAATTAAGGAGCAGGGATATTGCAATAGGAGAAGGAAACGAACGAATGTGTTCAGTGTTTTATGAACCTGACCAAATTTAAGGAGAGTGTAATTAATATTGGTTTTATATGCAAGTAGAAGAAGAAAAGGTGAATCTTCGAACTTCCACGGCACTATATAAGACTCGTTGCAGTTTGGTTTTTGTCCCAAAACCCAGTACGCCGACGGAAATTAGAAGTGGGATGTTTTAATTGTATATTTTAAATTTGGAATTACGTTCAGTAAGTTAGTCACAGGAAAACATTTCCAGCGAACAGTTTTTGTCGAGCGTTCGTCATTTTTTTTTGGTATAGTTCAAAGGAAGAAAATTATTTTTTTTTTTTTGTATTTGTGTGAGTTGAAAGTGATGTGTGAGTGCTGATCACCTCTGTCAAAGTGTTTTCTTCATTTTTCAACTGGGGCGTCGGTCTTCAGCGAGTGTGTTGGTGAATCAACGCCGCTACAGTGTGCCCTGGAAATCTGAAACCTCCCCCGTACCCCATCCAGAATCTGTCCTCCATAAAAAACACTTGTTTCCTTAACTACTTGAAGTTTTGCTTCTATTTCCCCTTACCCTGCCCTCACAGTGTCTCAACAGCGACGTGTTTTTCAAGCATTTACAGCCGGCATCTGCCATCGATCTGCGATCTTCTAGACGGATAAAGTTTCTATGGCATCTTTTTCCAGCATCAGGTGAAATCATCTGTACAGCAGAGTCACCGGTGAAGGTAGAAAAGAGAAGTGTATAAATATTGTATTTATTTTTCTCCCCTATCATTTTTTTTCTTTCGGTTGTTGTCCCTGATGTAGGTGGCGGTTGATCGGAAGTGCATCGCCATGAGCCATCTACCGATCCACAGCACCGCAGTGGTCCTGGTCTTATTCCTGTTTTGCACTGAAACTGCAGCTGAAGGTAAGTTTTTTTGGTCCAACGCATTTATAATATTTAGTGTTTACTTATACGTCTACCGAAGTATAATTTAGCTGACTTCTTAGGGGTGGCCAACTGTTTTATTTCATGACGAATTACGTCTTCGTCAGACATTTTCTCGCCTAGCTTTGTACCAGTTTATTCACTTCTGGGGGGGGGGGGTCTGATATCTCCAGTCTAATACCCCTTCCCCAGTTTTTGGGCCCAAAATTTGATGCATCATTTCCTTCGGAGACGTTGGTAATTTTTTTTTTTTGCCAGAACTTCGCGTTTTATTCACAGCTTTTATGATTATTATTTCCGGGTCAAAGATCGGGGTTTTCGAAATGTTGCAACGTGTCTTCTGGTTTGAAAGTTTTGGGGTTGCACAATGCACCCTGAAGATGAGGTCAGTATATTCTATCGACACGTCAGTACCAATATGGAATACCGCACAACGCATCGTGCCAGAAGACAGTAATATTCACATTCACTGCCGTGGCAAACCTGTCATTTTCCGTTCTCTTTCATGTCCCGATTATCTTTTTTTTTTATGTTGTTGTTCTTTGGACCTTTCTTTAAGTCATAGACCGTCATAAAATTGGATCCGTTTGTCGCAAAAACCATTAAAATGTCTACTGAAAACGATTATACAAGTCCGGTTAAGAAATTAAGTAACGATTGACTTTGTGACGGCCGGGAGCTTGCAGATTGCCGGCTGCTGGTATACAACCCCGCGAAGTCTGTTGAAAGCAATTCAGTGGATTACATCCACGCGGACTTGCCTCGGCTTGGTTCCTTTCATTTGAAGTTGGTCACCCTGGAAGTAGAACTAACAGACGTGATGTTGATTAATTTATTTATGGCGTGCCGCATTGAAGCTTTTACGTTGAAGTGAAGTGAAAAGTTAACTTTTACCCGCTCGTATTTAATAAATTACGGCTGTAATTTTAATCTGAAATTTTCGTGATATTAAAGTCGCTTCCTGTTTGTATGACAGACGGCACATCTTACTTCTTGAAGCGGATTGCGCTTCTAAAAACCGGATTTTGAAGCGCTGCGCCCTATTTCTGTTACTGTTGTCAGTACGCGTGCAAAAAATGTCGGCTGCTATAGGCGAAGCCTAACGGAATTTCGGTACATATCTTACCGTATTTGGAAGTACAGTAAACACGATTGGTCACTAACCACGGTTTATGTACTGCAGGTGTCCACATGTTTCTTCTTTCCGAGTTTTGTAGCGAATTTATTTGTCTCGCCACCAAAGTGTGGTAAATACTGAGACTCTCCACAGATCTGTAACGGACTTATCAAAGGCTTTGTGCGCAGATTAAGTTCTTTAAATTACTACGTGACTCAGCGTAGTTATTTGTGCTTCCAACATACAGGTATGCGCCGCATAACGACGTCTCGGTTAACGACAGACCGCATTGTGATCTCATGAGATTACAATATAATAATATAATACTTACCATTGTTACTCAATTATTACACCAACCACTGCATATATATATATAAAATTTATAAAATTTACACATTAAAACATTAAAAACGCTCCGACATGTTTCGGTCCTGAGACCATCATCAGGGAGCTATATATTGCTTGCTAAAGTCACACTAGAAATAGTCACAGATTAATTTCGTTGTACAAGTTGGGTGTTGTGGCAGCATGCCATGTTGTGTTGTGTTATGTTGCGTGATATCACGCAACGAAGCACAGAATGCACATCCATGGCGGGGCACGCTTCGCAACATAACATTACACAACACGACATGCTGCCACAACACCCATCTTGTACAACGAAATTAATCTGCGACTATTTCTAGTGTGACTTTAGCAAGGAATATATAGCTCCCTGATGATGGTCCTAGGACCGAAACATGTCGGAGAGTTTTTAATGTTTTAATGTGTAAATTTTATAAATTTTATATATGTGCACAGTGGTTAGTGTAATAATTGAGTAACTCGACAACATGCACGGTGTAACAATAAAAATACTTACCATTGTGTTACAATTGCCTACAGTATTCAGTACAGTAACATGCTGTATAAGTTTGTAGCCTAGGAGCAATAGGCTATACCATATAGCCTATTGCTCCTAGCCTACTACATGTTGGTAGTAGGCTATACTATCTAGGTTCGTGTAAGTACACTGTATGACTTTCGCACAACGACAAAATCGCCTAACGACGCATTTCTCAGAACGTATCCCCGTCGTTAAGCGACGCATATCTGTTTTGTTACGTTGTTGATTGATTCCAATAAACGAGGTAGTTACAACGTTTTTAGCACGCAAGTTGTGTAATCTTGTAACGTAGTATTCTAACCGGGTGATGCGCCGTTTGACACGTGTGTCATCAGTTTATAAAAAAAACAGTATGTTTCATGTTCCAGTCGTACTTTGTGATAACATCTGTGCGGTTTTTTTTTTCCATAATAGTACGACTGTATATAACATATGATTCTAATATTCTCTGCGCAATGAATATGAAAACGTTTTCCTTTATAATAGTGGCATGGTTGCTTGATTTTTTTTGTGATGTCAGTCCTTTTTACAAATTAAATTCTACTGCCTTTTCCCACCGTATATGTATTCACGTATAATTTTACTTCTATATATGCAGTATTTAACTGTCAGAAAACGCCGCAAAACTTAACCTTCAACTCCTTTTATATAAAATCGCCGAGTCAACACAACGTCAATAAAATCAGAGTACCTTTCTTTTTTTTTATTTTAACCCTGGGCTCGTAAGAAGTGGGGTAATGAGGTGTAAAAAGGGAGTTATTCAGCCGGATTACCCCCGGACCTTCTGCTCAAACGTTTCATTGTGTCAACATACCCCCCCCCCACCCCCCAATCCGCCTCCCCCGCCCATACCTTTTGCTGTCCCAATCCGCTGCTGTTCGATGTGACCCAGGTTCTGTATTAATGGTTTTGTACACCAGACTGCACCACAACACACAGAAGTTACGTGTCTGTCTTACTCGTGAATTTGATCCGTCTCTATCCAGTACTCCGCTTTTTTTTTGTTTCATTTCCTTATTTATAATCATTATTGCGGCTGTTGGGGTTTCATAAAAGGCTTGCTGGGATTGCGGGTTCGAATTCCGTCGGCCGTATGGGATGTTTGTCTGTTGTGTGTTGTTAGGTGCAGGTCTCTGGGGCGGGTCGATCGCTTGTCCAGAGGAGTCGTACCGTGTGCTGTGTTTATGTGTGATCGTGAAACCTCGATAATGAGGGGGTCCTGGCCTACCAGGGCCTCTTGCGCCATGGAAAAAGTAGCATAATTGGTGAAATGACTATGCTGCTGACTGGACGGTGAGGGGTTCGAATCTCAGTGGGAGCGAGAGATTTTTGTGTTCTTTAAATTGTCCTGGTGTTTGCTCAGCCTTCTGTTTAGGAGATAACGTTGGCTCTTTCTCCAGCAAGGCGGGGGGGGAACCGGGCGGATAGTTTGACTGACCACCTCGACATAGTTCACTAATAAATATGATCGACCATAAACGTGATCGACATATGTCACCAGTAAACGTGATCGGCACATCTCATCAAAAAACATATTCGACATATCTCACCAATAAACACGTTCGATATATCTCACCAATAAACACATTCGATATATCTCACCAATAAACACATTCGATATATCTCACCAATAAACACATTCGATATATCTCACCAATAAACACGTTCGATATATCTCACCAATAAACACGTTCGATATATCTCACCAATAAACACATTCGATATATCTCACCAATAAACACGTTCG
>Ga0131853_10025733_pt1 | contig 10598 bp, 9 predicted proteins | sample TergutLab28metaG_FD_92764 | JGI IMG/M metagenome (GOLD analysis project Ga0131853, IMG submission 92764) | Labiotermes labralis P1 segment gut microbial communities from Petit-Saut dam, French Guiana - Lab288 P1 (version 2) (version 2) | ecosystem: Host-associated > Arthropoda: Insects >... | reverse complement strand
GGTGTGTGTATGTGTGGGTTTTGTTATGTGTGGGTGTGTGTATGTGTGGGTTTTGTAATATGTGGGTGTGTGTATGTGTGGGTTTTGTAAAGTGTGGGTGTGTGTATGTGTGGGTTTTGTAATATGTGGGTGTGTGTATGTGTGGGTTTTGTAAAGTGTGAGTGTTTGTATGTGTGGGTTTTGTAATGTGTGGGTGTGTGTATGTGTGGGTTTTGTAATGTGTGGGTGTGTGTATGTGTGGGTTTTGTAATGTGTGGTTTGTGTATGTGTGGGTGTTGTTCTGTGTATTGTTTTTGTGTAAATGTGTACTATACTACTGCCATCGGGTGTCGACCCAATTTTCATTGCAGTTAACATTTATGTATATATATGTGTGTGTGTATATATATATATATATATATCTGTTCATCCATCCATCCATCAATCAATCAATCCATTCCATCCATTCATTCCATTCGTTCCATCCATCCATCCATAAATCCATTCATCCATCCATCAATCCATTCCATCTATCCATCCATCCATCCATCAATCCATTCCATCCATCCATCCATCCATCCAAACACGCATCCTCGGGTCATCCAATCCATAACCTGTTTGCTACATCGACTGCAGTTCACAAATTTCACTTTCGCCCAGACGTTGTCCGTTCATATGATACCAGAATTCAGTCACCCTCAGTTAACCTCATAGTCTAAACACTCTCAACTATAATTATTAACAATCACAAAGCAATTTCTACTTGCACTTGTTTAGTGCAGCCAGATAACGTCTTATTGCAATGCAAAACGTCATAAATTATGTGCTTATAATTAGAGCTGACAGTCTTATTTCTTGTATCGGAAAGTCTAATTTTAAATTAATTTAAATATTCATTAGACCGCTCACAATAACCTGCTAATGGACCATTTTCTGAAACAGTTGCATCACTTTGAACCCCGCACTTCTTTTCTAATTCGGTTCGGTACTCGTCCGCTAGCCGACATATGCCTGCCTGTTAATAAAAATCCAACCAGATGCAGCAGTATGCAGATATTTATTTACTACAAAGTCACTCTTCATGTTTCGGGTGTCACAGCACCCATCATCAGGAATACTAAAAACTGTAACCGCAGCCTCCGGTACAGGTCATAATACCGGTACAGCTACTTCCCTCGAACGTGACCTGATCGGGACTGATTTTTATTAACATTGAATTATGATGCATGGAACCATGAGCTTAAAAATATGCCCGCCTATTATCGAGACTGCCTGTACTTTCTAATTGGCCTCTAAACGTCTGTACTTTGACATTTATCGCTTTTATTCTGTCTTTTGTGACTTCATTTGACCTAATCAGCCATATTTTATTTGTGAGTTGTTTTTTGATTCTGTGATAAAAATGTAGAGAGTCGAGTGATGGACGACTGATGGAAGATGAATTGTAAAGGATTTGTATGAAGTGGTTGTGGTCTAATCTAGATACTACCGGAACACTTGCTTGGAAGACCTAAGGAAACTACTCTGGGGATAGTAGATACACAGGCAGAAATTTGAAACAGAAATTCGGACCACCCTTATAGTAGGAGTGCAGATAAGCGTAAAAATTTTGAAGTTTCTCGTCATGTAATTTTCTCAGTTCCTGTTGTATATTCATTTCAAAATCCAAATATTTCCATTAACAACTTACCTTTAACAGCCTCATTTTATTTTATTTCCGTACACTCAAAGGCAGAGTTTCACGCCCAAAACTAAACACCAGGTGACATAATATTTTCTTATAGATATGGCGGATTTATGACGCAAATGGCCTGAAGCAGATTGTTTTGTTCGTACACAAAACACTGGCAATCTCTACCAAAGAATACAATGGACATGATTTCTCCTTGCTCGATGTCAGAATCAAAAGCTGTAGCTCCTTCAAGATTCAACGCCGTTTCGACTGGTAAATTTTGACCGAGATTTCGGAGGAGCGTGCTGCCTCCGTCTTCACGGTCGACACTCCAAGAACAGTAACTGACTCTTCTTGGACTGATAGACCCTGTAAAATGAAATAGCACATTCCCCCGAAGCGTCTGTACCAGTCAGCACAGCGTCACATTTATAAACAGTGCTGCTAGGACCTGATATCATCCACACTCCTTTCTTGTCAACCATTTTATTCCTTCATCAAATAGGTAAAGGCAAAGCAGTCCCGTTATAGGCCTGGAGTGGCCCAGTGGGTTCCAATAAATTAATGTTCCCAAATTTCATGACAACAGCACAGGATGGTGGTAAGGTTGTCAGCCTTACGCACCGGCCACCTCTACTCCCAGTTAATGCTCCTGGTACTCATTTCTGTTACAGCCTGAGTCGACCCCATGGCCATAGTGCGATCGAATGGATTTTATGTTAATAAAAAATTCCAGTGACACCAGCTGGTATCGAACCAGCGACCTTCCGATTTGGTGTAGCACAGCACCTTAACCACTGTGCCACTGAGACTGAGTCGACCCCAGGGCCATAGTGCGATCGAATGGATTTTATGTTAATGAAAAATTCCAGTGACACTAGCTGGTATCGAACCAGCGACCTTCCGATTTGGTGTAGCACAGCACCTTAACCACTGTGCCACTGAGACTGAGTCGACCCCAGGGCCATAGTGCGATCGAAAGGATTTTATGTCAATGAAAAATTCAAAATGACACCAGTTGGGATCGAACCAGCGACCTACCGATTTGTAGCACAGCACCTTAACCACTGTGCTACCGCGGTCCCCTTATTCCTTCATTATTTATCTTTAATTGCCGTGTTTCGGCACGATAACAAACTTGCAGTTTGTGTAAGTATGAGTTTCTCAAGAAGAACTCTGCTCAATGAACGTAATTATTAAGTTAGTGGAAAGTAAATAGATTGTAAACAGTAATTTTTAAGGAAATTCTAAGTTATATAATAAAATTATTAATTGTAATCAGTTTCAACACGATATTCACTGAATGTCAGCCTACGGCGGAACACGTGTGTAGAATCTACAGGCCTGACGAGACTCTATATTAACAATCTGCTTTATACAGAGATTTCTTCTGTCACAAGACTGCCTGCCGTAGAGCGGACGACATCGTCGCTGCTAAGCGACCGATGAGGCCGCCCTTTCGGAAGGTCTCGTTCCCACTACGTCCCACTGCGATGATCTTTATTTTGTGGGCGGTTTGATGTTTTATTGACCGTGCATCGTGATATATCCGTGCAGTTAGAACCAACAGGATACACTGTTTCCTTTCAATTTGTTTCAGTAACTAACCTTTACATGTTTCGAGCAGGCTTACTACTCATCATCATGGGGTACTACTCTGTATATACAGCAACTGGTATATGTCATTCGTTTATGTTGACTGGCTGTTGGTAGGATCTGGATGGAACATAAACGCATGACATATACCAACTGCTGTATATACAGAGTAGTACCTCCTGATGATGAGCAGTAAGCCTGCTCGAAACATGTAGAGGTTAGTTACTGAAACACATTGAAAGTAAATAGTGCATCCTGTTGGTTCTTATTGTACGGATTTGTGGGACGTATAGTGATGTCACCTTCCTATTCGGATGCACTTCAATAAGGCGCCATTTTCGCTCTTCAATGCCTTGAATTTCCAGTTGCGCTACACATGCCGTCCATCTGAATTGGTAAGGCATAATAGGTCTAAGCCTAGCGACGTCACACCAAATGCATATAAACCATTTGTTTCTTTGTAATAACAGTAAGGTAATGATATGTTTTTGTGACGAGAAACATAGAACATACATATTTCACGAGATATGGTGTTGTGAACTAAAACATCAGGAATTAGGCCTACCTTGTCCCGAAGACCGGGTACTGCTCTGTCCGCGGCATTCCGAACTCACGTCCCAACATCTCGTTCACCAAACTCACAGCTACTGTGATGTGTTCTTTTTTTTCTCGTATGTAAACAATGCTGCTAGTGTTTGTCTGTCACTACATATGGTTTGTGCGGCCTATATTTGTAGACGTCAAGGTATAAATTACTATATACCCTCCTACTTTTACCTTATTTCCCTCCATACCCCACCCTTCAAGTTACTCCTCCCTCATACATTTGTGTTCTATACAATCTATAAACCCCCTACCACTTTCTTTGACGTTGCTCTTTGCCCGGATATGTTTGTCGGTTGACTTCTCGACCTGTCCAGATGCATACTGTATGTGCCACCTGTGTGCATTCTACCTTCATATTTCGAATTCGATATTAAGAAGATATTCGCATCGCTTCCTCCTGAGTAAGGTTCCTGTTAGGAACTGCACTTGTTATTTGGCAGAAAGTGTTTATTGTAGGCTGGAAAATTGGCTTATATCCAAACTGAACGTAGACTGAAGATATGTGCAAATAAAGTATAGAGGAATGCAGCTAAGAATAAAGTGCAGAGAAGAGTGTGGTTATTTATCAGAAATAACTGAATAATCTCTCATTCTTATAATAAAACCAACTAGATCCACTAATTTCTAAGATTTATTTTTGGAATAAAACTCTACATGTTTCGGACAGTTCCTCTGTAAATAATCAGGAGTTCTTCACTGTACACACAGTAATAGTATATGCCATACAGTTTTGCTGACGGAACCATTTCCGTCCTGATCCTGCTCGCAAACTGTCAGCAAAACTCTATGACACATACCATTGTTGTGTGTGCAATGAAAAACTCCTGATGATGGACGGAGGAACTGCCCGAAACATGTAGAATTTTATTCCAAAAATAAATCTGAGAAATTAGTGCATCTGGTTTGTTTTTATTATAAGAATTTATCACGATGCACGGTCACCTGAACGTCAAAACCGAATAATCACCTCACCTTGTAACATTGCGTGTCAGTAGCAGCGAGTGTATGTGGGGTCTGTGTTAGTGATTAGGCTGTACTGTTGACCATCCCTCAAATATCAAGGTGCATTTCGTGACGGGGCTGTCAGCTCTTCCCATCAATTGCATAAAAGCAGGACAAAGAGTCTATGCTTAACTTTATGCGGTCCCAGTTTGACAATGTCAATATCGTGCATAAAATTCGACGTGACAAAAAATTAGCTTTATCTGAAATAATCTCTCTAACTAAACCAGACCCTTTTTTGTGCCCTTGTTGTTTTGCCGAATAAAGTGGTCGTAAAAAGAGCGTAAATCAAATATAACATTCCTGTAGAAAGTAATGTATTGTGTAGGCGTTAGCGTAATGGAGGGCAGCCAGAGGGCGTTAAACCGAAAACGAGAGGGCGTAAATTAAAAAGTGGTATGTATTGGCAAGGGGCGTTAAAGCAAAAGGCGTAAAACAAGTTGGGCCTAAAAAAGGGCTATGTTTAATTCCAACTAAGTTCCTTCTTGAAGACAGGATAGGTGCTGTGCTTTTCACGAAGTTAAATATTTTACATGGAGCACGACTTTTCATTAAAATGCTCATCAAATTCCTCAGTTACATCCTACCGTAAACCATTTTCATGTGCTCCACATCTGTGACTTTAAGATCCAGTTTAAATACCTGACGCTGTGTGTGCAGTTTTGAGCTCCTGATGATGGACGGAAAAACCGTCTGAAACATGTAGAACGTCTTGCAGAAATAAATAAATTTGAGAAACATTGCATCTTGTTGGTTGCACTCTGAGAAATTTCTCTGACTTGTCTTTGCCTAAATAAATTTTGTATTTATTTCTAAAATGCATGCTACCTGCTATAACATTGTCATCATCTCCCATTTAATATTCGTGATAGGAATATGTGTGTTGGCAAACCATGAATATGTTTTCATAGATGTGCATCCTTTAAATTGATATACAGGTTACCTTACCAATGCTTCGGAAAAACTTGTTGCCTTGACTTCAAAGTAGAAAATGTATCCGAACTTTACTATCGGTCTACCAAACTACACGGCATTATGTCTCAAAAGACACTAACCTTCACCGTTATGAGCATCTCAAATCTTACGAATTTTGTAAGCAGCCGCCATGATATTTTCTTCAATTTCACATTACATCGCCCGTTTGGCCAAATCATATATCTTAATTTAAGAGAATGCCATTTCATTAGGCTCTGAATTTTGTGGCAGCTTGTAGTTTACAAAGCGTATGCATGTGGGTGCAGGGTCAGACGCTGCAATCTGTCTTGCTGATTGATAAGGCCCGTCAGAATCTTCATGTCTCCATTCTGAGTGGGAGCTTGTCTAGTAAATAAACCGCAGATTGATCGCTGCGTAACAACCTTTTGCACTGGCAGTAAGTGATTACACATTCCAAATTGATTTCCAAGAAGCCACTGCCCCGAGGTTCAGCCTTCCTTAAGCACATTTATTCTAGTGTCAACCCGCACGTATTCCTAATGACACTCTACAATGATGTCGCTCTGAAACGAAACCTTGATTAAACCAAACCTTGCTGTAAGTTACGGTACAGAAATCAACAATTAGACGGCGCGCACACTGAAGAAACTGCTTTTGAGGAATTAGTTCTCTGCAGATATATTTCCACCTTCTATGAAAGTAATTGCTTGGAACCAGCTTCTTCAGTGTGTGCGTTCGCGTAGGCACCATGAAGGACGAAAAGTTATGTGCAGGCGCATGCGCAGAAGAATAAGAATTTGAATGCCAAAGTAAAAGCGCACGTACCGATGCAGAAGAGTTACAGTTGGGAAATGCCTTGTCGAAGAGTGTGCGTTTCTGGGACACCTGGACCAGCTGAAATTGTAGATAACTAAGAGTTAGAGCTAGCATCTTACTCGATACCAGAGTCGCATTTGGCTACAGTAATGAGCATCTGATGTGTTTAGAGGACCCTAATAATAACGTGAGGACACGGAGGCTAACGTTAAATAGGTGAGAGCAAATGATGGCGTTTTCGGTGTCCCAAAACAGCGTAACCTGGCAAGGCGAGGAAGATTCGGGTGCAATTGATAGACAATTTGAAACAATTCAAAGCGGTGGGGGAGGGGGAAGGAGGAGGGAGTTGACATTTTTCCCTGTGCACGGTACTGGCAGAGACATGCTGTACTGAGACCAGAGGAAAATAAGTACCGTGGATCGACCGTCTATTCGAATTATAATGTTTCCACCTTCAGCGTATTTCCCTGCATTCCCTTTCACTCGTCTAGCAGTTCTCTTCACATGAATGTTTGTAATAATGACAAGCGGTTTGGGCTGGTTGGTATATTCTGTAGGGCTGCGGAGTGGAAAACGGATGTAGGCAGTGAGCAGAAAATATGAAACACCGTAACGTAAAGTTTCCACAGACCTACTTCTCTTGACGGTGGAGTGACTTCTTTAGAAATACATATAGAAATATTGGAGAATCACCGAAAAGGAAGAAAGACACAGACAGGTGCAACTGGCGTCTGTTCGATTTTCGACGGCGAGTTAGTTTACTGGCTCTAAGACTTGAGACACAAAAGGGCCTTTTAAAAATCATGAAGATTTCTGTTTCGTCTATCCTGAGCATGGGGGCAGGACATTCTTGTTCAAGGAATGTCAACTTCTACCACAGTCCGTGATGTCACGTCCCCGGACGACGGCATTCTGCACGCCTACTGCGGACGAGATCATATTTCGTTCAGCCTTATTGGTTTCCTGTCAATAATGTCAAACTTCGCATGTTTCTTTCTGTTTCTTGTTAGGACAACTTTACCATTGTTGATTTCGCAATGTAGAATAACATTGTTTGTAAGAATTTGAAAGGACTGGGGGGAAGAGGGTGAGGGGAGGGCTCTGTGCATTCAATTTTGAAGTTTTCAGTGACCTTATATTCCTTTATTACAGGGTTAAGTCTAATATTAAAAAGCTTACCTAACTCCACAGAGAGGGGACCGCCTTGGAAGCTAGTAGTTATAGTTAAGAAATACCCCGTATTGCATGAAACCCGAAGATTTATGAGGGTGCTCACAAGGGCCCGCAGTTTTCTCCAGCCCTTACGTAATTTCTTGTTTATATTTTATCAGTATTTTTGTAGAGCACACTGATGATTGTGAGGCACGAGGTGGCGCAGTTGGTTGAGGCACTGCACTAAAAGCCGGCAGGTAGCGGGTTCGATTCCCGATAGTGTCATTGGAATTTTTCATTTACATAATCCTTCCGGCCCCACTATGGCCCTGGTGTTGACCAAGCCTCTAACAGAAATTAGTACCAGGTATATTTCCTGGGGGTAAAGGCGGCCGGTGCGTAGGGCTGAAAGCCTTACCACCTTCATGTGCCGATTGTTTTGAAATCTGGGAGCCTCAAACTCCTGGAAACCTCAGGGCCTGTCCAGGCCTGTAATGGGATCGCTTGACCTTTATTCACTGGTGATTGTCACAGAGGCGACCGAAACATGTAGTTGTTTAATAATGTATGTTAAGACATATTTTACCCGTGTGCTTCGGTACATAACTGTAAATACAGGGTTATTCAAAATGATTTTCGGGTTACAATTTTCCAGCGGCAATTCCGCACCAAATTCGGTAAACAACCACCATCTGACAATTCAATTCGAAGGTGGTATGCATAGTTTCAAGAGACAGGGTGCGTGTGTATCCCGGAACTGAAGGTACGAATCAGAATCGCCATTGAAACCATCACCGCTGACATACGGAACGTAATCGATTATCGTGTTGATGTTTGTAGAATCACAAAGGGTTCACATATAGAGAACCTGTAAGGTATGTAGCAAAAACTTGGAGTGTTGTTCTATTAAATGAAAAATACATATACTCCTATCTCAAGTGTATTCTGTATGACAAGTTGTTAAACCCCCGACAATCATTTTGAATAACCCTGTACTCCTTTAATGCACATATATAGGTATTATTAAGGAACATATTTTTATTTTGTCCAGTGACCAACAAATGCACAATTATTTCACAAATTATCACACTCCTCCTACATGTTTCGACACCATTATGTCATCCTCAGGGAGTTCGTAGTTAGTACCTTACCAATTTATACAAATATGTCAAATGCAATAGTTGGTAATGGAATTCAAATTTAAAATTATTGCACATAAGTTTCATGCTGTTGAAATATTGAATAGATATAATAAATATTAGAATACTAAGGAACATATTAAGCTTATAAATTAATTTTAGGTAAACGTGGATAATTTATACGAGTTATGATATTTTAATGTGACGCGTCAATTTTTTCAAATAAAGGTTCTTCTCTGTTATACCAAGAGAAATTAGAATTATTTTTGTGCAAAACGTTTGCTGCAGATTTCCGAAGTAGTTAAATTCTTTCTTATGTCCCGAAGACGTAACTTGGTGTAAACGGAGGGAGAGTTACCAGATTGCTTAAAGTGCTTCCATTACATTTACTCGCTTCACTCATCATAAGTGTGTTTTATATCTACAGGTATAGCTGATACGTGTCACATAATTACAATTCCGTTTTGTTCAACTAAAATATGCGTGCAGAATTTGCAAAGTTTGAATTAAGTCTACTAATTATTCTTGCTGGTAAAGGAGAGGGCAAGAATTTCTCATAATTAATTAACCTATTGAAGTCAACTGGTCACGTGATGCACCAATAGGTTCAACATTCAAGAATTGTACTTTCTGTCCACACTGTATTTATGTGTTTCGTATTTATTTGAGAACAAACAGCAACTTGTGCCACTTACAGCATAAACTGATTGGTTTTTATAACCGAGATGAAAAGTGTTTACTGCGCGGTACGGCCTGGGTCTTTAAATAGAGCAGTCTGCGCTTCGTCTTTAAAGGGTTAATATTGAGGAGAAATATTTATCTCGGTATTTAACCAACTTTATGCACAAAATTTATTTCACAATAAGTTTTATTTCATGCCTCTACATGTTTCGAGCACATGTGCTCATCATCAGGCGGTCAAAATTGCATTACACAGCCTCTGGTTTCATCACACGTATGGGTGTGATGATACCAGAGGCTGTGTAATGCAATTTTGACCTCCTGATGGTGAGCACATGTGCTCGAAACATGTAGAGGCATGAAATAAAACTTATTGTGAAACAAATTTTGTGCATAACGTTGGTTAAATACTGAGATAAATATACTGAGATGCACGGTCAGCAAAACGTCACAATTTGAAGAGAAATACTTTCTGCCTTTATTTACGTGAATTTTAGTTCCAAGAGGAATTAAACAATCATTCAATGAAAGCACGTTTCGGGGGGATTTAGAATTTCCTCATTTATTTTGATTGCTCCTGATTACTATTAAGAAGAAAAAATATTTGTAGAGCCTATGTTTTTGTGATTTCATTGTCAAGGTCACGTGTTTTTAAAATGTCGTTTATCCGAAAGGGTTTACATGTTCCCCTTGGCTCTGTTACACTAATTGGAGAAATCCTCTTACTTCATGTTAGTTACAAGCAACAAATGTCATTCAGACTGCCTAATCACACATTGTGTGTGTGTGTGTGTGTGTGGTGTGTGTGTGTGTGTTTGTGTGTGTGTGTGTTTGTGTGTGTGTGTGTGTATGTGTGTGTGTTTGTGTGTGTGTGTTTGTGTGTGTGAGTGAGGTGTGTGTGTGTGTGTGTGTGTATGTGTGTGTGTTTGTGTGTGTGTGTGTTTGTGTGTGTGTGAGGTGTGTGTGTGTGTGTATGTGTGTGTGTTTGTGTGTGTGTGTGTTTGTGTGTTTGTGTGTGT
>Ga0131853_10025732_pt1 | contig 10598 bp, 6 predicted proteins | sample TergutLab28metaG_FD_92764 | JGI IMG/M metagenome (GOLD analysis project Ga0131853, IMG submission 92764) | Labiotermes labralis P1 segment gut microbial communities from Petit-Saut dam, French Guiana - Lab288 P1 (version 2) (version 2) | ecosystem: Host-associated > Arthropoda: Insects >... | reverse complement strand
CTGAAATGGCATGGTCGTACAGTATGGCGGCATTGGTCAGGTTGCCTAGGTCGGGGTACACTTGCAGCCAAGGCGAGCCAATCGCCTTTATATACGCCATTGCCTTTGCCATCGTGTCCATAAACGGTGTCTCCATGGTCTCAAAAGCCAGCACAACGCCAGCCTTTGCTGCCATGTCCACACTCTTCGACAAGTTTTCGGCGAAGAAAGTTCCTGTTTCCTTGCTACTTTCCTCGTAATATACATCGTAGCCCGCCAGTTGAATGACACGTATACCCCAACAGCAAGCCAAGTCAAGAGCCCGTGCCATAATGTCGAGACTTTTTTGGCGGGTGGCTGCTTGTGTACTGCCCAGGGGATATTTACGGTGTACGCTCAGGCACATGCTACCTATGGCCACGCCGGTTTCGCATATTGCCTCTGACACCTCCCTGCGCTGGACTTCTCCCCAGTACAGACGCGATAATTTTTCATCGCTTTCGTCTATGCTCACTTCGAGGAAATCAAAATCGTTTTCCCTGGTACAAGTAAGTTTTTCTGCTAAGCTGAGGCTATGTGGCATGGATTTTTCGTACAGACCCAGGCTGTATTCTCTCATGAATACACCGCCGCTGCCGACTGGGGTGGGATGATAAAGCAGCCATCAAAGGTCGTGGCCGATTCGTCTTCTACTAAGCGATAATGGTCCAAAACCTGGCCGCTATCCAACGAAGGCGTTACTTTTATCGCCCTGTTTTCATCGTAGTTACATATTATCATGCCTTGCTTACCATTTGTTGCGTCATATACTGAATAATGGCTAAATTTTTCTTTAAAATCTTCAACTTCTACATTGCCGCCCAAGTGTTCGCGGAAAAGTCCGTCCCAGAAATATTCCCGCAACTCCCTGCGTAATTTATCCATTTTTATACCGTAAGTCACTGTCTTAGGGAAGTCGGACAGGAGGCCTTTGAAATTGAAGGGCTCGAAGCTTATGAGGTAGCGATTAAGTAGGCATTGGTTGATCATCGAACGGTCGTTGAAGCCAATAACAGCTGTCATCAAATAAGCCTCGGGGCGTAATAGGCGCGTGTAAGCTAAGTGATCACGTCCCCAAGTCCGGCCGTAGGAAATGTCATAGTAATTGAGCTGGAAGTCGTATGAGGTTTCGCCTGCAATAAGGAACTCTCGATCCTTCACCATGGAGCGGAGCATATCCACAAAGCGCTCGTCGGCGGCGTAAGTGTTTTCTCCACGGCGATGTCCATGGCTTTCATTGAAGCAGCACAAGGTGCGGGCATGTTGGTGGTTCTCGTCGTAGAGCACACCGTCAGCGCCGAGGTCGATGCATTTTTGGAACTCCCTGCGGCAAATGTCCATGTATGCGTCGCTATGGAAACACATGGGTATCAGCCGGCGAGTATTGACATCCGCCACTTGCGAAAGCGACTGATATTGGTAGCCTTGATGCACATAGTAGTTTCCGTAGGGATCCTTGATAGCCAGAGATTCGTATATCTCTCTGAAATCCCTGCGGGATTCATCCGCCCATGTAAACTTAATAAAGAGTATCAGCTTAATTCCCATATCACGAATTTCCTTGATCGCTTGTTTTAATTCTTCGAACGTACCAAGACGCGAGTCGGGCTCGTGGCTTGGATTTCCGCGGTCTTGGCCGCCATCGTTCCAGCCTACCAGCTGGATGACGTCCACACCGTATTTTTTACATTCGGCCCCCAGCTTGGGCAGTTCTGTAAATCGCATACGCAGTTCATCTTCTGGAGAGTTGATATGCACCTGCAACCAAGAATGAGGCTGTTTTGCCCACTTCGGCATATCTGGCAACTTGTTCCAAGACTTGCTGAGCTTCGTGTAGCACTTTGCGCCTGCAGCCCACTCACCGGTATAAGCCTCCATAGCTAAAGGCAGAAGCTCAAACTCTGTACCTGGAGCCACAAAGGGCAGATGCCCCAGACAAAAGCGATTATGAACATCGTAGCCTTCTGCTTGATCCTCGGTAAACAAGCGGAAATCGTTTCCATTTCGCCAACCGGGCAGGGCCTCGGCGTGCCATATAGCTGACTCCATCCGCCGTTCGCATATCCCCATGTACAGGCCATTACCCTTTTCGTCCGATGCCAACACGAAGGGGTACATAGGTGGGTTCCCTTCTCCAACGGTGGTGAAGGTAGGATAGTCAACGCTGTGTGTACCATGAGTATTGCGGAAAGTTGGCCACATTTCGAAGATAAGCGTCCTAAAATACTCGCCGTGCCATAACGAAAAATTATTCGCGTCTTTAGGGCGATGCAGATCGCCGATATAAGGGTAGTACACGTTTTCAACACAGACATTGTCGTCATTTTTTATGTGCATACGGAAAACCGTCTGATCATTTTCTATGCGGCACTCGGTGGTAATGGCAATGCTATGCTTGCCTCCCAGCTCAGAGTCTACTTCTGACCAATGAAAACGAACGCAGTCTGCCGATGCCTCGCAGGACGGCGGGTTTTTCTGAATATGGCCCCATGCATTGTTGTTCCGTCGGTCTTCCAGTGGCAGCATCATCCGCCAGGACAATCCCAGCTGTGGTCGATCCAGTATATACCAATCCGATAGCTTCGAATAAATTGTAACAAGTGAGCCGTTCTTTTTGTTGAATTCCAAACGGAGATTGCTGGTTTCCAAGATGGCTAAATCTGTCATTTTATACTATCCTCTCTAGTTTTCAAGATTGGAGCATCAAAAGAATTGGTCTTGTGGCTGAAGCACAGCTGCCAGTTTGAGCCCTTTAGCATACGGGGAAGCAAAATTTTCTCAACAGTCGTTCTTGAAAATAACATACGTATGCTCCTTTTTACGTAAAAAATATGATATTCCCTCTAGAAAATTAGAGGGAATAATCGTTATTCCAATTCCAAGTTAAATGGCTTTATCTCAAGGATGCAAGATAATAATCAATCTGCCTCTGCGCGACTTCAAGATAGGTGAAATAACCGGCAATCCTGGCAGCTTCTTCGTATGCAGCAAGAGCACCTTCTACATCAGCTTGGAAGCCAAGAGCCAGCGGCTGTCCATGTTGGATTTGCAAATCAAAGATAAGCGGGACAATTCCGGAGATCTCTGGAGCAGATGTGTCAAGAGCGAAGCTCATCAGCGGAAGAGGGATACCGTTATTCATGTAAAAATCGTTGATTTCGTTGTGATTTGGCAAGGCAAAATTGAATGTCAGCATAAAGTCCCTGTTGGCCCATCCCCAGTTACCAGCTGCACCCGGCGGGTATGGAGCATCAGGAAGAACCCGTGCAATACCGTTTTCTATAACAAAATCGATGCCTTCCCTGCCGCTGTAAGACAGCACATTGAAAGCTTCATTTTTATTTAAGAGGTCAAGTGTCATGAGCGCACGCTCGTGGTTGTTCGAGGTTGCACCGATTGACATGGCAGCGTTGATAGCTGGAGCAAACAAAGGCGTGTTGTTGAAAGCATTGAAAACCCTCACGTCCCACTCTGGACGGGCAGCCGACATGTTTTCATAAGTTTGGGCCGCACCAGATAGGTTTGAAATAGCTGAGGCTGCCGCACCGGCTTCAAATGATTCCCGGTCGCCCACTGTCCTAGCAAGCGCATCCCTTGCCCAGAATCCGGCTTCCTGCCACTCCCGTACCATCCTGAAATAATCCAGCAGGCCTTCGTGGTCGAAGATGCTCATTAGTTGAACATCTGGGTCGTCGATGCTGTAGAGCAGGCTTCCATTGTTCACCATGTTGGTGTTGATGTAAGCAAGACGGTTTTCGTTCAACCAAATGGATTTAAGTGTAAAATTGTCTCCCTTTAAGTCTACAGGCAGGATGCCATCTACGTTTTCGGCTACATAACGAAGAAACTGGCCGTATTCTTCCAGGGAGCCTATGTTATCCATTCCGGCGCTTGCCAGCAGATCGCCGCGCACAATGTAGACCGCTGTGTAGGCGATAGATTCGTTAGATACCAGAGCGTAGAGTCTACCATCTACGCGACCTGCATCATGCATATGCCTGGGTCGTGCTGCGATCATCGGAGCATATCTTTCAAGCATCTCTATGGACAGTTCCATAAAGCCTCCCCTACGCGCGTGATCCGCGAACTGCATCCAGTCAGCTGTGAAAATAAGATCAACTGGCTGGCCTGAAGCCAAAAGCAGGCTATATTGGGTATGCATGTTGTCCCAACTTATGAAATTTACATCGATGGTTGCATTGATTTCTGCGGACAACTTTTCGTTCAACAGCTCGTAAACAGCAGCGAGCCCGGGGACTGTCTCACCCATCAGGTACATCGAAAGTGTTACGGGTGGAAGGTTGTCTCCTCCGGCGGGTTCGGCTGCTTGTGCGGCTGGAGCGGGTTCAGCAGCCTGACCAGCCTCTGCTGTATCACCAGCTGCTGGGGTCGTACCGCCGTCAGATGCGCAAGCTACAAAGATAAAGACTAAAGCGATGGACATTGCCAAAAACCTTGCTTTCATAAATGTTTTCCTCCTTAAATAATTAAGTTGATTTATCCTTTCACCGCACCGATGGTTATACCCTTTATGAAGAAGCGCTGCACAAAGGGGTAAACCAGGATAATCGGCCCGGTGGCAACAACCGTCATTGCGAGCTTCATAGATTCCCTGGGTATAGATCGCACAGGTATACCAATGTTCGCCGCCATAATGTTGGCAAACTCCATGGTATGCATCATCCTGTACAGGAAGTATTGCAAGGGGAACAGGCGCTCGTCAGTAATGAACAACATCGCCAAATACCAGTCATTCCAGTATTGGACAGCCAGGAAAAGTCCGATAGTAGCCAAGGCGGGCTTAGCCACCGGGAGCATGATCCTGTAAAAGATTGTAAATTCACCCGCGCCGTCGATTTTGGCGGACTCCACTAAGGCCTCAGGTATTGAAGAGAAGAAAGTACGCATCAAGATAATATTGAAAACACTGAGCATACCAGGAAGCAGCAGCGCCCATATCGTGTTCCGCATTCCAAGATAGCGCGAAATCAGAATAAACCAAGGCACCAGGCCCCCGCCAAATAGCGTAGTGAAGAAAAAGTAGAAAGCAAAAAAATTACGATATTTGAAGGATTTTCTTTGTAATACATACCCTGTCATGGAGGTGAAGAAAAGCCCAAGCAGCGTGCCACTTACGGTCAGCGTTATCGTGACGGAATACGCCCTGAACACCGCCTCGGGTGCCATAAACAAGTTCCTGTAGGCCTCCAGTGAAAATACCGAGGGAATAAGCCGGTAGCCTTCCCTAAATATCAGCTCCTCGGGCGTGAAGGAGCCGGATATTACCAATAAAAACGGCAGCAGGCAGACTATCGTTACAAAGCCAGTGACGACGTAGCCGAATGTGTTGAAGACAAATACATCTTTACCAGTACTCATTTATGCACCTCCTTTTTAGAATAACGCGTAATCAGAGTTGACTCTTCTAACGTAATAGTTTAGCGATAAAATCACTACAAAGCCAAAAACTTGCTGGTACAGTCCTGCTGCCGCCGCCATACCTATATCCACCGAACGGGTAAGAGACCTGAAGACAAAGGTGTCGATAACATCTGTAGCTTCAAATAAGAGCCCGTTGTTGCCCACCAGCTGGAAGAACAGGTCAAAGTTGCCCCTCAATATTGTGCTTATCGAAAACAGCAGCAAAATAATCATCGTGGGTTTGATCAGTGGAAGGGTTATAGAGCGGATCCGCTGGAAAGTGCTGGCCCCATCGATTGCGGCTGCTTCATATAGTTCCCTGTCAACCCCTGTAATAGCAGCCAAGTATATAACACTACCGTATCCGACATTTTTCCACATATTGAAGGATACCAGGATGTAAGGCCACGCAGCGGGGTCGCTGTAGACGTTTAAGGGTTCCATGCCAAGGGAGCGTAGCACAGTGTTTATGCTGCCGAACTCAAAGTTCAAGAGGTTGTATGCGAACACACCTACGACTACCCACGAGATAAAATAAGGAAGAAAGATAATAGACTGGGATATTCTCCTGTAATAGCGATTTCTTATCTCAGAGTAGAAAATTGCTACCCCCACTTGCGCAATCAAGTTGGTAACAATAAATAGCAAATTGTAGAAGATAGTGTTTCTGGTAATTTGCCAAGCCCTGCCCGACATGAAGAAGAATTCAAAATTTCTGAGCCCGACCCAGGGGCTATGGAAAACTCCCATGTCGTAGCGGAACGAGCTGAAGGCAAGTTGAATACCAACCATAGGCAAATAGTTGAACACAAAGAAAAATATAACGGCTGGCATAATCATAAGAAATAGGGTGCGATTGCTGGAAAGCTCGTACAGAAAGCCCTTTTTCTTGGTGGCAATACGTTCTCTTGGGACGCTGCTTTGCCTGGTCCTTGCCATAGGATAGCTTCCCCCTTTCTAGGGCATATCGGGATGGCAGGCGGGAAAATGTTTAAGTATGACAATGGGCTCGGTCTTGGAGGGATTGACAATTTGTACGCCCTCTCCGGCTGCGGCGGCGCTCACGAAATATTCATCTTGGCTCATTTGGCCGAAGCGCAGTAGTGTAGGAGTTTCGGCCTCATATACTCCGAACTTACCATGACCCTGGACGAAGATACAACCGTAGGCTGTCTTGTCCTTGTCCACATGACGGCACCCTGGGTAGACCGTTAATTCCTTTGCAGCGATGTATTCGTTGCCGTATGTCACCCATTTTTCTGTGTGGCTCTCGTCCTTCGATGATTCGATGGGTGGCCGCATGTAGTGTTCACGGTAATTGGGATCCACATTTGCTTCCCAATCCAACAGACTCATTACGTAATCTATGTCATCCTGCTTATCCGATGGACAGTTTTCTACCAGGAAATCCCTCGAATACACCTCCCCCGATGTAATGTTTTCGAAGACTGAGTTTACATCGGAGTTCCATTGTGGCTCGTAAGTAAGATAGGAGCCGGGGGCGTGCATCACGCCGGGCGGGGTATACCAACCGCTGCCCAGCTCGATCCGATAAGCCCTGGAAAGCTCGGTTATGCGGATATCCCGCTTTGTGTAGTCTTTGAGGCGATCCCGTACCTGTTCGCGGGTGACGTCGGGCGCGAAGCCGAAATATGTGTGTGGGAAGCTACCTTCGTAGTTGTTATACTGTATAGGGTAGTAGTAAGCTTCGGGTTTACCCAGTTTGCCAACCCGAGCGGCATCGTCAAAGTCCAGATGCAAATGGTGGAACAGCGGCACACCGTAATCAAAGAACTTTGAGTACATGGGCCAAGTGTCGTAACGATCCATGATGAGTTCGCCCAACAGCTTTGTTCCGAGTTCTTCCACGAAGGCTTTCAAGCTGATTTTATCCTCGATGTTATCGGATACAGCAACGTAGCTCAAGCCCTCGTCAGCCGCAGCATCAGCACCATTCATCGCTGGGATAACGGAGGAGAACCAGCGTTCCTTAATAGCGCCGCGATGAGTACCATATGCGTATAAGTCATCGGGGTGAAGCCGCAATCGTCGGCCTGGTGTAGAAAAACGCCGGGGCAAAAAGACAGGAATGAGTCTCAAAACCCCATCGTTTTTTTCGAAAGTTATTTGGATACTGTCAGCCATATTGTTTCTCCTTTATTTGTCATTTTCCATTTCAAGCCGTAGCCAGCATTGCCGCTTCCAACCGTCCATTAGGTAGCGTATACCATCGGCTACCTTGAATTCTTTCGCTATGCCGGGAACGACAACCCAGTCGCCATGGTAGTTGTAGTTTTTCACCAGGCTTACGTTTGGCTTGCCAAAGTGGCCACTTACTTGTAGGTCGTGAGCGTTGGCGTAATACAGACCTGATTTTTCACGCAGGATAAATAGCTGCCCTGGCGAAGAAAATGTATAACCATCTACAGAAACCGTGTGAGAGCCATCGTTCCAGGCCTTCACCACCCGGCCGTCCTTGTCACGGACTTCCAGCCCGGTTGCGTCATATGCGTCCGGCAGCGGTGCGTTTGAGAGCCAATCGTATTTCATTGCGCAACGTCCACTCGTCCAACGCTGATGTATTTGCATTTGCCCGTCTTCCAGCGGCAAGGTGCCTGTCGGTATTGATTTCAAGCCGAGTGTATCCATGAGAGCAGCCAGGACGATCATGTCAGGATAGTCTTGTCCAAGATTCCTGTCATAATTCCAACCCAGGCACCAGTGGATTCGACCTTTTCCAATCTCCTGTCCGCAACCTTTTTCAGGTACGCCGCGCTTGGGTCGCGGCTCACCGTTTTCGTTCATGGCCAAATTTTCATTGTGGGCCCACACTGTACCGCCTTCTTTGGCAAATTTCTTTGCACGTTCCCAACTCTCGTCGCGATATCCTGCTCCATATAATGGGAAAATAACCAATTTTGCATTGGAAAGATCGCAGTTTTCAAAATCCTTATCATTAATTCCTAAGAAAGGGATTCCCTTGCGTTCAAGGATTTCCATATATTCAAATGAACCTATGCCCCGCAAGGTGGTTTTTGGGTATACGTAAAGTACCTGGCGGTGGAGGCTTTGATCGAATCGAAGACCTTGCAGCAAATTGTGCCAGTTGCGCATTATCGACATGCCACGACGTACTGTACCGTCAGCATGGGTGCATATGCCCAAATGCAAATCCCAAAAATCCACCCAACCGCCGCGATAACGCCAGTTCTGAAAGCTCATATTCCAGTTCCAGGGCATAATGCTGCAACCACCATCACGTATGGTGTTAGCAAATGCGCGGCTTAGGTATTCCTCAAGTTCGTCTTCACCATCGTAGGTAGAGGGCACGGGATAGTGGGCCTCATGTAACAAGTAGGGCTTGCCTGAACGGAACACTGGCAACGACTGACCGTGTTGTGAATGCCAATCGGCCGATTCCCCCAACAGAAGGTTATCATGCTTGTTCATAGCGCCGAGTGATACTGTTTGGCCGCTTTCGCCCCATATTGTGCGATGTTCTTCGAGCCATTTTCCGGCAATATCCATACTGGTATCAGGCTCGTTGATAAGATCCCAGCTTATTGCTGGAACTTTGCCAAAGCGATCCATTAGCTGACGAGCAAACTGTTTCTGGCAATCGATATGATAGCGGATAGCGAACAGCCGCGCTGTCCCCATCCAGTGACTGGGGCTACCCATGCATCGCCCTATGTTAGTAAACACTGAGGGCATGAACACAAGCCCCAGTGAACAAAATATCATGATATGTGCTTCCAATGCGCGCATGTGTCTCTCGCTAAGTAACGGACCTTCTTCGAAAGAATCGAAAAAGTCTCCGAACTCATCTTCGAATACCTTACCTGGCACAACGCGAAACCAACCCGGCATGAAATAATGCGGACGTACAAAAACCATACCGGTTTCAGCCATCTGCAAGGCATCGCCAGCGATGCGCAGGGGGTTCGGATTGTGGAATGAAAGCGAGAACAAATGTCTGTCCTGCCAGTTTGTACCTGGTATCCAACCAGATTCCACCAGTATCCGCTCTGATTTTAAATTGAAGTAACAGCCATTGGTCTCCACGGTAGCAGAACTGCACAGAGCATCTGGGTTCCACATGGAAATACCACTCTCGGTGAAATCCCGGAGTACACCCTTATCATCGTACAATTCAAAACGCAGGGCGACCAAGAGTGCGTCCGGCATGTACTCGATTGTTGACCGAACTGCCGCGTTTTCAAGCTCACAGACCGTCTCCTGGTAATCGTATTCCTCATGTCCGATAAGCTGTTGCTTATTTACTCGTGCGGTCAACACTTTCACACGCCAACCACGGGGTAAGCTACCCGTCAATGGAACACTTACCTGCGTACTTTCGCCAGGATGCAGCGATGCCAAGGGAAGTTCCGTCGGTTTGAGAAATACTGGCGCATCAAGCCAACTGCAAATGCTTTGCACTAAGTATGCTGGCAAGGGTGTATCCACCCTGGCATACAACAAAACCCAAGGCCGCATAGGACGATCCTGTCTCTTGGTGTAGGGATTACCCCAGCTTTTTACATATTGTAAGGAACGAGCCAGCTCTGTACCGTCTGGCGCCACAAGAGTACCCGCGTACACGGTTTCTCGCAGAGCCGGGCGCGCCTGATAAGCACGGTGATCGTTCAAGTCCAGATAAGGTTGAAACATCCGCATTTGCGGACTGTTTGCTAAATTAGCGCAACGGTCATGCGTTACGCCTTTGAGGGCTTCAGCACCCACCAGCTTTTCATCAAGCACCAACAGACAATCGTCATAGTTATCTGAGCGAAACGCAGGCTGATAAGGCGTGAAACCCAGTTTTGCCCTAAAATGGTCAAAAGTCACATCCAGTGGGCCATAACCTTTGTGGTCACGACTGTCGCCCAAAGTTCGTATTTGTTCGCGCCATCCACTGTCTTCAAATCGCATCGCGGTCTCAAAGGGAGCGCCTCCGATATGGAGCAAGCCGCCTCCAGCCTGAAAAAAGGAATACAAGGTATCCTCTATAGCGATAGGATATATCTCGCCGTGCTCATTAAAAAAGACATCACCCCGGACACCATTACCCAACAAATCCGCTACGTTCTGAAAAACAAGTGTAATGCCACTCACATCAGCAAACATCCGCTCCGAATCGACGTTCAAGAATCGTTTCG
>Ga0131853_10025731_pt1 | contig 10598 bp, 6 predicted proteins | sample TergutLab28metaG_FD_92764 | JGI IMG/M metagenome (GOLD analysis project Ga0131853, IMG submission 92764) | Labiotermes labralis P1 segment gut microbial communities from Petit-Saut dam, French Guiana - Lab288 P1 (version 2) (version 2) | ecosystem: Host-associated > Arthropoda: Insects >... | reverse complement strand
GTGGCGGACGCTTGTGAGTGCGGTAATGAACCTTCGGGTTCCGTGAAATGCGGGGAATTTCTTGACTAGCTGCAAACCAGTTAGCTTCTCAAAAAGGACTCTGCACCATGCAGTAAGTAAGTATGTAAGTAAGTAAACAATATTTCACAAAGAATCTGCTGCAATAGCCCGTATACGTCACGTAACACACGTTTCTTTTTTATCGCTGATATATGAAGAATTTACAACAATATTTTTTTAAGCCAGTGCATTAATTTACATTCTTAACCCATCAATTCCAAACCAAAGTGTGTGCGTCCACGATTTTGTTATTACTGACGTAGTAAGGTAAGAAAAAGAAACATAGTTAGCATAGCGCTCATGAAATTTGGTTAATACGTGGAAAATCTAAGACAGAACAGACAAACTTACTGACACACAGGGTGAGAAGTGAATGGGGGAGGGGGGGATTATGGTCTGGGGGGATGAGCTTATTAAACATGACACACGAGAAACCAATCTGGAAACATTACTAAGAATATTATACAGGAGAGTCAATCAGTCTTGACGAAAAACTTTGAACAGAAAGTATTTTTTCAGTTTCAAAATTCCCTTACTAATTCAGACCTATGTAATTTATTCCAATACAATTCGACGAATTCGAAGTAGTAGGAATAATTTATTATTATTATCGAATTTCTCACTTCTCAGCTTTGGCTGGGAAATATTCACCTATCCTTGGATGTAGTAATCAACAGGATTAGGCTCGGTGGTCTTACTTATAGTTTAAAAAGTTCCTTACAATTGAACATGTGCCAAGAATTACAGACTTTTGCAGTTGCATATATGTATTCGGGTGCAAGTTAAGTCTTGTTAGACTTTGTGATAGTGACTTTGGAATTACTACCGTAGATGATATTACTATCGGGATCACTTGTGCTGCCTTTTGCTTCCACATGGCACATATTTCTTTCGCCAGTTCTTGGTACTTATTTTGTTTGTCGGTTATTGTTTTGGTCAGATTATGTGTATTTGGGACAGCTATATCTATCAAAAAGGTGTTCTTTGTTTTCTTATTCATAAAAGTTATGTCAGGTCGAAGATTATTATTATTATTATTATTATTATACGATATGGATGTCTCTGTCACAGGCATTTCTTCCTGGTACTTCTCTGAACCAGCGGTGATCCCCACCGCTCACGCTTCAAACTTCACACTGCAGTTCTTTCCGTATTTTGTGTGATGTTCCAAGTATACCTGTCTTTTGTAGTGAATCTATCGAGTGTTTTCCTGGTATAGTTTCCAAATTTTTCCTTAAGCTTCTCGTTACTATTCCAGTGGCTCCAATTATTACTGGTACAATCATACATTTCAGGTTCCACATTCGTTTTATCTCTATACACAAACTCTTGTATTTAACTTCTTTTCCGCTTCCACTTATTATTATTATTATTATTATTATTATTATTAGTCTTATTCTTCATTGGCTTACCGTCATTATAGTTAACCAGTACTTCTGTCGGAATGATAGCCCACGCATGTCCTCTGATTTCTTCCTCCATCGGAAGAATTAAATGATTGCATCAGTATAATAAGAATTATTAAGTAAAAGTGGAATCATTATAAACTTCGAGGCTAGCAAAAGAACCTGTGTGTTTCCTTAAATATTACATGCTGCTGTAGCCTACTTGAAGTGCACACAGTACAGCAATATTCTTACTGGAATATTTGTTTACAAATTTTGAATATGATTTGAAGATAATTTTGTTTATAGGTTTTACAAGTGCAATGTTGAGAATAATTTTGGTTGGATATTCTGAATGAACGTTTTAGTGTACCATCACAAGATAATTCGTGCTACTAACTTCATTAGTAACTATCTAATTAACTAACTTCACGGCGAAAAACTCTTCGAGAGAAGATAACAGGTCTTCTGCTAGTCAAACAATTCCCAGCATTTTACGGAACCTGAAGGTTCATCACCTTATTTACAGAGCGCCCGCCACGTGTTCCTATTCTAAGCCAGAACAATCCAGGCCATATCTCCTCATATCACATCTTAAATATCCATTGTAATATTATTCTTCCACCTAGCGCCTAGCTCTTGCAATTGGAGTCTTTCTATCAGGTCTCTCACGAAAACCCTGTAGGTTTCACCCCTGTCCTGTCTCCCATACGTGCCACATGTCCCTCCCATCTCATTCTTTGGGATTTGATCACCCGATTAATCTTAGCTGAGGATTACAGATCATAGGTTCATCGTTATACAGTATTCTCAGCTGGCTTGCTACTTAGACTCACATAGACCCGATTATCTTCCTCACCACCCTATTCTTAAATACCCTCAGCAAATTTTCCTCCTTCAATTTTAAAGACCATGCTTCACACCCTTGCTCAACAAGAGGTAATATTATAGTTCAGTATATTTTTATATTTATATTTTTGAACAGCAGATTGGAAGAGAAAAGATTCTGTACTGAATATTATCACTCATTCCCTGAGTCCAGTCTGTTCCTAATTTTTCATAAATGGAATTATGATTTATTAGGGATCTTCCAAGGTATCTGAACTGTCACAAGTCTCTATGGATTTATTACCTATATTTAGATTGTGATTTTTCCTGCATTCTGCTCTCGAGATATGGCCATATACTTAATTTGCACAGCATTTACTTCTAGACGAATCTCCATACTAGCGACTGCAAAACTTCTGTGTTTTCTTCTGTAGTACGTACGCTTTCACCTAACACGTTAACATCATCAGCATAAGCCAGAACCTTATGCGTACCATTTATTTTCAAACCATACTGGTTTATTTGAACCATCTTACTGGCATATCCTACAGCAAAGTTGAAAAACAATGGTGATAAGGCATATTCTTCTTTTAAAAGCATTCTCAATAGGAAGCATATCAGACAAATTTGCCTACACGGACTCTGCTATACGTTTCATTCAGGCACATGTTAGCCTTACCAGTTTTATGTGGATATAAAATTCATTTATAACATTATACAAGACCTCCCTCCTAACTGAATCATAAGCTTTCTTAAATTCTATAAATAGCTGTTGCACTGCTTTATTGTATTCCCATTTTTAAGCAAGTATTTGGCGAATGCAGAATATATGATCAGTACTTGACATATTGAGTCGAAATCCACATTGATGATGCACAATAATTTTCTCTGTAAATGGAGTTAAAATTGAGAGCAGGTTGTTGGATAAAATTTTGTGTTTAGTTGGCAAATTGATACGCCTCTCTAATTACTGCAATCTGTTCTAACTCCTTTTTACAAATGCGTACCATGATTAACTGCTTTCACTGTCTTGGTAATTCCTCTTTATTCCAAATATAATTAATAAGATTATATATCTCAGAATAAATGTTCCTAAATCCTGCTTTAAGCAATTATGCTTTATTTTATCGCTCTGAAAATTTTTGTATTTTTAGCTTCTCAGGAGACATTTCAACCGCAAACGTACTGGGGTCAGTCATTTGTGGTTCTGATATACATATTTCAGCCAGCCTTACACAATTAAAATTCAATAATACGCAGGGATATAAACAATATTTGTAGCTGCATGTTTCTGTATATGTTGCAAAATACCTTTCATAATCGACTTCAAAATATCCTCAAAATTCTTGCGATTTCATTATTTGCCGTTTTTTATATTTCCGCAAATCCCTGAGGAAGCAAAATGGCGTAGTGGGTAAATTAACTGTATCCTGTGCTGGGCATCCAAGAGACCGTGTTTCGGTTTTCGGCACCAAAAATTACTTTATTGCATCAACGAAAAAGCCAGGCTGGGTTCGAAGCCCACCCAATCTCCCATTCAGTGGTTACAAAAGTTTCCTTCCGGGCAGTAAACTGGTCGGATTTTGAAATCGACGGCTGTGCGGCATCCACAGCCAAGATTTATAGCGAGTGGAACTGAACTATACCCCCACTTCCGCACATGTCTTCATGGCGCGCACAAAGACACTGCATTTCTACTTATTCCTAAAATAAGTGTTTTTTATACATCACCAAAAATAAACTTTCACCGAATCTTATTGTTTATTCCCAAGCGACTTGTCCACTTCCTAATGTATCCTATGCCGACTAAGGTTCCCACAAGCCATACAATCCAGTAGAGAAATGGTCAACCCTGCGTGACCCCGAAAAGAACCCACAAGACTGTGTTTTGCTGTCAGTCAGTCTAGGAGAAGAGAGAATTGCTCCGTTTGAAAGATAATGATTAACCATTCTAGTCTCGCTTTCCGTCTCATCACCAAGCTGGTGTTCGGAGTCCCTGTGTAATCGGTACGATGATGATAGACTTGAGAAATCGGCCTGTTGGTATGTGGTAAGAAAGATATAAGGCAGTTTTCGTGACGGAAAAAATTATTTGCAGAATAGAATTGGTGCTAATGTAGTATAAAGGTTACTCGGGGAATCGCGATTATATGAAACATGTACGATTACTGAAGTGAATGACCAACCATGCAACTAAAATCTTTAATTCTTAGAGTAAAGTAGAGACGTACAGAGGATGGACACAAATAGAATACCGAAACAAGCACTAAAATATCAACCAAAAGGGCGAAGGAGCATAGGACGTCCGAGGAAGAGGTGGAGGGACCAAATTCATCTTGAGGATTAAGGAACAGAAAACACACCTAACCCTTCATGAACATGATGATGATGATTATGAAGTAGAATCTGCCATGTTTCTGCTCCAAATTTAGTAACCCATTCAGTAAATTGTGCAACACAACCATGACTGAAGAAAAGTAGCTAGACGGATTGGAAGTGTCTCGGGTATTGAAATCCAAAATGGAGAAAAGCACAGAAATTATCCAAGTTCTTACCTGCTATCCGCTATGTAAATTCTGGTTTACAGGTTTCAAAATTTGTATAGAATAAGGGATAAATTTAAAAAGTCGTCTATTTTAACATTTGTTCGATTGAGTCAAATCAAATGATTTTTCCGCCAAATGATAACTCTTAATTTTTCCTCATCTTTTAGTCTTGGAATTTACATATTTTCTTTTATTTTTGTTTGTTTCAATAATTTCCCTGGTTTGAGAGTTTCTGACTGAGGTACAGTTGCTCCTATTTTGAGTAACTTAAATTTTAAACTATCCTTCCATGGAATACGAACCCAGATCCCGATCCTGATCCCGATCCCGATCCCGGTACCATGAACAAATTCTCATTGTATTTGGTATGGAATTCCTCATAATTATCCTGAAGCTAAGGCCAAATTTTCTAGACTCTCTCTTTGTTTCTTGGTGGTTTATGTCTGCCGCAGTCAGTTAGGCAGAAAGACGTGCACAGATATTAACATCTTCCTTTATTCTACAAACAAACTATATGTAGGAAAAAATTTGAGTAAAAAATTAAAAACAATCCCCCCTCAGAACATGTCACGCCTCAAAAAAATATATTTCATCTGAATATGATTACACCATGAAGATTGTTTGGTCAAATCATGATTTCTTCTTTCAGAAAACCCAGAAAAATCTTTATTGTATAGTTTTGTGTTAAGCGAATTTTCTTCTTGAAAGACGCTGATTTAAGATCGTTTTGACTCCATCCACCTTTGTAAAATATGACATCATTTGGTAGAATGTATTTTCCGAGAGAGGTCTTGCTATCAGCAGTTTATTCACATTTGCCGTAGATATTGAAGAGTTCGTATTCAAAATTGTATGGCTCAGTGATGAACGCAGCATTCGCCGTAACATATGAAACTCTGCAATCTGCCGTAAATTGTCTTCATGTGTTTCGTTTAATTCCCACAATAAAAGACGATGATATTCCCCAACATTTTTAACCAACTCCTTTTAAATTAACGTAGTCTGTATCCTGTGTGAAGTAGAAGTGACTTGCGAGTGAATTTAATTGAGATGTCCTTCAAGTTACGTAATGTTAAACTGGAAAATACATTTTTTTCTCTCCGTAAGGCAACAACTCTTCGTAAATAAATATAATTAATCTTATACCCAGTAGGTTTTAAATTCTTTATAGACAAAACGTGAAATTGTCATGACAGAGAGGTGGAATAGTGCAATTTTAGATAACAAGTATCGGTCACAATAAATGAGTAAATGTTCTATTTCTAAACGATTTGTCATAATTTTTAAGTATTAACACTATAGGTTCAGGATGTTTTAAATATTTGAAATATCCAATATTTATTTGAATGTTTAACATAATCCTAAATATACGTAGGTAAGGTAAAGTGATCCCGTTACAGGCCCGGTGTGGCCCAGAGGGTGGGTAGACGTATAGCTCTACTCTTCCATGACCGCGGCACTAGCAGGGGGTGAGTGGTCAGCTGCATACCTCGGCCTCATTTTACCACCAGGAAAGAAACGGTACCCATTGTACAGGAGGCTAGGTGAGCCCCAGGGCTGGTCTGGACGGGCGGAAAATCTCATCGCCACCGGGATTCGATCCCGGACCGTCCAGCCCCTAGTCAGTCGCTATACCGACTGAGCTACCGGGCCAACAAATATACGTAGGTATTTCCTGTAAAATGTTCTTATCGGGTGTGTATATATAAGACTGTCAACATACCACAACTCCTAATTACTGAAACACTTGAGCAATCAGATTTTATAAGGCGTCTTGCAGTACACAATGCACCGAATGCTCCCAACCATAACAAAGCCATAACTTGCAGTACACAATGCACCGACTGCTCCCAATCAGAACACAAGACATAACTTGCAGTACACAATTCACCGACTGCTCCCAACCAGAACACAAGCCATAACTTGCAGTACACAATGCACCGACTGCTCCCAACCAGAACACAAGCCATAACTTGCAGTACACAATGCACCGACTGCTCCCAACCAGAACACAAGCCATAACTTGCAGCATTAAAATTGTTCTCACCGGCAAGAGTCTCCTATACTTAATTCCAGGGAGAAAATTCTTTCTTGAAAATCAAACAATTTTCGCCCAGTCAATAAAATTCCTCGTTTCATTAAGCAGTAATATTCATTTCACTATTTACAAGATCCTTCCCTTGATCTTATTTTGAGATAAATTCTTTTCGCCAAAATCCTCTATTCCGTTTACTTTACATCCATTCAGACATTATCCTTCTCTTGAGATTTGCATCTTCCAGGTTGTATCGTTCTTGCCGGTTAACCGAGCAATATTTTGTATAAATTTATCCTTTTCCAATTCGTGCTCTTTACCATTTCCATCACATCTGACTCGATTCAATCAAACTAATAATTTAACGAAGGAATAAATACCCAGGTTAATTATTTTCGTTGTTATACCGTGCATGTTTTCAAGTCACTCAATTATTTTACCAACCACAGCACTTATACAGATTTATAAAATTTACACCTTAAAACTTTAAAAAACGCTCCGACATGTTTCGGTCCTAGGACCTTCATCAGGGAGCTATATCGTCCTTGCTAAGGTTACACTATTAAAAGTCATATTAATTTCACTATTCCAGTTGGTTTTGTGGCAGCATGCCGTGTTGTGTTGTGTTGCAAAGAGTGCCCTGTTATGGATGTCGGAGCGTTTTAATGTTTTAAGGTCTAAATTTTATAAATTTGTTTAAGTGCAGTGGTTGGTAAAATAATTGAGTGACCCAGGTTAATATTAAAATGGGTGATCAAAAGTTAGAATAGGGGCGTGGACTGGATTAGTCGGGAACTAGTTACCGCATGTATTATCAGCTCATGTTCAAAACTCTGAAATAAAGCCACAGATAATACACATTTCTTTCGTATAATTCCCACAACAAACGCCGATTTTTTCCGGAATATCTTTTAAAGAATTGTCTTAGTAAAGGAAATACAGTGTTTCCTGTGATGTAGAAACCGAAGTTTTTGAAAATTTATCAGTTTAGTTTAACACTTCACTTGGGTGTTTAACAAACAAGCTGAATTCAATTCAGATTTTGACTTTTATTCTGGTTGTAATATTGTTCCTCTTCAGTCGCTGTTGTGTTTAGATCTGTTGCACAATATTGTGTCCGGTAGGGTTTAGTTGAGTTAGGCTTGTGTAAAATTAACCGCAAAGACACATCTTGTTATACAAATAGAAACACACATCAATTCCTGCTCTTCAACATTAAATCTTTCTTCCCAAAAGAATTATATTTGTACAGGTACTGGTGTTGTTTAGATAGATACTCTACTTTCGGAAATTCACCACGCCCCATATAGCTGACCTGTCGAGATAGGCATACTGACAAGACGTGTCAGAGCTATACCAATGTCTGTTTTCGAAGCAGTTACTGGATTTCAACGTGTGAACTGTGAAGCTGAAGCATCTAGAATTTGTACTTTGTTTCATTAGACGAACTCTAGATATTATATTGATCTAATGACCTAGTGATCAGGACCAGTCTAAGATATTTCCGGGCACAACACAAACATACATTTGTGGACCCTACTTGCACGCAGTCTTGAACTGGCAATAGAAATAGGGCAAAATAAGAATTGATAAACCAAATTTGTCACACACAATCTCTGGAATGCAATTATCCTTTTCGAGACCCCAAAAAACTTGAGGAACTAAACCGTCGCATAGACTGTAACAGAATTGTAACCGGCCTTGCGGGTGACGATATGGAATGTTAACAGTAGAGAACACTGTTATACAAGAGAGACAATGTACGTATAACGTAATATTGAGGGGCGTTCGTGCAGCCATTGTTGTAGTGGAAAGGCAATAAGTATTACATAATCTGAGTGTGTTTGTAGCCTTAGGTATCCAGCATAAAATGCGCATGCGCCATATTATCGTATGTAGCCTGCCACGCCCTAAAATAATTTTCCATATTATCTCATAATGGGACCATTTTGGGGGGAAAAAGTTACTGAACACAAAATGTGTGTCTTGATTTTCTCTACTACTTTTGTCCGAAAACTTCTCTTTTTAAACAGAAATGAGAGAGATATGATAGCAAATATGTATTGGTCTTCAAGTAAAGTACCTCTTAATCTTGAACGATTCTAATTTAAACCGAATTTTCTCCATAAATTTTCTAAAAATCCTCAAATATCAAATTTCATGAAAATTCTTCCAGTGGGAGCGAGCTGTTCCATGCGGACGGACGTAGGAAAGACGGACAGACGGACATACATGAAAAAGCTAATAGTCGCTCTTCGCATTTATGCGAACGCGCCTAAAGAGTGTCAATATTTCTGTCTCTATCAATTAGCTGAGACCAACGTCTTCCATGTTTCGAAATTGAATAAGAAACTGACTGCGGAAAAGGAACCTTTTGTAAAATGGCGTCTTTGATGAAGCCCCAGATGAATGACAATGTCCACAGCAGCAGTCATTCAGGCAATCTGCAACACTGTCTTCTACCCACTTTGGTGACATGTGGTCAAGAACTACAAACATAGGTAACAGAACCTAGAAACGTACTTAATATTTTGCAATTACACAGCTGTAAACAACATCGTTATCCATTAATGGTTGGTTTGCATACTAATTATAAGAAAGCCTGCTCAATTCCTGTGGAATAAACACAAACAAGTCGAAGGGGGGAAACCTGCTTTCATAGGCACTGTACGTATAGCCGCCAGAATGACAAGTTCGGGAGGGAATTTTTTTTTAATTATAACAGTAGTTACTGGTTTTTTCTCAACATGTTAAGATGGTTATCTGAACTGAAACCGGACGCCCGTATGCGGGGCCGTTTCTGCCATTATGTGTATAGAATGTAGGTAAAACGTACGCTCATGTACCGCAGGTGGCATTCTTTCATAACGATTCTAACAAAGTAAAGAATTTCTTAATAATCCTTAATATGAATCTATAGTCAAATATGAAAAGATGTTTACAACTTCAATCCCCTTGATAAGCTGAATTACACAAAAAAAACATTTTTGGGTTGCCTGATAGGCCTGTGATTAAATTAGTGGTATTAACTGCATATCATCAATGATTATGGGATAAAATAAAGTGATAAACAATATTAAAAAATAGTAATAATCTGATTCAATTTTCACTGTTTTCACTGTTTTACAGTTCATCGCGATACTATCACGTCTTTTATTTATCCAATTGAATGCACAAATAGATTGTTCTAGAAAAATGTTAAAACGTACATTAAAATACTCCTAATGTGTATTTTAATGTAAGTTTTAACATTTGTCTATAACAATCTAGTTGTGCATTCAGATGGATAAATAAAAGAGGTGATAATGTGGTTCAATTCAAGTTATTAACATGCTGGCTTAGTTAGTGAAATGACAATTATGAAAAAGCAGAAATATCAAATAAACAAGCATGTTAAAGGTAAGTGGGAGTTCTGGCTGAACAAAATAATGTTAATGAGAACAATATTTAAAATTACATGGAAGAAAATAGACTGACAACAACAACAACAATAATAATAATAATAATAACACCGACTCAGCAATGTTACAGAGAGCTAGATGCCTGAAGACAGAAGTACAGACAGAAACGAGAAAAATGAAGGACAGCCTAGAGGAGAAAACAAAAGAAAGATGGCATGGGAAGAGGATGCATGGACAATTGCCACTTAACTTAGACGAAAAGCTGGTGGACATTGAACAGTCATATCGCTGGCTAAAATCTGGTGACATCAAGGGAGAAACAGAAAGTACAATAGTGGCAGCT
>Ga0131853_10025730_pt1 | contig 10599 bp, 5 predicted proteins | sample TergutLab28metaG_FD_92764 | JGI IMG/M metagenome (GOLD analysis project Ga0131853, IMG submission 92764) | Labiotermes labralis P1 segment gut microbial communities from Petit-Saut dam, French Guiana - Lab288 P1 (version 2) (version 2) | ecosystem: Host-associated > Arthropoda: Insects >... | reverse complement strand
TGGCGGACTCTTGTGAGTGCGGTAATGAACCTTCGGGTTCCGTGAAATGCGGGGAATTTCTTGACTAGCTGCAAACCAGTTAGCTTTTCAAGAAGGACTCTGCACCATGGAGTAAGTAAGTAAATAGTCACAATCATACTATAAAAAGTTTAATGAAATTTTGCCCACATTTTCTACACTTCCGTCTGATTTGAATGCAATTCAGAAAAGTATATGTTCAAAAGACTTTATTAACTGATCATAAGTTTCTATAAAATCGGCGAAGTAGAAGCTGCATTTTACTCAGAGGACGTCAATAGCTTTATTTGTCTATTCTGACATTTGTTACTCGATTTTGCCTTCGTTGGAAGAGGTCTGAAATTAACACTGCTAACCCGATTGATGGATGACAAGATGATCGAATGACTATATTAGTAACAGTGACCAAAGTGACAATTTATGTTCTCCCCCCTTCCCCCTGCAGTGTCCATGCGGCCCAACGCGGACCATGGCCTACGTCTTAGACAGCGCGGCCACTGGTACCGGCAAAATTTACATGTATGAATACCGTCCATATTACAGCAGACTAATAGCCGTAATCGGCAGTCGGTTAGCAGACTGGTGCAGGATAAATACTGCACAGCTTCAAAATATTCGATTCCAGTCCTCATCTATTTTTAGTATGCGCTTATGGAATTGACCTACACAGAGCTGTTCTGATATCATAGAAGTCTTCATACCTTGTGAAATTAGTTTACGTTGCCAGTTTATACGACCTCAAAGCAAAATGACTCAGTGACCTAGCTACAACGTATTTTTCCTCTTGAATGGACAGAAAACGTGTTTCCGTCTTTCGCAAGACTTTCAACCCATTATCTCCAAGACTGGTCAGTCGCATGTTGGTTGCGGGCCACATGAGTTGGGAGTATGTTATTTGGGGATATGTCCTGTGGGAGAGAAGCATTCCTGGACCAGAGAATAAAGGATTAAAATAAGGATTAAGTGAATGTCCTACTCACTACAGATTGAAGGGAGGGAGAGGGAAGAGGGCAACAAAACGAAGGACAGGAGGGAAAACTGAGTGGCAGCAACGCTGCTAGTTCAAGCAGAGCCAAGGACTACGGACAGTACGCAGAGTACGGACAGATGTCCAGCGCTGAACGATTATTCCAATCTTACAGGTTGGTAGTGGAGACAGAATGTTGCATCTAGTCATCGAGATGAAAGAATTGCATACTAGTTTACTGTCACTGCGACCAGATTAGATTCTATTATCATTAGAATCTTCTGTCATACAACAAACCTACAGTAGCTGTAACTGTTACTGCCTTGTGGTAGGATTAATTTGAATGAAAAACTTTGGGGGGACAGGAAAAGAAGCTGCCATGACACATTTTGTAACATTATCTCAATATAGACACAGATTCTAGACCATCACAAAATATGTGTGTCAAGACAGGTGATACCAGTGCCAATATTCGAACTCCTACTTCCCTGCTAGTGCGACGTGGGAGCTTGAGGTGCAATTAATTAGCGACCAACGTTTCGGATGTGGATAGTATACCAATGTCGTCTTCCTGGGGGAGAACAACGACCGATGGATTTCAGTTAATCCTCACAGTCATCCGATAAGAGCCTCCAGGACCAGTAGCTGCTGCAGACCCGATTTGATCCTCCCAAGTAGGTCCACGACCTAAACCCTATTAGATCTAACCTTATTTTGTAATAGACTGAGTAAGGGAGGCAGTGTAGTTGGTGGATCCGATTTGGCAGCAGAGGCAGCTTTAATTATAAACCGAAGTGAACATAATAATAACAACATAATTTGGGGAAGATTTAATGATGTATTCACATTCGTTACGATCCCTAGTGCAGGTACAACGTAACAGAGTACAATGAAGCAGTTGAACTTAATGCTGAAATAACAAGATGAGACAAACCACATTATGAAAGGCAATTTGTTTACTTTGCCAATTCAGGTACTTTGTTTCCACCACAGGTCATTCAAACTTTACAGTTTTGGACTTCCCGTTCAGGTCGTACATAATTCCCACCAAACACAGTTTCTGATACTCCATAACGCCCAATAAGTTTCATTAATTCGACTAAACTAGTAATAGTTTTATCTGCGTGAACGTATTCAACACACAAGACAAAAAAGCAATAGACACCCCATAAAAGTATATATATATATACTTAATTCACAGTGTCTGTTCTAATATAATTTAATCATTATATTGACAAGTACAGACTAGTAAAAATAAAATACAGCCCAATTCAATCTTACTACACATGTTCTTTAGAATTTGTGTTATTTCAAAAGTATTATAAAAAATTTGATCGGGTTACTTAGATTAAGGGGAATTCCCGAAACCCACTCTCTCTTCGTCATACTGCTTTAAAATTCCCGAAAGAAGAACTTAATGGCAAAAAAAAACTCAGACGTTATGCACATAAATAACGAGGATATTTACGTTCTGATTAAGTAAAACAAAGGTGAAGATTGTAATGACCAGCAGCTGAGGATGGTACTTTGTTTTTAAGAAATTTAGTATGTGCAGAAAGTAAAGTAGATGGCAGCTGAATTAGGTCAGTTGTCTGAAATTTATATTAAATTTATATTTATATTAAATAATAATAATTAAATATAGTATTATCAAGTTAATTTCTTTTTGTATTTATTGCATATAAAATATTGCAGGTCTGACACTGATTCTTATGTTTTTATCTCACGTTATATTGTTATCATTTCAGTGCTAATAAATTGCGTAACGCATTGGCAGAATACAAGAAACTCTCTTAGGTGTTTCATTACTTGTCACAAAAATTATGATCCCAGAATCTTACTTAATTTTTTGTACACTTTCGAGAGGCCTAAACACTATGAAAATCGACATAATCATGAAGAAGTGTATGTTTCTCTTAAGAGTGACGTAACAAGAGAGTGGAGAGAACCACACAAAGACGAGCTTTATAATCTGTACTCTTTACCAAATTTTATTCGGGCGATCAAATCGAGAAGAATGAGATGGTCGGGGAAAGTAGCACGTATGATGGAGAGGAGAGGTGCATACAGAGTTTTAGTTGGGCAACCTGAGGAAAAAAGGCCACTTGGAAGACACAGTCGTAGATGGGAGTATAATATCAAAACATATCTTCGGGAAGTGGGTTGGGGCCATGGCCTGGAGTAATCTGGCTCATGACAGGGACAGGTGAAGGGAACTTGTAAAGGCGGTAATGAACTTTCGGATTACATAAAATGCGGCAAATTCCTTGACTAGCCGAGAACCGGTTAGCTTCTCGAGAAAGACTCCGCTCCATTGAGTGAGTAAGTAAGTAAGTAAGTAAGTAAGTAAGTAAGTAAGTTGGCGAGGTATAGTTCATTTTTTGGAACCTAGTAACACTTAATTAGCTACATGTACAAATAAGAAAGAAATTATTGTTATTAGAAGCCAGAAATAAACTAATCATACGATTGGAAAATATGAAATGGCGTACCATTACATTAAAAGGAAAGATCAACTAAGGTTAACAGATATGTATAGCTAACAGAGGGCAATCTGCAGTCCTAACTCGACATCAGACATTTCTCTCGGAGTCGCGCGCTCTAGTATAATAAACACTAGACCAGTGTCAAACGGAGTCAATGCGCTTCAACCATGCCAATGATAAAATCATGTATGAATGAACGGAACTGTTGAATGCGTTCGTTCAATTTCAAATCTCTTGAAATAGTAATGACGCTACTCCATTACGATGTGCCCTATATTTCGGTTAATTTCAGCATCGGAATTAGACATACAGTCTGTTTCACAACTAAGTCAACAAAAGTGAACTTGCATGTAATCTAGTCCATGAGTCTCGAGATAACACAACGCCAACACGGAAGAAAATGGTTGTATTACGATTTAGTGACGCCTCCCAGACAGGAATGTTTAATTTACTGTTTTCGAACAGCTCTCTAAGCAGTTCTGCTTCTTAGAATTTCAGTGCCGTATTTTAGTGTAAATTTATTAAACGGTGTGACGTGACATTAAGAATTCAAATAATCATGTATAATATTTTATAAAAATAAACCAACCAATTCACATGATATCAGGAACTCACAACTTATAAATTGCTTGATTAATGTTTCATATAAGATAATCTCGTATACATATTCCCTTATCATGACCCAATACAGATCAAAGTATGTAGCAGTCTTCAAAGTTTTAATGTAATATAACTGCACAAATATGAAGATTATCTGCTGGTTAATTATTATAGATTAGGCATTATCAATGCACTGAATGAAAAGCGTAAAATGTTTAGACATTTGTTTAACGCGTGCCTAAATAAAAGGAACAACGATTTAATTCTTACGTGTTTAGGTAACATACAGTGAGACTGGGCAAGCTCAAGTGCTAACAAGGAATACGTGGTTCGAGTCTTTGTCACAACATCGACTATCGTGACAGAGACTTTGCTTTGTTTCCCCCTGTCCTTCCAACGAAATATAGGGATAGTGACTTAAAATCAGACCACGATCTTTCCTTCGGACTTTTTTTTTTCAAGAATTAGTTTCGAACAATAACTCCATCATTCGACACCATGTATCCTTAGTTACTGAGAGTCGTTAAAAGAGGCCAGTTGGCCTACGGAGCAAGAATACTTTCTGAAGTGGATGGTGGAATTCATGCTTTTAGGTTAAATGTTTATTTTTACCCTAAGCATAACTCCTGTGTTGAACGTGCTGTTATGAATGTACATAAAGTTTATTAAGCCTTTTGGTATTTATTCTGGAAATTTCGTGGTCATATTTCTGACAGTTATTCGTATAGAGACCCTCCGCGACTTTCTCAAAAGTTGCGTTAAGGAAGGTTCGGCTCAAGTCGGAATTGGGGTTAACTGTTTGTATAGATACAAGAGGGTACAACTGAAATCTGACCTCCAAAACAGTGGAAATCGACCGGCCGCAGCATGACGACCCCACAGCCTGTGTTATCGCCCAACAGCGTTCTTCCACCACCTTCATCTTATTACGTTTTCATTCCCGTTAAGAACAATTTGGCACGCTTTTCAAAATGTGGTGGTTTAATTTTTTGTTTTGTTTTGAAGCGCATGTCTGATATGGAGTAACTTTATCACGCAAGCGGCGAAGTGACTTTGCTCGTATTTCTAAATCTGCCTCATTCGTAAGTAAAAAACTGCGAGCATTTACTAAAGCACCACAAGAGAGCACCATCACAAACCTTAGACTAAATACAAAACGACAAATCAGAAAGTGCTTTTACTTTACATTCGAATAGAATATAAATATAAAATTTGGAATTTTTACGGCGATGTTGTAGAATCAAATCTTTTTGGATGTTGCGTCGTGTCGACTGGTAAACAGTGACCGACTATGAGACGTCTATAACTATTTATTCATTTACAACGCGTAAAACAGACATACAAGTAAAGGAGGTGCACTGATGATAGGTAGTGTCCAATTACTGGGAATGACGCAAAGCTGTAATCTACATACCGTTCTCGTTTCGTGTTATGTTGGCAATTGAGGCCAAATGAATCTTCAGAAAGTCAGTTACTTCCATGCTGGTGATCTCAAGAATGAAACTTTGAAATGTCTGTGGATATAGCTGTAAGGTAGCGTAATTTCTTTTACTTAAAAGTCGGGAGTATTTACAGGGTGGAAATATTTATTTCGCTGATTTCCACACACGCCAAAATCCAGAAAAAAAATAATTGTTGCAAATCGATATATTTCGTGAGTAGAAACAAAAATGTTACAAGAAGCAAGTAGCTCCACAAAACTGTTTACACCACTGTTGCCCATTGCAGCGTATCACAATGTCTGAATGTATCATGACGCTGATGAATATGTTAACTCTGGGCGTCTCCATCGAACGCCTTTTAAGGGGACGGACATTATTTCATGACCCAGACGAAGTTCTTCAAGTGCGATCGAGGTTGTATTCTGTGTCCTTAATCCACGGTGGGACAGCTGAATGCTTTATTTAGCAGCATGCCCGAACGGTGTTGTATTAACATTTCGCAGACCCACAAGACGTTTTCGTCATTAACATAAGATAGCATCTAGGAGTGGAACGGAGGCGCTGGGGGAAAAGGAAGATGATGACATGAACATCGGTCGACCTTCTTCGTTCCGAAACGCTACATTTGAATCCTACGAAATACCAAGAAATGGAATAACAAGGAAAGAAGCCAAAGAAACGGAGAATGGGGATGGGGAGTTATTTTTTTGGAAGAGAAATGAACCTACATTTTCCTCTTATACTAATCATATTTCTCAAGACATAATCATCATCTATATTACTGTCGCCAATGGTGGAATATTTTTAACACGCGAAGAAAATTCCATTATCCTTTAACCACGCTTGGTAATGGATGGTATTTCATTCCTTACACTTAGAACGTAGGCCTGCTGCACGTTGTAATGCGGTTATATCTTGGCCTTCATACAACTTACGTCTGTATACATTTTTCCTTCACCACTCTGTCTCTCTCTTTTCGTTTCATGTATACGACAGTATATTGCCGTTTGGCGATAAGACTGCTTGAATTTAAATAACATAAAAAGCCACAGAAATGTAAATGTGAGTAAAGAAAAATACACAGGTGAATAAAAGGAGAAACATAATAAATTTATTGTGTAAAGGAGATACTGTTACTTTAAAAGTAGCAAGCAGAGTGGCGTAGATTTTTGGTCGTATGATTTGTTTTACGAAATTAAAAGGTTTTTTTTTTTTTTTTTAGAGAATTGGCCTTATCCCATGAAACTCATATTTAGCCAGATCATACATTTACGCCGTAAATGTGACTAACTTAATTCAAACAACAGAATGTCCCACGGCCGTCAGATTACGTAAATTGTTTGGGAGAAAAAAGTTTTGAACGTCCTGTTCGGTTAGCTGCGACAGACCAACACAAGAACTTTCCATTTAATAAAGTTTTAAACGTAAGTGTATATATGCAAGTAACTTATCCAAATTCGTAATTAAAAATTCAAAATCACGTTCAGTATTTATTCCTACGTCGGCAATTCACAACAAAATGTCCCTTCAAACTAAAGGTTTCCATGGAAAATATTTCCTTCAGAACAGTTACATTAAATTAAGTTATTTTTTTAAAACCTCACTATGTGCGAACTGTACTTTTTAATGTAAGGGTTCTTAAAAATTAATTAATCCGATTTCTTAAAAGCGTATATTATCACTAAACTTCAGTGAGTGCCCTCACCATCACTATAAGCAGATTGTGTTTTTATATACAAATTTCAAAGTCACTATCATTCCTAGATCCATTACTGTGTCTCCCAACCCCCCCCCCCCAAGAATTTCGCCAGTAATGTCATCACAACGCTCTGTCTTAAACAATTTAGACTTTGATTATTTTAAGGAGATTATTACCTTCGATGAAATGCAATATCACACGTGAACAGTTTAGGTTAGCACAGAGGATTGCCCAAAAACTCATAATGTCGTTTCAGTGACTGTAACGTGACAGAAGGTTATCATGACGTTAAGATATTGCCGTATCTGACCAAAGGTCTGGTGGTTTTCATAAGCCGTGCTGCCGTAATAAATCGATACCATAAATGCAACATTACTAACATATTTATACATTTTTACCCCAAGTTTATTTCAAGACACTACTCTAACAATAAACTACTTATTGCAAGAATAAAAGCAAATTTGGATGTTTTGCTGACCGTGCATCTCAGTATAATCTCAGTAACTGACCAACTTAATACACAAATTCTTGTTTTATAATAAGTTTATTATATTCCTCTACATGTTTCGAGCACCATGTGCTCATCATCAGGCGGTCAAAATTGTATTATACGGCATCTTGTATCGTCACACACTGTAGGTGGCCGTCCGGTGCGCGGGTTGGGAGAGGACAGACTCTGTCATCTCTCAACCTGCGCACCGGACAGCCATCTACAGTGTGTGACGTTACCAGACGCTGTATAATACAATTTTGGCCTCCTAATGATGAGACCATAGTGCTCGAAACATGCAGAGAAATATAATAAACCTATTATAAAACAAGAATTTGTGCATTAAGTTGGTCAGTTACTAAGAAAAGCAAATTAATTCCGAACAATATATGACAGACGACTAATGTATCATTTACTGACGTTGCACAACACGTGCAAACTCACAAAGATTGTCATTCTGTGCACAAAATATCAGTCCGTTTATTTAATTGTCAGACCTCGTATATTATAAGACCAAAATAAAACAAAGTATGGGAGTAAATATGCACGACAACAAATTGGTCTTGTCAGTACGTCATTTCGGATTTTTTATATTATGGTCTTCACTTGCTGTAAATCCAGCCATTCTTCTTCGTGTTCTTGTGTCTCTCACACCCTCTTCAATCTTCATCTTTGTGCTCGGTGTGAAATTTTCAATATACGATGAAGAAGCAGCAGTGGCATGGCGAACGGAACAGCCTGCTACTGTACGATATTGTGTACATATTAAACGTAATAAAGTCTGCTTCCCTCTGCCGCTGTTCAACAAGCATCACAGGGTGCTTTCTTGGTCCCTTAGTTACTTTATACAGAACAGGGTTGTCCAAATATCTCTTATCAATGCCAAACACAGTTGCTCTAACAATTAGCTAAATACTAATAACACCTTTTCTCTTGAATTTGATTGTAGGATTCTAATGTACACAATTTATGAAATTTGCAATATTTATAGAGGAGAATTATGTAAAAAATTTTACAAGGAATATTTCAGTAGAGCAGGGTTTGAGAATCCGTCATACTTAACACTGAACGGCAGTGTGAAGTGCAAGTGAAGTGCAACTGAAGAATCACTTCTGAGGTGTTCTCTGTGTTAAGGAATTCATAATGAATGCTTCTGGGGAAACCACTTCATAAATCAGCTATTTGGAATACTCAAAAATGTTTGCGGGATATTATGAAGGCAAACAAAAACTAAAGTCAACTACGTGCATGGGAAGTCTTAAGGTTCTGTCAAATGGTGGTGCTTATTTCTAGCGGCATCTCAATTTCGGTCTCGGTTATGAGAGAAGTGATATATCTAAAATTGTATCCCTGTGCCTCAGGGCCATCCTGTGAGTGTGTGGGAATAGTAGAACCTTGGAAGTCCATGTTGTTTTCCCTTAGTAACAATAATTCTTCTGCGCAAGAACTACATCATTGTAAAGATCCAAATTTCGGAGAATTATGATGATAAGCACGATGATGATACAGGCTTTTACAGTGTGTCCATACACGATGCAAACATGCACCCCCCCCCCCAGACAAGATTCGAAATCTGCGACACGGGGTATGATGATCAAATGCTTAGTCTAGCGTTTCATTAACAATTCCCGGCCCGGACGAACATTATCTCTACACTTGAGTATTTCCTATTTTTATGCTGAATTTCAAAGACAGAAAGCGACCAAATTTCCTCTTTGCGCAGAGTAGGAAAAAACGTTGATAACGTCAGTACCAAAAGCCGGCAATAAACAAAATTTTAATCCAATTTAATACACCTGTAATAAGGAAAACACTTTCCTATAATATAAATTTTAATATTATTTTCTCATCTCCTTCTCAATCTTCAGACAAGTCATATGAAATCATTCCCTACCATTATTATTTAAGCATTTCCTCCCTGTTTATCCAGATACTCACATTTTGTTGCAATGCACGTGCGATCGACGTTCTTTTATCAACTATATCACACGCCACAAGCACAGAAAATAGTAACTAGAGTATAATAAATGATAAAGCAACATTTTGGTAGGAAAACGAAATACAGAGAAAATTAATACTGAGATAGAAATTAAGGTAGAAAGCAGGTGGAATTTAAATTACCTACGATTCAGTTCCAGAACCTATTGAAAATGGCAATAAACTTTTGTGTTCCTGAACTGTGCGAAAATAAGCACTTCAGCAGAAAGTGCCGTACAATGCCGCAGACGGTTAACCGTCTGCCTTTCATCCCGGAGGTACAGATTCGTTTTCAGGCCATCCCATTTAGAATTTGTGGGAAAGAAAGTGACACCAGTCCAGGTTTTCGTCCGAGCACAGTAGTATCAGTAGCAGTATCAGTATCATGTCACAAGCATTCCATACTCACATTAAATTCATCTATTGCCGACGCTATGCAATTTTGCCAACTGACACCGTCGTTAAACAATAAACAAAATAATCATAACAGTAACTATCAATAATGTACTTACTTAGTTCACTCACCAACAAATGAACTATTTATTAACGTGGTTAAAAGTTTTAAATTTACATTAAAATACAAAATAATATCGCTTCTACATGTTTCGGTCTTCAACGACCATCATCAGGGAGCTTTATCTGTAACTAAATAAAGTTATATTTATGTTAAAACACTCGGCAATATTACGTCGTTATATATATTAGGTGATGTGGCAGCATGTCGTAGAGCGGCATGTGTGTTGTGTGCAGTGCAGTAGAGCGGCATGTGTGTTGTGTGCAGTGCAGTAGAGCGGCATGTATGTTGTGTGCAGTGCAGTAGAGCGGCATGTGTGTTGTGTACAGTGCAGTAGAGCGGCATGTGTGTTGTGTGCAGTGCAGTAGAGCGGCATGTGTGTTGTGTGCAGTGCAGTAGAGCGGCA
>Ga0131853_10025729_pt1 | contig 10599 bp, 4 predicted proteins | sample TergutLab28metaG_FD_92764 | JGI IMG/M metagenome (GOLD analysis project Ga0131853, IMG submission 92764) | Labiotermes labralis P1 segment gut microbial communities from Petit-Saut dam, French Guiana - Lab288 P1 (version 2) (version 2) | ecosystem: Host-associated > Arthropoda: Insects >... | reverse complement strand
TGTGTGGGTTTTGTAATGTGTGGGTGTGTGGGTTTTGTAATGTGTGAGTGTGTGTATGTGTGGGTTTTGTAATGTGTGGGTGTGTTTTTGTGTGGGTTTTGTAATGTGTGAGTGTGTGTATGTGTGGGTTTTGTAATGTGTGGGTGTGTTTTAATGTGGGTTTTGTAATGTGCGGGTGTGTGTGTGGGTGTGTGTATGTGTGGGTTTTGTAATGTGTGGGTGTGTTTTTGTGTGGGTTTTGTAATGTGTGGGTGTGTGTATGTGTGGGTTTTTTAATGTGTAGGTGTGTGTGTGTGTGTGTAGGTTTTGTAATGTGTGAGTGTGTGTATGTGTGGGTTTTGTAATGTGTGGGTGTGTTTTTGTGTGGGTTTTGTAATGTGTGGGCGTGTTTATGTATGGGAGTTTGAAATGTGTGGGTGTTTTGGTAATATGTATAATTGTATTTACTGTGTTTTTGTATTATTTGTTTTGTATATATTTATTCTTATTGTTACTAGTGTAAGGACTACTGCCACAGAGTGAAAACTCAATTGCAGTAAATAATAATAATAATAATAATAATAATAATAATAATAATAATAACAACAGTTCTGGCTATAAAGTAAGCATAATGAAAGGAAGAAACACATTCTCTTCCTAGTCGTGGAAGGCCGAATGTTATTAAAAAGGACTTTATGGATCTTAAATAGGCCTGAATATGGTTTGATGGTGCCATAATAATCGGAAGAAAAAGTTGAGTATGTAAGCGGAGATTGTGGGCTTCATGAAGTTTGTTATCGCTAAGAATGTAAGTGAAGACGCGATAAGGAAACTGGCACTGTAAGAAATATTGTGTGTGTTCGGACTCGCAGAATTGCAATCTTGCTAGTTGTTTGTGTGGCTGTGAGACTTGGCCTCTCACGCTTAGATAGAAACATAAGCTGACGGCGTTTGGGAATAGCTAGCTGAGGAAGATTTTTGTGTCTGAGAAGCACAAGATAAGAGAGGACGAGAAGAGACTGCATGATCAGAAGCTTTGTGATGCTCTGTAACAGATGGTTTGTTGAGTGATAAAATCGATAAGAATAAGATGCGCGGTGAATGTGGAACTTATGGGGAAGAGGAGAGTCTCCTACAGGGTTTTGGTGGGGAGACCTGAGGGAAGTAGATCACTTCGAAGACCTAGGAGTAGATGGGAGGATAATACTAAAATGAATCTTCTATAAATAGAGTGGGGGCTTCGACTGGGCAGGTGGCGGGCTCTTGTGAACAAGATAATGTACGTTTGGGTTCCGTAAAAATTGGATAATTTCTTGTCCCGTTGAGGAACTCTTAGCTTATCAAGAAGGTCCCTGCTTCTTGAAGTTTCTGTGTGTGTGTGTGTGTGTTTGTGCATGTGTTAGTGAAAAAGTAAAGCACATTTATACTCTATATAACCTAGAGAATAAGTAAGCAGAGGAGGTGATCAGAAAGTCATAATGTACCTCATTGTTATTCGATATGGTGATGAAACCAACAGATGCATATGAAAGTTTAATACTAATGTTACATTATATTATATACATATTATGCCAGCTACATGTTGCGGCCACAGTTCTGATCCGTTATACATACGTAAATAGAACCCTTTATTTACTAACGTAAAAATATAAAAATATATTCTTCGTTTATTTTTATGCACTGTACACTGATACTAGTCAGACTTGCTGACGTCAACACATAGTCTATTGAGATATGTGGCTTGGTTAAGATACAGTTCACTCTTAGTGAGTTAAGAATCACGATAGACCTTATGCTTTATGCCGTAATAGTCTGCCACTGGCTGTGATATATCTAAACATATTTAATCAGCCAGTTTAACCCATTTAATGACGAAGCGCAGACCGCTTTATTTTAAGGCCCAGTCCGTACCGCGCTGTAAACACTTTTCATCTCGGTTACAGAAACCAAACAGTTTATGCTGTAAGTGGCACAAGTCGCTGTTTGTTCTCAGATAAATACAAAACACATAAATACAGTGTGGGCAGAGCGTACAGTTGTTGCATGTTAAACTGGTGGTGCGTCACGTGACCAGTAGGCTTTCAAAGGTTAATGGCGCAGAATAACGGATCGCACAGCATATTTCCCATCCATTTGTAATCTGATAGTCAAGAAATATTGCATAATTGTGAGCAGAGAGTTGCGTCCATGGCAAGGGTCGGTATTATTGTGGTGGTTTCAATCCCTTATTACAAGGAATGATACTGAGCCACTGATAAACAGTAATTTCTATAACCTTCGTGATTTTTCATACCGCAACCAAGTTTTAGTTTAGCATTTATGATAATACTGGCATCGTAATTGGTGGCACTAAATATTACTTACTTACTGCATGGTGCAGATTCCTTCTTGAGAAGCTAACCGGTTTGCAGTTAGTCAAGAAATTTCCCGCATTTCACGGAACCCGAAAGTTCATTACCGCACTCACAAGCTTCCGCCAATTGTCTCTATCCTGGGCCAGCCCAATCCAGTCCATATACCCACATCCCACCTCCTGGAGATCCATCCGAATATTATCCACCCATCTACGCCTAGGTCTCCCCAGTGGTCTCTTTCCCTCCAGTTTCCCCAACAAGACCCTATACAGCCCCCTCTCCTCACCCATACGCGCCACATGCCCAGCCCATCTCATTTTTCTCGATTTTATCACCCGCACAATATTGGGTGAGGAATACAGATCATTTAGCTTCTCGTTATGCAATCTCCTCCATTCCCCCGTTACCTCGTCCCTCCTAGATCCAAATATTCTCCTCAACACCATGTTCTCAAACACCCTCAGCTTCCTTTCTTCCCTCAATGTCAGCGACCAAGTTTCACACTCATACAAAACAACAGGCAAAGGCACTAAGTATTACCAATCATAAATCATTGAGTGTCACAATTAAAATAAAAATTTGATATTCCTCACATTAATCATGGAAGAATTTTAGATTGGCGGATTTTGGATTCCTCAGATCCAAGCATGACTTACCGTTTCTCTACTATGAATACAAATACTGCGCAAACCAAAACAAACTAATAAAAATTATATATTTTTCTCTATTATTCTTGGTTTTAAACAGGAATCTTAGGCCGTGGCGGGCCCGGTAGCTCAGTTGGTATAACAGCTGACTACGGGTTGGGCGGTAAGGGATCGAATCCCGGTGGGTACGAGATTTTCCGCCTGTCCAGACCGGCTCTGGGGCCCACACAGCCTTCTGTACAATGGATACCGGGCCTTTCCCCTGGGTAGAAGCGGCCGGGGCGTTGGGCCTACCCACACTCCCATCTAGAGTGCCCAGGCCCTAGAAAGAGTAGAGCTACACCTCTACACACCCTGAGGGCCTTCGTGGCCTATAAAAACGGCGAAAACCTACCTATCTTAGGCTGTCTAAACTTTAGTGCTAACTTTTGTCTAGAACGTCTTTGCCCTAAAGGATCCATAGAAATGTCAAAGTTTCCAAAGAAGATCTGCCAGAATTTTGTAGGGTAGAAGACCTCTTCTCTAAATACCAAGGACTTATTGGACTCTCCATCTTTGTCTCGATTATACCATACCTCCTCGCTTTTTCGGCCACAAACGAAATGCTAAATGTATATGACAGTGTACTTGCATCCTTTTCAGGCTACTTGCCCAACATTCGTGCTCTCCTCGCCTGTCTTCAACTCATACCTGTAGCATGCCATCTGCCGCTGTTGTTACAATTAATGTTATGAAAATTACTAGTGACACAAGGAAATAATTTTGCTACTTCTGACATCTTAGAGCACTCGATGCTACAATAAGAACTTTCCCTTACAAAATTAAACCGTCCTTCTCGTTTTAAAGGAAAACAAACGTGATTTTCTGTAAATTAAATTTTGTGGGGAAACCCCTTTAAATATACGACTTGTTTCTTTGCGTGTGTAAATTCGTATCAATATTTTAGGCCGAAGTTTTTTTACAGTACGTGACTGTAACGAGGAGACCGTGGTGACACAGTGGTTAAGGTGCTGTGCTACAAATCGGAAGTTCGCTGGTTCGATTCCAGATGCTGTCATTGGAATTTTTCATTGACATAATCCTTCCGATTGCACTATGGTCCTGGGGTCGAATCAGCCTCTAACAGAAAGGAGTACCAGGAGAATTTCCTGGGGCTAAAGGCGGCCGGTGCGTAAGGCTGACAACCTACCACCATCCTGTGCCGTTGTCATGAAATCTGGGAACCTTGACTTCCTGGAACCCTCTGGGTCACTCAAGGCCTGTAACGGGACTGATTTACCTTACGTGAATGTAACGGGCCACGCATGTCACCGACAAACATTGCTTGCTGTTGGAATATTAAGAACCCAACTTCATACTCTTTGGTTCTATATGTTCGCAATTTATTGTCCCATGCCCAACTTACATGGTATCTTTTTTATGTGGTTTTGTGTTATCGGAACTGGTGCATATATTGTATGCTTATACAACTGTCTTATATTACGTGCTAAGTGATTCTATTTTTGTGATTTCCATTTGTATGTAGATTTATTGATGAAATTAAAAACTGTCCGTCCCAACTTCAAGGGTCAAAGAGTCCGGAAGGTATGGCCCTTGCAGATGGAATAATTTTATAAGCTGTACCGACAGGTCGGTAACCAAATTCAATTCACAGCTGCATAATTTTCCAGGAGAATGAGGATATCATTTACACATCAATGAAAGCCTGAAATCATTCAAAGCACAGAGACCTACCTGTTTTTTTCTGTGATCACTTTTAGAACAACCTTCTAACTAATTTCCACCTGAATTCATGTGTTTCCTCTAAGGTATTTACTTTCTCATCCAACACATTTTGCTTATCAGCATGTACTCTTTCCCATATAATTTCAGTCGCTTATCTCTCTCTTGTGGCCGATCCCGGTGGCCACTTGTTCTAAGGTGTGGATCTGTGGGCGCTCGCTTGCTTAGATTGCGGGTTCGAATCCCGCAGGGATATGGATATCTGTCTCATGTGAGTGTTGTGTGTTGTCAGGTAGAGGTCTTCGCGTCGGGTTGATTGCTCGACCTGAAGAATACTACCGAGTGTAGCGTGTCGAAGAACCGAAAGAGGACACCATGACCTGGAATCAGGTCGAAGGACCATAAAAAAAGATCCATCTCTTTTAATCCAGTACTTCTCTTAAACATATCGGGAGTTCTTGACATTCTGCAATTTTCTTCTTACTGTCTTCGTTGTTCAACATTTGTGCTACGGAAATGTCCAAATATCCTGTCTATTTTGCAAATAATTAGCGCAATTCCTAAGCCCCGTGTAATTATGGTAACATGTTGCACCTTTAAGGTGAGGATCCATCAACCATGCCACCCCCCTAACAACATCCAACCTCAAGAACACCTTTGACTGCTAAACCCATCTGCTTATTCTCAACTGCCCTCCGTAATGCATGTGGATGCTGTCTCAACCACCCTCAACTTGATGGCTTTAGGTGTCACGGTGATAGGGAGCACAATCAAGTTGGATTATTTGATAGCTTAAAATTTTCTTTCTTCTTTCTCCACTACGGGTACTAACTTACTTCGAAATTTTTGTTGTGTTTTACTTGATGCAGATTTCTAAATTTTCATAATTAGTGTTCTGGCATTTTGTTTGTGGAATTAGAAATTTTTAGTCTCTTACATATAAAAATCATTTTGATATCTCTGAAGCCTCAATATGCAGAGAAAGCAGGTATCTCACTGTCTGATAGATGGCATTGTCATAGTTGATTGAAGTTGTATCTCGATACTGTGGTATTTACGTACAGCATGTTAGTTTTATGTACAGTACTAAGAACCACCAAAATGCACACTTTTTTCATTAATGATTTAATTCAATTATAGTGTCTTCGAAATGTTTCGAACTACTAAGTGTTCATCATCAGGAAGACTGTACAAACAGCTTTACGGTAATTTTCATAACGACAGGAATGGTCCATAGCTCTCCTCTACTTTATCCAACATAAAATACCCCATAATTTAGAGTTCGTGTGGTTGATTGTTTGATGACCCTGCTGCAGATGAAGGCACCTTCTCTTTTACTATTTCATCCATCATAAGATATACCATAATTTAGAGTCCTTGTGGTTGATTGTTTAATGAACCTGTTGCAGATGTGAGCACCTTCTCTATTCCTACTGTAAGTGTTTAATTAGTTAATTAATCAATAATATTCATGCTCCTCATCACTGCCCTCCCTTACCCATTTTGTTGTGACGTAGTTAAGCATTCCTTTATCAATCTTTTGCTTCGCATGTTATAGTAATGTCAGAAAATACAAAAACCCTTGCCTAATGTATAGTAAGGAAAGGTTGCTTAACGTCTTAGGTAGCTATCGACGAAAGCTAGCTCTATATATATCAAACAGTTTTTGTCTCTTATTTCCTACGGGGTAGGTCAGTTACAAACATATAATTTTATGTTATATATCGAAATTCGAACATGATGACACGACTCTGACTTGAAATGTCGGGATCTAGCTACACAATGACGCGGTGTCTTATCCAGTTAGAACGGAATATTCATCTACACGGCTGGGAAAACCCTTACAAATCGGAAAGTGTAGGTGATTTGTATTGGCGTCCTTTTCCTTTAAAACATGCAACAGAAGCAGTGGAATTCGAGCGTCACAATTGTGTGTATTTGAACTGAGCAACATATTTCCTCTGTCCGTCACACTCAGGTCAGTTCCGTTAGCCATGTGCCTCCCTGTACAGTGGCTAGCAGCTGTCGTTTATTCTGAGGCAAAGAAACGGAAGCACGTACTTCTAATTTTACCTCCTACAGTTATGAGGTTTAGAATGCGTGGAGTTTCCCTCCACGCGAACTCTGTGCCTTCACTGAGACATGCTTAGCCTCATAAACAAATTTATATTACCTAATTGAACACGTTCTTAAAATATGTTTCTATTCTCCTACCCAAACTTTCAGGATTTAAGACGTGAAACTGGTTTATGAACCTCTGTTACTCCTTAATTTTCAATAATTTATGTGTTAATATATATATATATATATATATATATATATATATATATTTCCATGGCGCGACAGCCACTAGTGGAGAAGACATCCTCATTATCGAGGCTCCAAGATCACACTCAGTTACACACTACACTCGGTAGGACTCCTCTGGACGAGAGATCAGCGCGACGCAGAGAGACCACCACGTGACAACACACACCACCCACAAGAGACAGACATCCTTGACCCCGGTAGAATTCGAACCCACAATCCCAGCAAGAGAGCGGCTGCAGACCCGCGTCTTACAACGCGCGACCACTGGGATCGGGGGTGCCAATGCATAAAACCAACAAATACAACTTAACGCTGGAAAAGTAAAATTTTTATCACTGCTTTTCCTGTCTTGTGACTGGCAGCGTAAGTTTCCCACGTCTTTCTTCCAACCTGTATCACTTGTTTCTATGTTATTTTATGCCGATAACACTAAAGAATCGTAACCATGCAACAGAGTCCATTTGTGAAGCTAAAGGCCGGTTAATTTATCAACTATTTATAATCAACGAAACTAGTTTGGCGTATCGAGCCTGAATATTTGGGCGTTTAACACAATATTGTTCAGCAAAATGAGAGACACACTGCACGAAGATGCATGTGTAATTCAAAATGAAATAAGCGCCTTATATCTTGCCTTAGAGAAAATAACGGAGTGCGATGAAAGTTCATTTTACATTTAATGTGGGGAATCAACTGAACCTGTTTCATGGAATGAAGTTTGAGAAGAGAAAGAGAGAGAGACGTAAGAAAATTAGAGTGCTGAATGCTGAAAGGGAAGCTCTACATAAACAATGGAGATCATATTCGTATTCTGAATGGTTAAGAACCAGTTTTCATTATTGTCAGATAACAAAGGAATATATGAAATAATTATATTCAAATCGAGGATGCAGCAAAGGAATGATTTTCGAGGTTCTAACAATTCCTGGTAGAACAAAGGATATTTAAACAAAATTCGTGTTCCTGGCATTTTGTTTGTGGAATTAGAAATTTTTAGTCTTTTACATTTAAAAATCATTTTGATATCTCTGAAGCCTCAATATGCAGAGAAGGCAGGTATCTCAGTGTCTGATAGATGGCATTGTCATAGTTGATTGAAGTTGTATCTCGATACTGTGGTATTTACGTAATATTTTTACGTACAGCAAGTTAGTTTTATGTACAGTGCTAAGAACCACCAAAATGCACACTTTTTTCATTAATGATTTCATTCAATTGTAGTGTCTTCGAAATGTTTCGAACTACTAAGTGTTCATCATCAGGAAGACTGTACAAACAGCTTTACGGTACTTTATCGTGCAACTATATATATATATAAGAATGTATCAAACACATCCTGACAGAGACTAGACTGCTTATATAGTTTCGCGATAAAATACCATAAAGCTGCTTGTACAGTCTTCCTGATGATGAAATCTTAGTTGTTAGAAATATGTCGAATAAAATATAATTGAATTAAATCATTAATGAAAAAAGTATGTATTTGTTGGTTCTTATTGCAAACGTATATTACGATACACACAAATTAGATATATTACGATTGATTTCCTTCATGAACTCTTACACATACAGAGGAGATTTTCAGAAACTCTGGAGAAGGCCATTATTTGTGTAAAAGGGTAAGGATTTTGTTCATAAACTTTTTTGGAGGTATTTGTTCTTAGGAATTCACATTTGTAATCTACCGTGTGTGGTGACCGCGGTAGCACAGTGGTTAAGGTGCTGTGCTACAAATCGGAAGGTCGCCTGTTCGATTCCAGATGGTGTCATTGGAATTTTTCATTGACATAACCGTTTCGCTCGCACTATGACCCTGGGGTCGACTCAGCCTCTAACAGAAATGAGTACCAGGAGCATTTCCTGGGGCGCAACAACCTTACCACCATCGTGGGCCATTGTCACGTAATCTGGGAACCTTCACTTCCTGGAACCCTCTGGGCACCTTGGACCTGTAATGGGACTGATTTACCTCTTAATCTGCCGCGGATATTAGAATCTTGTTTTGTGCGAGAATTAAGTGGGTAGACAAATATAAGAGTGGGGTGGAAGATATATAAGTAATGTGGGAGATAAGAGGAAATGAGAGGCAGGTAAATAAGGGATAAAGGAATGGACTACGACTGGAGGATTAAGACAATTAAAGAGTAATTTTCTTCCCGAGACTACCTACGCGCTTGCGATAAATCTTGAGAGCAAATGACGGTAAATATATTTTATGAAATATATAGCATTTCCTTTGAATTTTTCAAGAGACGTAATTCTGGTATTAAGCTAGACGGCCAGTGTCTTTTAAGTTTCTTTGTGCGGAGGATGCGGACCTCTCCGGCAACGTTGTAGTCTTATCACATTTGTTCAAAGAGGAAGCAGTTACTGTCATTCTCTGACAGATGGCGTTAATCATCAATAAGCCAAAATTGCTTTAACATTAAGAAGTTGAAGTAGAAGTAGAAGGAGAAAAAGAAAGATGATAGTAATGAGATATAGAAGAAGCTGGAAAGGAAAGTGGGAGAATGGATAAAATAGAATATAAGTGTAAAAGGGTTCAAGGAAGGGAATACAGACGTGAAAGGTAAAGATAAATCGATGAGAAACTAAAGTGTGCTTGCCCTCAAGTGTCACGGGGATGAGACGAATTATCCAACAAAGAGGTGCAACATTGACGCCTGAATTTTAGTGGTTCTTTTTTTAATTCTATTTTAATTAAATTCTGTTGATTAAGGAAAAAGACAACGAATTTTGGCTCTGGTTCGTTTAAAGATGTAAGAATGTTTATTTAGTTTTCACCATTTTCATTATTATTTTCTGCTTTTATTAAAATTTGATTATAGTTGGCTTAATATACTTTCTCTTTTCCCCCTCCATTATACCCTAACGTTGCACTTTATCTCACTAATCCCCGTTATTTGCAAATGTATTACGTATAATGATGCCAGCATCCTCTAACGAATAAGAGGAAATTTGCCTCTTTGTTTTTCCATTCTGAAAAGTTCAGGAGTTTCTGATCAGAAAGTTGGAGACTCTGCTATAATCATTATCTGCTCTTAATACAAAATACACTCATAAATTGCGCACCAGAAGACAGTGTTGGCTAGGGACGTAGTGATTAACTTAAAGAGGAATTTTTTAATTAATTACATTTTATGTTGGTTACATTGTAATGTAAGTGTCTACTTCCTTGGTTAATGTCTTTTATTGCATTTACTTCAAATTTATTCCTTTCCTTTCTTAACTAGACATTTAAATCTATATAATTGATTCTCTTTCTTGTATTGACTTAGACGTTCTTCTTGCATATTCTTTCTTTGTAATTGCCTTTACGGTATTGAGTAAGTACGAAGATAAATATAGAATTGAGTGGAGATCAGTTACTATTATTATTTTTATTATTACTCTAGTTTTGTTCATTAGTCTTCGACTTGTCTCTGTTATTCCTAGGAGACCTCTTCTACCTACTCACTATAGGAGTAGATGCTTATTTTGCACTTGATCACACTCAACCGAGCGCTCTCTCCCCCCCTCTCTCCCCCCTCTCCCCCTCGTCCCCTCCCCCCTCCCCCTCCCCCCTCTCTCCCCTCACTCCCTCCCTC
>Ga0131853_10025728_pt1 | contig 10599 bp, 7 predicted proteins | sample TergutLab28metaG_FD_92764 | JGI IMG/M metagenome (GOLD analysis project Ga0131853, IMG submission 92764) | Labiotermes labralis P1 segment gut microbial communities from Petit-Saut dam, French Guiana - Lab288 P1 (version 2) (version 2) | ecosystem: Host-associated > Arthropoda: Insects >... | reverse complement strand
ATTATCTACATTACTTTGGCATGGATCCTGTACCCACTGCATTTTTGCCCGCTTCCTCTGATCCAAAAAACCTAAACATTCTTCATCAAACCAGGGTTTATGCTGCTTCCATTCGTGCATACTCTCTTTTGCTGAGGATCGTCAAGTAAACTGTATGTAAATACAAATAAGCTTTTTTGCAGCAATTAAATGCAAGAATTTAATAAATGTATTAACACATCATTGGTACTTTTTTCCAGTTTTCCTACTGACCTCGAATGTATTTAAGGCGCCATCAGGAATTTCTTTCTTGCATAACGAAATTATTGACTTACACACACACACACACGCGCGCGCTCGCGCTTGCGCACACAAATACACACACACAATATATATATATATATATATAATTTATCCTTAAACTTTTCAGCTGTAGGAGACCTAATTTATAAAACACTTTTAGGCAATTAGCTGAGATCCTAAAACTCGTCTTGGCTTTCTTCTTTTATTATAATTTTTATGTCGAGTACATTTTATCCTGTTTGCTGCTGTAAATCAGTTAAGCAGTAAATTTAATTACAATAAATCATATACAATAATATTTTATTATGACTTTTTCTCAATTATAATCTTGAAAGTCATTTCGGGTTACACGCCGAATGTTCCGCGACAAATTACACTTCAGAAGAGCTTTCTAGAGGCAATTCGAAGCAACGAGTGTCCTGTAAATTAGAGATCGATTTGGGCCCTTTGTCGGGTTAATTTACGGTGTATTGTAGCACTGAGTAGAGCTCAGCTTTCCGTTAATCTTTCTATCAACGTAAACATGTTCAACCAAATCAGATTTCGGGATGAGACCACCATGTGACCGAATGTGGGTCGGGATTGCGTAGTCGGTATGGCGACTCGTTTCGGGCTCGAATCCCGGGAGGAGGGGAGACTTCCCGCATTCATCCAGACCGGCCCTGGGATCCATGCAATCTCCTATACGTGGGGTACCGGGTTTTTTCCCGGGGGTAAAGCGGCCGAAGCGTGGCTTTAAACACACACCCCCTTCTAACGCCGAGGTTAAAGAAAGCGTAGAACTGTACCTCTCCTTCCCATTTGGGCCTTCATATTCTGTTCTAAGGTGATCCTTCATATTCTGTTCTAAGGTGATCTTACATTTGACTTTTTTACTGTAAACATGCTCCCACTGAATGTGTTCCATTTCATTTCTAAAGTAGCGTCTTCGACTATGCACTGTGCCAGTTATTCCTTGACTCCGGCGTTGACTCCATGCAACCCAATAGGAAATAATCGAACAGATTTAATTGAGATGACCGAGGTGGTCATGTCACCAGCCCACTTCTTCCTATCCATCTTCCTTCATTATTTTCGTTTACGTACTCCGCAAACTCTGTGCCTACTCTTTGAGCCGCCCTGTCATGTTGTATCTACTTTCGTCCTCTCGTTGTAAGGGACACGTCCTGTAAATAAAGCATTGACCGTTGTGTAGAAAGACCTCGTACTAAACAGCCGCTAATAGTCCCTTAAACAACATGGTTCAAATAGCTAACAATTTTAGCAATTTTCACTTCATGTTTGCCGCAAATTAGTGTTGAAAATTAATTTGTGCCACTTTTTGAGAATTTTGCTGCTCCAGAGATTCAGAATTATGTGTGTTTTTAATGCCATCCCTTGTAATTTGAGGTTTATCCGCGAATAGAATATACCACAATTTGTAGCTAGGTCGCACCAGTTCACTAGGCTGTCTGCATGGCCTGACTCCCGGAGAGGGCTTTATACCCGTTGAGGGGTGGCGGTTAAAAAATACCATCGTACAAAGTCCTCCGTATGGACATGTGATCAGTAAATTTATGTTCTCTGTCAGCTTTTAGTTGGAGAAATGTTTCCGTGACTCTATACAACAGGTCTGTAACAATTCAACATGATGTACTATAATATAAAGTAAGAGAAATGTCACTGTGTCTAATGAAGCACCATGCCTTGAAAGCGTAAGGCGTGTGGATCTATAGATCTGAGCTCTTTATCTTAACACTAGATGGAGATGATCAGATTCACGCCCCGGACGCTCTACGAGCTGTAAAAGTGTTCCCTGTTTTCATTTGCTAGAAGGATGAATGAGCTTAAGGTCTGGTCCTGGCCCAGTGGCGAAGAAAAATGTACCTGTCCCTGCTGGGACTCGAACCCCCTGTCTAATCCGCAGTCTAGTCATTGTTGACTGAGGTCTTGAAATATTCATTCGTGTAGCCGAAGTAATGTTCTCTGAAATTGTCGTTTGAAGTGAAAAAGGAGAGCCAGTGTGAATAGAGCTCGGTGTAACAATTGAATGACGATGTGTTCGGGTAGGCCTATAGAAGCAGTACAATAAATAAGCTGCTTGTCTCGCGGTTCACTTGACCCGAACAAGGCGGGTGGCTGGCACCTTGCTGATTACTGAGTGACACAAGCAGTGTGTGTTTTCCGCCACGTCCATTCTTCGACCGCTCTTTTGTGTGCGCTGGATGAACAAACTCCAAAGCTAACTCTTCTCATGTCACCGTGTTGGTAAAATTGAATTGAGGAACGAAAGGTTGCGTTCCAATGAGTCAACTTGCCAGTTGAAATTATTTGTGTGAAATTACGAATTGTAGAGCATCTCCTTCATTCCAGCGTAATCTGTACGCAGATATCGCCATCTCTTTGGCTTATTTGATGTTTTTGTAGATGGATGAATGGATGGGTGGATTTGTACCTGTAAACCATATCAGCATCGAAAGTGCTGGCAATTTAAGGAAAAAATCTATTCATGAAGTGCGTGAAACTAAGGCAAGATAAGGCCATTGTGAGCCTTCGCGGGTTTTAGTCTACGAAATCAACGACAGAATTTCGACTGTAGAGAAAGATCTGTGTTAGAAGTGGTTGAATGCAAAATAAGTACTGGAATGTAAGTTACCATTGTCTAGTTGCGATACTTGTGAGAATAAACCGCTTACTTTTAATTACTGCCTTGCGAATAACCACGTACATAACACAACGCTGATAAAGACCGCGTTATGAACTGCACAGTTAATTGTCACAGTCAGAAACTGCAAAGCACAGATCAAGTTTGAAGGTCAGAATGGTGCCAAAATACATGTGTGGTGTCGTATTCTGTCATGTGATTTGGTGTATTAATTTTGGATGGGTTGTGTATTTCATTATAAGCTAAACAGTAGAGTTTTCATTTGGTAGACTGGCAGGAACAGGCACAAACTGAGAGCTGAGCCATGTTGCTTTCCATCACTGACAGACAGGGAGTAGGTAAGCTTGCTTATATGACTTCGGCATTACGTTCTGACAGTAAGTGATTATGTGAGAAATTGTTACTCCGAACTATGGTATTTTCAGTCTTGAGTTATGTTCGTTATCATTTATGTAAATTCATCAATTGGGACATATGGATGAATGGTGCACCCTGATGACGGAGGCAGCAGGGTGCTCTGAATCATCCGTACACATCAACCGGACTAAACGCAACATCTAAGGAGACGTTTAAGTTCATAGTCTTTGTCGTGAGAATCTCAAATCTCTCAAAGGATTTACGCCTGCTCTCATAGCATGATATAGGCATAAATCTAACTTCTTTTTCGGAGGTGTAATAATTTTTTTTTTCGTTTTGTCAATTGTGATTTGCCAGGTCGCAATATATCGGTACATTCACAATCAAGTCATTTTTTCACCATTCACCGACAGATAGACTCTGCTGTCGAGTCTTAGTCTTAGACCTCCTTCTTTTTCAAAATTGACGCATGAAAGTCGCAGAATGTTCTGAAACCCATTATCATCGTCGTCATCAACTTCAAGAAATAGGCCTTTGGGCCTCTGCCTTCTTTAAGGGAAATCACCAATTCACCTGCCTGTAGCTCAGTAATCTCATCTGTTCTGTATCTGCGTTCAGCCTGTCGGTTCTATTTAGAGTCCAGTTCATAACTAAACATCGGAGATGGAATGTTTGTTGCTTTATATAGTTTCACTTATATTGTTCTTAGTATTTTTGATTAAAATACTCTTCGGGTGGTTCCGCACTTCCTCCGAAACCTACTGAATTTAACGTAATCTTTATAACAGTATAAGAGTACATTTTGTGCTGAGTGACTGAAGTAAGAAATTATTTGAGCACAGACTGGTTTTAATACGAAACAAACGGACCTGATCTTTCCAAACAATTTACGAAGGGGGTTTAAATATTGCATCTGGCACAAAACGGTCCTGTTTTGATCTCGCCATAAACGTCAACCCAGGGTTAGCAGAGTTCGGGTTCTGAGCGACATCACCACCGCCGAATGTTGTAAAAACTTGCTGTCGACCTTTTCGGATTTTCTTTTACCTTGGATATGAAGGAGAGGCCTTAGAACGCAGCCGTTGATTTCTGTAGCACTGGTCTTTTTCCTTGGCACAGATTGTAAAGTAACACTACGCTTCCTGCCGCAAACCAAGCCTGAATGCTGTCACATCCCCTTGCTGAATGCAGTCGATTAGGGCTGATTATTAGGTGTGTTCACGGTTGGCAGAGTCCGTCTTCATGTCAGTACAAAGACTTGAGAGAGGGACAGGGTTAGGGAGGGACGTACAAGCCATTGTGGCAAATCAACTAGCTTGCAGCACTGAATGAATGTATTTTCGGCAAAGGGTAGCGTACTGTTCACCTGGATTGAGAGTTTATGTTTGCGGTGTGGGCTGCAAAGGTTAAAGCAGGATTTCTCACCCTGTCATTATGTGGAATCTCTCTTTTTTTTTGTACTTTAGAGTGGACCTCAGCGTATGTACTTCGTAGCCGTTATGCATAATGGGTTGAAACTTGGCATATATCGACGCTGCTTCTGATAAAAATTTCATCAAATTTAAAGGTTATTACTAGTTGACCTTATGTTCCATCACAAATGTTTGATTTCTACCTCACGCGGAACACGTGGTCAGTCTTAAGAGACTAGTGTTTATTGTTAAGTAAAAAATTTTGCTAAGCTGTGCCATGACCTGTCACCGTAGAGCCCTGGGATCGATCTGGGGCCATTCCGTGTGAGGGTGTTGGTAAAAAAAATGCCACTGGGGCAAGTTTTTCTCCGAGTCCTTCTGCTTCCCCCTGTCGGTATTATTCCAGAAATGCTCGGTATTTATTCTGTCTCCGATGTTATAAAATATTAGCAGTTGACAGCATTGTTAAATGAATAATAATAATCTTATAGGGAAGTGTTAAGAATTTGACATTCAGCGGACCGTGCATCGTGATATATTCATATAATGAAAGCCAACGAGATGCACTATTTATTTGTTTGATAAAGTACTCTACATATTTCGGACATGTCCACTGTCCATCATCAGGAGTATCTCAACACTATACACGCAATGTATATACGCATTCGGGTGCAGGTGAATACATATTAGACTTTGTGATATTGACTTTGGAATTACTCCCGTAGATGATATTACTATCGGGATCACTTGTGCTGCCTTTTGCTTCCACATAGCACGTATTTCATTATTATTATTATTATTATTATTATTATTATTTAGTAACATTGACATTTAATTTTTAGAATTTATATTTGTTGTTGATCTCGGGGTCTGAGAAAAATCTAACGTTTTATTAATAAATCGAACTCCTCAGAATCTGGTTCCGTATCCAATTAAATTGTCTGCGAAGCCTTGCGTTCAATTTCTAAGGACAGGGCTGCATATGCATTTCGGTACAAGTTTTCTTGGGTTACCCAATTATTATACCAACTACTGCACATATATAAAATGTATAAAATTTACACATTAAAACGCTCCGACATGTTTCGGTCGTAGCACCGAAACATGTCGGAGCGTTTTAATGTTTTAATGTGTAAATTTTATAAATTTTATATATGTGCAGTAGCTGGTATAATAATTGAGTAACTCAACAACATGCACGGTGTAACAACGAAAATAAGTTTTCTTGGGTTCACTCTTCGGACTAGGTTAAGTGCTGTAACAAACCTTACACTTCCCAGCAAATATTCTTATCAGCCAGTGCAATGGGAATAAAGGGAAGTCAGTGGGCCTACAGTAAATGTGTGGCGAATGGTGATAAGAATTTAACGATCTGTATTCCGCAGTAATTTTGATAGGTTAGATGAAGCAGTGTGTGAGGTTTTGGGTACTCAGCTGTAGTGCAGACAACAACCGCTTACTATGGGGTGAGTGTAGAACATAAAGAGAATACGAAGGTGCGTACTGCGTACTGTACTTGAGTACTGTGGATTGAACTTAACGGACGTAGGTTTGAATATTTTGAAGGGCTTTCATGCTAAAGTCATCGAATATTTTATGTCGAATGTCATAGTTTTCGTTGAGAATCTAATTATTTAATCAGCCAATCAGTCTGCCATGTAGTTACTCCAAGGGCTTATTTTTGGATACTTTTTTTTTAGGAGGGTTCGCAGCATTGCGACAAGCGACTCTTCGCCTCGTCATGTCCGTCTGTTGTCCGCACGAAACAACTCGGCTCCCACTAGACGTATATTCATGGAATTTTATATTTCAGTATTTTTCAAGAATCTGTTGAGAAAATTCATATTTGATTAAAGTCTGATAACAATAACGGGTACTTAACATGAAGACGTATGAAGATTTATGACAATATCTCGCTGAATTATCCTTAGAATGAGAAATACTTCTGACAAAAGTTGTAGAGAAAATCAAAACACATTTCATGTTTGGTACCTTTTTCCGAAAGGAGTTACTTTATGAGATAATGTGGGAAAACATTTTAGAGTTGGAGAGGCCACAGATGAAAATGCAATACGGCGCATGCGCCTTGAATGCTGGATAACTGGCTACAAATACACACTCAGAATAATTAAAACTTATTGCTTTTCCACTGCGACAATGGTTGCACGAAAGCAATTCATTGTTACATTTTGGGTACATTGCCTTTCTTGACAATTGTGTTGCGTCTTTATGCCTATGCCTGATGATGGCTGTTGAAATATGTAGCACATTTTGGGTAATAACATATATTGTCTGAAAACACATTTGCTGTTGACGGTCCATTTGTTCGTTTGTGTGTTGTGACAGGTCCGACCCATAATTTCGTGTAGATAAGTAAGAATCGTTTGTCTAGAATTTTCTGAGGACAGTCTTTCTCCTTCATGTGCTGTACTGATCCCTTCTGTAGTTTATATGTCGCCAGTTGTTAGATTCATGTTTTGAGTCATTCTGTATGTACCATGCATGACGAGAAATAAAACAACAGGAGATATTCTGGCGGCTTTTCCTTATGACGAAACCTAAATACCACCGTGAAGGCATCATGTTAGACTAGATTTCTGGAGAACTGACAGGAGCGAAGATTCAGCCTCTATTTCTAACGCGAGATTTCACAAACTTTGGACTGCTTCCTTCATCTTCTTTTACTTCGTTCGCCCTGCTGTATGACAGAGGCCAGGCCCCCTCCTGTCACCAGGTAACACAACCCGACATCAAAAGCTCGCTCCTGAGCTCTGACAGCGCCACAAGATCCCTGTCACCCTCTCACATCGCCTGACTCCAAGTCTAATTGACAGGGACAAGTCAACCAGCTGGGCCGGAGCTAAGGGAAAACTGTCATCCTGTGAACTCTTCTGCCAATCTTGCTACCTACCCTCCTCTCCACGTTTTCCTACCGCTCTTTAACGTGGTAGACAGGTAGGCCTAGGAGAGGACAGGTCCTTCATTATACTCCGGCTAGAGAAATGCTCTGCTACAACTAACAATGAAAAGACAGATGCATTCATCTCATACTGCCTATGATTAACTTACCTACAGACGGAGTTACGCTTGGATACAACGTCTGGACGTAAATGTTTGGATCCCCGGTTGTTAATCTAGAATCCTGATATTCTTCTAGTTCTTCTTATTTCCACAAATCGAATACTGGGACAGCGCCTGAACTTATTTGCAGCTCTAGAAATTAGACAAGAATATGAACAATTCTAAATATAATTGTCATAATTCTTTATTTAACGTAAGGCCTTAGGTCCCATTTTTAATAGGCCTTCTTGTGACTCAGTGCGGCCAGAGTTAGACTGGCGCTAGGGATTTAGAATTATTTGTCTTTACTCCCACTTATTCAAAGGACATCGAGGTTTTATCTAAGGCTGATATAAGAGAAATCGAGGCCGCACTGTCTCCTTAATCTAGAGTCTTGGTTCGAAAAATCCTACAGCTCTGACTTCATTCTCCAGTAGCGCTTGGACAGTTTTGTGAGGTACAGTTAAACTTATCTCTGTGCACTCCATGATGGCATTTGGGGAGGTGGAGTTGTAGTCTGACTGTACGTTCATTTTTTCTCACGTGCTTTGCTTTTTATTGAATCTGAAATTAATTTCCGGAAATTGGAAACTTTCAAAATTGATTTAATTTCAATGTCACCCTCAAGCATACTTTGCAGAATTGTGCTGATAGACATTTCCTAATTATGTAAAAAGTTTACAAAGACAGTACTCCAGAAGGACAGTGACCTTACACTCTGCAATTAATGAGTGTATCTTTAAAATAAAGCGCGATATATTTTTTCATTTTATCAATTTACTTAATTGCCGTCACGAATTAAACACACTTATACGAAGACACTTATTAGGACTATCTGCACAAGTCTGATTGTTTTTGGCGCAACAACCCCCCAGTGGGCCATGGCCTCCTCATTCACGAGGTTTCTAGATCACACACAACGACGCACTGCAATCGGTAGGACTCCTCTGGATGAGTGATCAGCTGGTCGCAGAGACCTCTACCTGACAACACACGACACTCACAACAGACAAACATCCATGCCCCCGGTGGGATTCGAACCCACAATCTCAGCAGGCGAGCAGCCGCAGACCCACCCCCTAGACCGCACGACCATTGGGACCGGCATCTGCACAACCAACATTACTAAAATCTCGTTAAGTGACTCAGCCAGTGACTAAAAACAGGACTACAGTTTCATTGGTGATGGGTACGGTTGCTACTGTTGTTTCTTACACCCAACTGGAGAGAGTAAACAATGTTTTATATTTAAGAAACGTGCGAAGTCTTCCATTATTGCAGAACGCGTGAGGAAACATTGAACAAATCGTCTGTAAAGCAGCGAATTATTTGAACGCTTTATAACCTGACAGCAGTGGCGTATCCACGAATTTTGTTCGGGGGGGGGGGGGGTTCAAAAATTTAAGTTGAGGCAAGAGGAAGAACGGGGATCTGGGGGCAGTAGCCCCCTAGTCAGGGGTTCTGGAGGCAGCTGTAATTTGGTACAAGAAATTTCATTTCATATAGTAAAATTTTCTTAATTTATGATGACAACCAATTTATTTGTTATTGCTAATGTAAAACAATTGCGAACCGGCGGTATTTTTAGAATTCAAATGCCTTTTTTCCGAACATCTTGGGGTGTTGGCGTCCTAAATTCAGCAATTTTTGACAGTTTTCACAATCGGGTTGAGTTTGGCACGATTTTGGAGGGCCTTCGGAATTTCGGGGGGGAGGTTTGAACCCCCCCTAAACGCCCCCCTCGGTACGCCACTACTTGACAGTGAGTAATAAGATTTCTCGTCACGTTGTTTATTATGATTAGGCACTCTGGGAGATCATAATTTGGCTTGTCACGCAGTTGTCTAATAAGAATATCGAACTGACGCCGTGTGACTTGTTCCAGACAGGTTCTCGTCTACTAGATACAAAAGAGCAGAAGCATTTCCTAACAAGTAATCTTAATACTGATTGGTCTTGAGATCCTAAAAGCAACGTCAAAGAATATTCCGACACTAATTGCAAGGTGTGTCTAAAACGACACTAAATCTTTCAGTACCTTTCTGGATTAGAACGGCGGTTTGGTCTTTATATCTGACGAGTAAGAAATGCTACTGCTTTCTGCTAATTAATAAGCCGTATCTTATGTTAATGTCAGGAGATATGTCTTTGCTTCAAATATCAAAGTGACAGAATAATGGGCTAGGCCTTTCACAAGACAGGTAACTGTAACAGTCTTGTGTCGCGTTTTAAATGAGTTGTTACAGGGTCTGAATGTAAAGTGAGTTGGTGTCTTGCATGACAAACTGTTAACAGCAGTTTTATAACTTGACCCCTTAAATAATTAAGAAAAATTAATTACACAAGATGTCTGTAACAACTTTTCTAGTTCAGGCTTCACTGATACCTTTAAAAAAATTAAACCCAAAAATATATCTTCAAATTAAGGGATACGTGCCTCTTTTGTTCACGGTAGGGCGTGTGATCAGTTACAAATTTCGTAATGAAAGTGTTATTTGAACTGATAAAGGACTCAGCAAACAGAAGGTGCCGTTGAAGGCCTCGATATAGTGGCAGATTCCTTGTGTAACCAAATAAAAATTCCGTCAGTTACTTGACAGACGTTTTGAGTAAGTTTTTCAGAACCATACTAACAAAAGGTTATCTTCGGATTTCGCACGTTCGCAGACAATTAAGCCGGGAGTTAGTCTGTGCCAGAATAAAGTGGAAATAAGACGGATTGTAGACGGTGAAGAAAACCACGCACGTCTGTCTCGTATTCTGGGTGGGGTTCTATCCTGCGACTCCATTGTTCGCTCGGCCAAGGTGTGCGTACTAAATATATATATATATATATATATATAT
>Ga0131853_10025727_pt1 | contig 10599 bp, 5 predicted proteins | sample TergutLab28metaG_FD_92764 | JGI IMG/M metagenome (GOLD analysis project Ga0131853, IMG submission 92764) | Labiotermes labralis P1 segment gut microbial communities from Petit-Saut dam, French Guiana - Lab288 P1 (version 2) (version 2) | ecosystem: Host-associated > Arthropoda: Insects >... | reverse complement strand
TTGGGTTCACTACAAATTGGGTTCACTACAAATTGGGTTCACTACAAATTGGGTTCACTACAAATTGGGTTCACTACAAATTGGGTTCACTACAAATTGGGTTCACTACAAATTTAAACCAAGAAATTTATTTACTTTAACATTTTATGGGCGAAAGTAAACTGTTTTAGTTAAACACCCAATTCGTACATCGCGGTAAACACACTCAGTCTCAGTCATAAAAACAAATCGTCTAATGTCTCTTCTATGAGCTATACAAAACACAAGAGTACACAGTACCGTCAGGGTGCAGGATCTCTTTAGCGTTAAACCACGTGTTGTACAAATCAACCACTAGAATTCTAAAAGTTAAATTTAAGTTTGATACTAACATTTACGGTTTTGATCCTCAAACATTTGCAATAGGCAACACATAAAATTTAGACTGAAATGGTGGACCGATTTATGTGCCAAAGTAAACAAGTTTACCAAACAATTGGCAGTTTTTAAACAGCAATGATGTGGCCACGTAAACTACAACATAAATACACTGCTTCTTTTATATCAGAAAGAAAAACTACGAATAATTCCCTTCCACTTTAATATCATTCATAATTCGTGCAATAAAGACTTTATAATTCGAATGAAATTTATATTTGCAGTCTGTAAACATATAATTACGACATATATTCTCCTACTCTTTTGTGTGTAAATCTCCCTGAAGATGTAGGAGACTAATATAATGAAACACTTGTAAACTCTATTTGCATTGTGTTTGAATTTGACATTTTGAGGATTGTTCATTGTGATATATTTTTATAATAAAACCAACGAGAAGCACTAATTTCTCAAATTTATTTTTAGAATAGGAATCTACATGTTTCGGACAGTATCTCAGTCCATCATCAGGAGTATAGCACTGTACACACAGCAATAGGTATACGTCATACAGGTTGTGCTGACTGCTTGCTAGCAAGCAGTCAGCACTCCTGATGATGGACGGAGATACTGTCCGAAATATGTAAAGTCCTATTCCAAAAATAAATGTGAGAAATTAGTGCTTCTCGTTGATTTTTTTATAAGAATGTATTTGAATTATAAGTATAAAGTAATTCCTTTTACTTCTTACAAGGAAAAAAGTGAATAAGGCGAAAGTTCAGGAACATTCTACCGGATAAGTCTGTGGTTGAATTCAGAATTTAAAACCGCTACCAATCTTTCTTGTTCATCTCTATAATTTCAGTATTTTTCCTGTTCATTTATATATGTGCGTGAAACTTTGTCTATAACATTAATGTAGGAGCATGAAGTTGAAGGGTTCCGAGAACCGAGTACTGAGGAGGTTTCTTTGGCCCACGACGGAGGAAATATAATGAGACTGAAAAGAGTTGCACAGTTTAGACCAACAACATTTTTTGAGCGACAAAATCAAGGATAATGAGACTGACGAGTCAAGTGATAACTATGCAAGACAACAAAAATACATATTGGGTTTTGGGTTTTCTCCTGGGGGGGGGGGGGGGAGCCAGAATGAGGAAGACCACAGGGAACACCCAATTAGATGTATGATTCAATACAATATTAATACTGATATTGATATATTTTAAACTGCAATTGGGTTGACATCCGGTGGCAGTGGTACTATATACATTTACAAAAAATAATACACAGAACAACACAATGAAACAGAATACACAGAACAGAACATACACAAAAATAAGAATACATAAACATAACAATAAAATTACATAATTTACAAAATTATACAGAAACGTACAAAACATGCAACCATATATACAATAATAAAAAATGGAACCAAAAGAATAAGAAAGAATGTGATAAAAGATAAAGCTATATAATCATCTAATTTCGTATGATCTATATATTTTATAATAATGGTAAACACCCTGTTACTAAGAACTATACTCCACTACGCTACACTTCACCCAACTACACTCCACTTCACTAAACTTGTCGACACTTCCCTTCCTGTCATTTAAACTTCACCCAACTACACTTCCCTACCCTCTCATTTGGTTTAACGCCATTTAAATTTCCTACCGCTCCATTTCACCTCACAACACTACACTTCACCCATATACTTTACTGGAAGGGAATGGCGTGGTGCGGACTGGATTAAGTTGGCTATGTATAGGCACAAGCGCCCGGTTATCAGTGCAAGGTAATTAAACTTCGAGTTTCCTATGACACATGTATAATGTTCAATCCATCAGGAATTATTAGCTTTCAATGGAAGCGTGAGATTCGTGGGCTGCATTGTTTACAGTCTGTGTGCAGTATTTACGTTCTCTATATTTCATTCATAAACATAAGGCAAAGCCAGTTTAATCCGTTAATTAATATGAGACTCTCAACTAAACATTCCATGTCGAAAGTAGAAATTTCATGTAGGTTGTTCAATATTGTACGAGAAATAACTAGCAGTAGGAATCCGATATGTGCTCTCATTGTTTGAGCGTTGCTTGCTTGTGTTTCTTTACCTGAAATTTGCCAGTCCTAGATAGTCCATGCAATGTACAGTTTCTAAAACTACATAGGATTTTAATCTAAGAATATTCCTTAGATTTTTTAAAGAATAACATCAAATATTCGTGATGTTGTAAGAAGGTACTAAACGATATGCAGACATACGGGTTCGAACCCACTCCAGTTCAAGCGGGATTTATGTTAGAAATAATGACACTGGTACAAGTTTTTCTCCGATTTCGGCTTTCCTATCCTAGTATGTTCCCATCAAGGCACCGTACTTTGTAATTCGTTATGAAAACTAGTATTCTTAGCAAATGATAGTGCCGTACAAAAATACACACTAGATAATAGATTTGTTAGTTTTTTCCCGTGGCGCTGCGGCCCAATGGGGCGCCATTGCCTACTCATTTTTGAGGTTTCTAGATCACACACAACGACGCACCACAGTCGGTAGGACTTCTCTGGACGAGTGATCGGCTCATCGCAGAGACCTCTACCTGACAACACACAACAATCACAACAGACAAACATTTATGCGCACGGTGCGATTGGAACCCACGATCTCAGCAGGCGAGCGGCCGAAGACCTACATCTTAGACCGCGCGGCTACTGGGACCGGCTAGATTTGTTAGTTACAGAAATTAAATTTGATCAGCATGTCCTAGTGACAGGAATTTTACGGAAATAAATTAAATACTATGATGCGTCTGGATTACCGAATATCTGTAAAAAGATTATATTGATTTGTGGCGTAATTCTCACAGGTTAATCGTAATAGATGTTTAATACTTTTATATTCCCAGATGATGAACTGGGGTATTATATAAATATATGTAATACTTATAACACGTTGTAACAAAGGATCGGCCCAAGTCTAGGACATTGTAAAGTGTTTCGTAACATCGGTGAGTTTTTGTGGTGAGGAATTATTAGCACCTTACCCAAACCCAAGCTGAAGGGTCACCCCTTCTCGGCTACCCGCCATTGAGTATTCAATATATTTGCAGCTGCCCACTATGTCTGGAGATTGTTTGTAGTTCCGGAACCAGAGGAGTCGCCATGCTGCGATGGCAGGCAGCCAATGAGCGTACGAATTTGATAAATGCATTGTGGTTCATCTAAGAGACCATCCGAGAGATAAAGGAAAGTGGGAAGTTACAACAAAGTTATAAGCATGGCTATTATCTCATTCGAGAACAATTTTAGGAGTAACGTGTCCTGCTTCTTTAAGGTTGGAAGTAAGAAGAAAATATGATGGTTTCCCAGGTAAAGTGTCATTAAATTACATTAATTAGCTGCATGTTCCTAAACCCCCTAAGTGTAAATAACATTTGGCTCTTGATACTGAAACTATATGGTTGACATAGGTCAGGCCAAATTAAATTAGAATAAAAGAATTTATGTTTTAAATATGATGGTAAAATCTGTTCATTGTGTTCAAATATGCTTTAGGGTCTTTAAGGTTGAAATTAAAGGCACTGTTGTTGATGTAGTCATAGTTGGCGGGTGATTGTATGTATGTATGTATATATAGACAACAAACTGTGACGAACCTATCAGAACGCGAGTCTGTAGCGAACATTATATACAATACCCATTAAACATTTTCCTCTGGAGAATTACGTTTCCCTGAAAGGAGATTACATTTCAGAGTTTTAATTTCCACGTCTCGCGCGCTTTTTATTCAGACCAGAGTAACATATATATGAAGATGGATAAGCAGCATCGGCGGAATAATACTGACAAGGGCAAACCAAAGTATCTGGCCAAAAACATGTTAAAATGAAACTTTGTTTTCAACAGATCCTTCTTGGATTGTTTTGATCCCAGGCTAAATCCAACCAAGTTATTTCTAATCCGAAGTTACAAAGATTCTGTTTCTTACAATTTGATATTCTTATCTATAAATTAATTTAGTTGCATCTTGAAATCCTATAAGTGACATGTCATTATATATTCAGTTAAAGGCAAATTATCACGTTAAACTCCCCAAACTCAACCTCAGATATGTGCCTGTCTAATGTTAATTATTTGTACAATTCTTATTTCGCATGGTTTCTTAAATTTAACATAAATTACGTCTGTAATACTAACAACTAAGGCAAAATAGTCTTCCTAGGTCAAATCTTTGAAGCAAAAGAAGAAAAAAACTGGTATTCAAAATACCATTGAATCATGGACGACAAAACAGATATTACAATACATCATTCGCTATCACATATGTTCGTTGTGTGACAATTCCTGGATTTGAATTTATACATGCATGACATATATATATATTTATTTATATATATAAAACAAGATGGTGCTGAAATGAGAAAAACATGGATTAGAATTTACTGGCCAAGTTATTTATTACTCACGGGTATGTATGAACATATACACGTATACACAGTTTTTAAACTTCGTAACACGACTAATACATAGAACTCCCGGCGCTGCATACCTGTACAAATGAATAACAACTTAATGTTCAAAATATTGCAACAAAAAGCCCGGATATCTCAGTCAGTATATAGAATAGAATTCGGGCTAAAATGCAAAGAATCTTATTTTAAATTCCTGCAGGCGCAATGGATATTCTTTTTCTCCGAATCTTCCAGAGTGAATTTGGGGTTCACCCAATTATGAATTCATGGAGATATAAACCTAAACATAGTAGCTCTAAAACCTTAACCTGCTGCTTAATTAATCAGACAGTGTGTGCCAGTGTGTGCCAGTGTGTGCCTTTTATCGTTTACAAATATATTGTACATAAAACTGAATATTTACAAAAGTAAAGTCGAAATTTAAATAAGTGTTAAGCAGACTTTGAAAGAAGTCTGTTCCGCAGTAACTATTGTTTGCCTTAAAAGTACTGCGCCCCAATTTCGAAAGCAGAGCAAAGTATCAGGCACCTCTATGTAACAACAAATGGTAAAATATTAACATCTGAGGTCTATAGTCTCTCGTGATCTTTAAGATACCGTCTCATTAATGAAACATGCAGAAGGATATACTCGCTGAACTAATAGGATATCGTATTTACTTTTCAAAGCGCTCTGAAAGCCACTAATGAACTCGGATATAACATCATTATTTAGGAAACGCAGTCCGGAAGTCCACACGCAAGGAAGCGACGCGAGCTGCAATGAGTGAAACAGAAGGGAAATTGAAGATGGAAGTAGTGGACGCTCTGTTATGTAATTCACGGAATATGGTCAAGGCCTGTGATGTCGACTGTGTCAGCATAAGAGATGGGCTAGGCGCTGTCTATTGCGGGTCCTGAAGACCCACTTAGGGAGTAAGACAGTCAGAAGCTAGATGAAAAGTGGTACCAATTACTTTACACCAAATTTCACACGTCAAAATTAGCTCTCTCCATTTAACCAAATGTCTGCAGGCTGATATGCCGCAACGTTGACGGAATATTAACTAGCAATGTAATTTACTCTCCCTTTCATCTCTCTTTTCCTTGCGGTTTACAGCTCAAAATTCAGGACGACATTAAAAATACGTTCCTTCGAGTCCAGCTTACTGGTTTTAGGCACTTCCAAGATTTAGTAAGCAATTAATCTATCAGTGAATGTAATTATTTTGTGTCAACCTCTTTTAAAATGCTGAATGTTTGTCATATATTCGTAGCACTTTCTAAGTACATTTTTAATATAATTTTATTCTTAATTATGGTGACGAAAAGAAAAGTGCAAGCTTATTACATTTTGTAGCAATTTATTTCCGCAACTCTACCCAAACAGCACATTAATGAAGGCAAAGAAAATTTAGGAAGGAAATGTGTGACGAAAGGAGAAACGCAATCTGTTGTTTTCTGAGAGCAAACGGCTGAGTTTGGTAGGTAACCCTCAAAAAATTCTGTCCCAAAATATGGTACTGAAAATTTCCATTTTTAAGCAATATGGCTTAGCCTGACATTGCAGGAAAGATTCATGAGAAGAAATGTAATTTAATTAATTTTCACTATAAGACACCTTGCCCACAACGGAGATGTAATGAATGTAATATGTTTATAATATTCATTATGGTGTAACTCAAAGTGAAGATGTTTAAGGGCTGAAAATAATACTGACAACAAAAATCAATACATGTCCACTGTTTTCTGGTAAAAATTCTTGAATGGAATTAAAAATGGTAATAATTTGGAGGCGAACTTAAGAAATACGGTCAGGTAAAAACCCCCTCTAACATGACAGCCATATGTCCACTCATATAAACAAACTACATTTCAATGGCAACTTATTTTCATGAACATATGCAATTTAATCAGCCGCAGCTTCCGAATATAAAAAAAATTAATTATTAATTCGTGATGCAACATAGAGTATGTAAAAACACATCAGCAGCATATTCATGACAATATCCTCGTATGTATATTCGAAATAACAGTTGTGTATAAGGAGGAAACATTGCGTAATTAAATTACAAGCGGAAAAGGGATTTTAATAAAGTAAAACTGATTTACAGTTCTTGTGAAAGTCATTACATTGAGGGGTTGTCTCACGTCTCACGTCTCATTTACACGCTCTTTGTAGCCTCTGACAAAACAACCCTTCATGCACACTACACACACCGAGCATTTTGAAAACAAAGGCATTTTAATTGATAGTCGAAAGAGAAAATATTTTATTCCACAAATAAAATAATGTTGTATGAAGAGAAGTAGGGTTAATATATTTTTATATGAATTTGTCCATCATACATAATCTTCAACTGAGTTCAATTTCTGAAAATATTATTTTTTAAAATTAATATTTGCCGTTACGCATGTTGTTTGGCCGTATATTTGTGAAGCTAACAGACAGTGTTATGCTTTGGTAAGTTTCTTGCCGAAAAAACAGTGGAATTATTTATACGCCAAAGAAATGCCATCCTGTAGTAACCCAGTGTACTTAGTATCATCCAAGAAAAGGATTCCAGATTCTGTTTAAACGGAATAAGAAATTAGTAACAACCTCTGTCTAGGACGGTATTACACTGACTCGCAGTCTTGACTCTGAGGGCTTAATGTCACTGCAATTAAACTTGTATAAGCCCTGTGATTTTCCCTTTCTCGGTGAGGTCACAGACTGTCACTTTCAACTGTGAAGCCAAAAGTGAGTTAAACCCAGCAGGTTCGAAATTGGAATTGAATCTTACAGAAGCTGATCATAGAAAGAACGTCAACTTTCCTGTAAGGTTGTTAGAGTGACATTCCCTTAGATTCATTCTGATGTCGGGACGCGTGTCCGAGTATTTTTATATAAAGGGTTTCCCTAACCTACTTCCTACAGTATGGTCATTCTTGAGAACACATGCCCTAATTTGTAAACAATTTCACCCTTCAATAAACGCATAATTTCGGTACAGTTTTCGAAAGAACCCACGAGTTGTAGATTTACATAAATACATAAATATATCCAACTTATCGGTACAATCATTTAATTGAAAATCCAGTTAAACATTTCTATTTTAACTTTTACATAATTATAAGAAATATTTTTTATCTCTTTCATGCTTGCTATGTATACTAATTCAGTCACAATGCGGGAATTTATTAACTCAACAATTTATCACAAAAAGGCCAAAATGAAGTATCTCGTTACTTATTGCATTTTTTTCCAAATCTTTATACTACTTCTCCTTTAGTTTCGTAACCTCTCATCATTTTCTTCAAACAGAGATATTTCAATTAGACTACAGACAGCTTAAGCTGACTTTCGACAGATAATTCAAATACATGAATTTTGAAAGCGAAAAAAAAAACTTGCAATTAATAAGTCATCAGCTACGTTTGAATTGTTAAACTAAAACCTATTCCTACAACTCTTTCAAAAAACGTTCATAGGAAATAGGTGCATGTTAGAATTGTATTCTGGCGGACCAGGTTAAGATGAATTCGGAGAAATAAGTTTAAATTTACCACAAGAACCGTTTACAGACTAATAAAAGTTTATTTGCTACTAAACTATGAAAAAAAAGTGGCCACTGGTAAGAATTACTGGTGTTGTGTAATCGACTTCTGATATGAGAATCAAGAAGAGATGCTGGTATAAGAATACGTCATTATGCGCTTCTGTTTGGGCCTTGTGTGCATTTGTGTGTGGTGTGTGTGGTGGGTAGATATTGCGACAGAGTGACCGTGTAACAGAATTATCAGGTGTCTCTTACTGAATTTCTTCTAGAGATGGATATAACAAGAAGAAATCTTCTGGGGTGCTAGAGATTATTTTTTCTTTTCCTGGCATGTAGAAGTTTATAGTATACAATAGCATATATATTACTTTTATCGACTGTAAGATAACAATAAAAACAGCTTCTTAAAAATCAATGTCATAAGCCTTACATAAAATAAAATTTGAAGTTTCTCATGAAATGAAATATCGTTACTTAAAAAAGAAATCGTACAATCATAGAATACATTCAACACGTGTGGAGGAATTTGGAAGTAAGTTTCTTCCCCACAAACAAAAAGGCCTACGGGTTTAAAGTCTAGTTTATTTAAAAAACCTCTCATTTTTTTTCAGATGTACCTAAATGGGCTCCTGGAACAGACCTAATATATTCTGCATTAAATACTGGAGAAATTAAAGAAAAGTTTGGCAAATATATGGTGCTGAAAAATTTAATTGAATATCCTCCTCACCTAATATCTACGATAATTGATCGTCTCTTTCTCTTCATCTCCTCCTTTACCATATCTTTCTCATTCACATATTACGGATCCAATTTCACTGTATGAATTCAGAATTTGGAAATGAGGTTCAGTACAACTATTCAGTTGGGAAATAACGCCTTATACTTTTACACGACTGTACAAAACGAAAGCGGACATATGTTCTAGTAACGACCGAGATGGACACCCGTGACTTCCGTATTGTATTAGCTCAATAACGCAAGACACTAAATTTCAAATCAGTATATTAAAAAGCATTGGCTACTAAAAATCTACTCTTAAAGCATATTTTTAAATAAAATCCTACTGGCAAAGCTGGAACTAAGAATCAGTTCTTGATTCCGGAGTGGGGCAAGAGGTATTTTCTTCTCAAAACATACAGACTGCTTTTGGTGCCCCCATTACTTCAGTGGGTATGGCTGGCCTCTTCCTGCCCTAAAGCGGCCAGGGTTTTAAAATGAACACTAGCCTGCACCTAATGCTGCAGTTTAGAATACCTGAAGCTATTCTCCTATTCCCCAATTTATACAGGGTTATTCGAAATGATTGTCGGGGTGTTAACAACTTGTCATACACAATACATCTCATTCTCCAGATGCAAACCCATGCGATTTCTTTCTATGGGGTTACATCAAGGATCAGGTTTATGTTCCTCCTCTTCCCGCAAGTATGCCGGAACTGAAGGTACGGATCAGAACCACCATTGAAACCATCACCGCTGACATGCTACAAAGAGTTTGGAACGAACTCGATTATCGTGTTGATGTTTGTAGAATCACAAAGGGTGCACATATAGAGCACCTGTAAGGTATGTAAAAAAACTTGGAGTGTTGTTCTATGAAATAAATAATACATATACTCCTATCTCAAGTGTATTGTGTATGGCAAGTTGTTAAAACCCCGACAATCGTTCGTTTCGAATAATCCTGTATTTTTAGAGTGTATAGGAACCACCTCACACTTACCTTAGTCAAAAATATATATCTTGAAAATTCGTTCCCTAAAATAATTACAGTCTGTGCCCTACAATAGAATTCTATAAAGTATGAAATATTCTTTCATAAATCACATAAACACATTTTGACGTTTTACTGACCGTGCATCTCAGTATATTTATCTCAGTATTTAACCAACTTGATGCACAAATTTTGTTTCACAATAAGTTTTATTTCATGCCTCTACATGTTTCGAGCACATGTGCTCATCATCTGGTGTTCAAAATTGCATTAAGTTGGTTAAATACAGGGTCATCGAAAAAGATGGACGGGATTTGAAACCGCTATAACTTAAAAAGTACGTGTTTCCACAGATTGAAACCTTCGAACGAGAAATTGTAAGTAGGGTTATTTTTATGCAATACGGAGCTCCTCCCCATTTCAGTTGCTTTGTGACTGACGTTTTAAATGAGAGATTCCCTGATGCCTGGATTGGAAGGGGTGGACCAATACCCTGGCCACCTCGAAGCCCAGATCTCTCTCCAC
>Ga0131853_10025726_pt1 | contig 10599 bp, 4 predicted proteins | sample TergutLab28metaG_FD_92764 | JGI IMG/M metagenome (GOLD analysis project Ga0131853, IMG submission 92764) | Labiotermes labralis P1 segment gut microbial communities from Petit-Saut dam, French Guiana - Lab288 P1 (version 2) (version 2) | ecosystem: Host-associated > Arthropoda: Insects >... | reverse complement strand
CCCCCCCCCGCCCCCCCGCCCCCCACTCCCCACCCCCCTCAGCCCCCCAGCCCACAGTCCCCCAGCCCCCAGTCCCCCAGCACCCCCAGCCACCCACCCGACCCAACCAATGAAATGTTCTGGATGCACACCTCCAATGTACTCAACATTTCAGTTGTATCTGATATAGAATTTTATGAAGCTTGTCAGTGTTGGATTCCTTTCTTCTTCTTCTTCCGCTATTATTTTTCTTTATTTTCCTTCTTCATACATCTTTTCGGCTAATTCGTCTAATTATCCCAGTGCAACTAACGTTCTAAGCACGCCCATCTTCACCACGTTACTTCTTTGTTTCTCACACTTCTATAATTTCATTTACTTTGAAATCAATTGAGAATCATTAAAATTTGTGGGAAAAGTGGGACTCTTCTATTCTAAATTCCAAATGTGTTTGAACTGTAAAATTTTAATTTATTTTTCTGAATTTCTTTTGATAACTGTCGCCTGCTTCGAACAGAATTGACTGGATCAGAATATAGAACACATCGCAACAAACCAGGACCGTACCATGAATTTCTGACTACTTAGTAAATAATCTTCCTCCCATCCCCGCTGCAAATGTTTCTGATGAATGTGATGACGTGTGCAAGCGATTGTCAATTTTTATGACGCAGATTACAGCTCGAGTAATTTCTCCTTTATTACGTCTCCCACTGGAGTACGTTGCTATATTATACACACACACACACACACACACACACACTCATTTTGTCGTACATTTTAAAGCAAAATTGTTGTATTGGAAAGGACAATAGATTCCTATAGGCTTCTATACTATTCAGGACAATGAAGAAGTGTTAAAGGAATCCCAAAATACGGGAGGGGAGTTGAATATGAGACAAAATGTGTGTGTATGTGGGACTGGATTGAAGGAAAATGGAAGAGTGCTCCAGATCAACCTTCCTCCCCTCCTCGCGACTTACAGTCACATTACTCTCCTCTTTTGTTTGAGATCGATGGGCCAGTGTCTCCATTGTCGAGTGTCGCCCAATTACTGTTCCCATCAAGCATTGCGCTCATTGGGATGTCTAATTGCAGCAAGCATAGAAACTGAGAACAAAGCAGCAGCTCGGTCTTTCACTTCAGTTTTTCAACAGAAGCGCATTGAGAAGTAGGCACGGACTAGTTCATTCGCTTTACTTGTTGCAAGGCTTGCAATCATGTTGGATTTTGGAACAGAAACCGACTGGCCATTAACACAGTTGCTGGGATGCTAGGGAAGGACACATGAATATGCTCTGAGGTGTGGTGATGGTCATTTCTGAGTCATCTATTTAAGGTAGAACTCCACTTATTCGGAAGCTGGTTTTCCGGATCGGCTTGGTCCTTCAGATAAATTTGTCGAGAATTCTACAAAACTAACTTGCTTTGAAATAAAAGGTTATCGGATCAAGTACAGTACATAGTTAGGGCTTGTAAAACTTCAAATTAGGCGTGGTCGAAAGATTTAGACGCAGGCACGTACAGTTATGCGTCGCTTAACGACGGGGATACGTTCTGAGGACTGCGTCATTGTGCAATCATCATAGAATGTACTTCACAAACCTAGACAGTATAGCCAACTACACACCTAGTCCTTATGTAACCTATTGCTCCTAGGCTACAAACCTGTGCAGCTTGTTACTGTACTGCATACTGTAGGCAACTGTAACACAGTGCCAAATAATATAATATAATATAATATAATATAATATAATATAATATAATATAATATAATACCGTCGTATATGTGGTCCGTCGTTGACAGAAACTTCGTTATGCGGCGCATAGCTGTACTGTAAATAGTAACAGCAGAACTTCAAACTGCCAATGTAGCATATTTTCAAAGTAATATCTAATTATTCTGATTTTCTGCATATCCAGATGCTTCGCTCTTTTGATTAATCTGGATAAGTGGAGTTCTATTGTACTTTCCTTTTTAGATATAATTAGGACGTTACGTTAATCTCGTCATAGTCAAGAAACATTAAGTTTCTAACTAGTTGGTCCGTTTTCAATTCCATTATTTTGTACTTAAATCTTGAACGGGATGAATTTCAAGTTAGATTTTAAAATATTTTGCTTGATTATTCTCGAACAACTCTTACAAATTCAGTGTTTTCTTTAGCTATTTACAGCAAAGGAAGTTGTGAGAATAATAATAAATTATTTCTAAAAAAGTACTATAGTCTTATAAACACAGTCTTTTGGGTTTATCAAACAGAAGAGCTCAGTACACAGGGGCGGAGATTCCCCAGAATCCTGCTGCCAGCAGTTTTAGGTTAATTTCTGGCCTGAATGTGGAGTAATCTTATTCTTACCCGCCTTTCAAAATACAAGTTATCGCCTTATATTGAGTGTTGTTGTGCTTGTGTGTTCTCAAGTCTACACACAATATACAGGGCATGCATAAGACAACAAACTAAGATAAAATATTGAATATTATCTTTTTTACATATTTAAAATAAGCAGCTATGAAGATAAGAACAGGTGTAATTTATATGTAAACTATGTAATAGTGATAAGAGACTGGTTCAACTTTAACTTTAAAAACCACAGCATGTAAACAAATACCGAAGTCTATATTGAAGTCCCTTTGTATTTGTTTACCCTTCATTTGCTCGCGTTTGGCAGTTTTTAGGCGCGTTCGCAAAATAGCCAAAAGCGAATATGTTCATCGTCGTGTGTTTGATGTTTGTGTGACCGTGCATCACTGATACAATAGTACAAACAAACAACTACATACAGCAATAGCAATTTATTAATAATTTCAATCAACTCAACATGTTTCGGGCGATAATTTCGCCCATCCTCAGGAGTACTAGACTGTATTTACAGCTTGTGGTATAATACAGTCTAGTACTCCTGAGGATGGGCGAAATTATCGCTCGAAACATGTTGAGTTGATTGAAATTATTAATAAATTGTTATTGTTGCATCTAGTTGGTATTTTGTATTTTTGCATTGTCGTGTGTGTTCGGTTGTCCATCCGTCCGTCCGTATGGAACAACTCCGCTCTCACTAGGCGGATTTTCACGAAACTTTATATTGAGTAATTTTCGAAGATATGGCGAGGAAATAAAAGTATGATTACAATCTGACAAGAATAACAAACACTTTTCATGAAGACCTGTGTCAATTCGTAATAATATCTCGCTGTATTCTTCTCAGAATAAGTTGATTCAGACAAAAGCTGTAGAGGAAATCAAAACACACGCTTAACGTTCAGTAAACTTTTTCCCCTGAAAATCGTGTCTTTTATGAGATAAAATGGAAAAATGTTGTACATCCAGACAGGCCACAGATTACAATATGACAGGGTGCATGCACTCTGCATGCCGCATAACTAAGGCTACAAACACACACTCACAATAAACAATAATTCTTGCTTTTCCACTACAACAATGCTTGCATGAAAGAGCATCAATGTTAAGTTATACGTACATTGCGTGTCGTGTCTTGTCTTGTCTTGTCTTGTCTTGTCTTGTCTTGTCTCCCAGTTTTCGTCACTAAGACATTTTCGTTTTACTAAAAGTTGCCGGACAAATTTTCTGCGTGGTTCAAATTAAAGTAAATGCCGTCAGTGTTGCGTTATGCTGGTGTAAGTGCACACCGACACATTAATCAAAATCGAAATAAAGAAAGCCAGATGTATTTTTTTGAACCTTCCTTATTAGTAGGCCCATATAGGCAGATATGATCTTGGTAGCTCTGTAGGTGTAGTAACTAGGCTATGGGCTGGGCGGTCCAGGTTTCCAATCTCCCTAGGTGCAACTGATTTCTGTCTTCTCCGAAACATTCGACTAGAGCGTGAAGTTAGCTAGACACCTCCATCTAGTGCCAAAGTTAAGATCGAATGGAGTTTTACCTCTACGCCCACTATATGAACTTCATGGCGTGGTCAGGGACAACTTGACCCTTTTTACATAGACAGAAATAAAACATTTTTCTCCTTTGTAATTCTAACGTTTTTAAAATTGGTAGTATATATCAGGCCTTGTCGTGTTCCTCTTTTATTTGACCAAGGGGTTGATTGCCATGTTCTCCCCTTGTACAGGTTCCTGTATATACGTATATTCGAACTGAGCTTATCCATATCTTTTTACGTGATTGCTGGACGGGTGTTACTGTTTTGCAGTAGAGGGAGACTGATTTTCAATGCATAGGCCGATGCGGAATGGGTTAAGCGCTCTGCAGACAGCGTTCATGTAGCTACTGACGTCATGTCAACGTCAAGTGACGTATCCAGCTGTTCACCTATCCGACGACTCTGTTCAGCCTCTTCACACGTGACGACTAAGTGAATCATCTCAGAACGTCTGTATGGACTAATTCTAACGCCGAATCCAACTCACCGTTCATTATCCGCGTTTGTTTCAGACCCAGGCAATAAAAATGACCTCTGCGCTGTAGGACCTTGGTCGAGTTTTATACCAGCAATTGTATAAGGCTGTACAAACTAAGAATTTTTCTACTTTTCTTGTTCACTTTAGTGTAAGGCTTGAATAGAGCCTTAAAATAGGCCACAGTTACCCCATTTCATAATGATAAACTGTAGTGGTTAAATCGTGGAAGTCAATTGTACGGAACGGATAGCGAGACACGTGATTAGAAGGCTTCACCTGTCTCAGCAAATTTACTGAGATTTGTAAAGAAAAATTACTCGTCTAATAAAACATACAAAAATGATACTTATATATCCATGTTTTGTGTTTAGTCTTTTGACGGATTTAAACAATTATTCGTTCTTTCGTTCCTTCGTATATTCATCCACGTTTTTCATATTTAATTCATTCACAGTCTCATCATTCCCAATACCGATTTACCCGCTCCGTCACCCACATATCCATCCGACCGTCTGAACGTCCATCCGTCCACCCATCCATCCATCCATCCATCCATACATACATAAGAACATGCACACACATACATACATACATACATACGTAAGAGCATACACACATATATACGTATGTACATACATACATACATACGTACATACATACATACATACACACACATAAACATAGTACATACATACATACATACATACACACACACACACTTAGTACATACATACATAAACACACACACACACATAGTACGTACATACATACATACACACATGCACATATCGTCTTTCATCAATCTCTCCATTCACTGCATCCACGCGTGCACCGACAACCGATCCATACGTCACTCCATCCTTCCATTAATCCATTCACCCTCCCATCCGTTCCATTTGTCTTCAACATCACGCACACACAAGATGCGTGCCACCTGTGAAGTTCCAGCACATTCAAATCACAATGCCATTCTTCATACAGTTCATGTTTCATCCAATAGCAAGCGACGATCCTGCGGCGGTTCTCTGTGCACCATCCTTTGTGGTCCACCCAACCCTGTCCTACCTCCATCCGAACTCATCCCATCCTCCACCGCTCCGCGAAACTAAACCAAACCAAAGCAGCTTGGTCCACGTTGAATAATTAACGTTAATGGAAGCCACCCTACTGCTACTGCCGCCCGCGGTGCGCCTATGACAGATCCCTCAAACCGTTGTTATGCCGTGGCCAGACTCCATGTCGCTGACTCCAGCACTGGAAATTCAGTTTTTACACTGAAAAATACCTCAACTAATACTCAGATACTGACACGTTTAGGATTTATTCCTTGTAACAACAATAAAAGAAAGAAGAATAGACTGGGTTGGCCATCTGATAAGAATGTCTAATGGTAGGACCCTAAAGAAAGTATTTTTTTTTTGGGGGGGGGGGACCAGACGGAAGAAGAAAAGCAGGAAAACCAAAAGTAAGGTGGTGGTTAGACTGTACTCAGAATGAACTGAGATCAGTGGGTGTCAAGAGATGGAAGAAGGAAACGGAAGACATCTGTATATGCTGTCATTCTGAAGGAGGCTTGGTTAAACTACACGGACAGTATTGCAATGAATAAGAAGGGTTCATTGCTTAGTTATTTACATTGGTGACTAGTAATCCTGCGTCATACCTCACTCGGTATTGTGATTGGATAAGGCCTCGAAACTCGAAGGATTAAGGCTCTGGGATATCGAGAAATTAAAAGGAAGAATGTGAAATTATGGGTGGAATTCTTCGTGATATTGCTGAAGACAGTAAAGGGCGAATGTCTCCTATGTCTAAACACAAAACCGTAAAGTGTCATGCGGAGGCCAAGAGATAAAGTTGTATAAATTCCATATCATGGAATTAGATAGATGTGCTTGGTTAGCTTCATGCTACGGCCGCTCTACGCTTGACTACAGAGTTCAGTATGCTATTGTATGGATGAGTGGTATCATGTTCTGCGTGGACGGTCTATAGACCTATCCGTAACTGTTTTGATGGTAAAGATTAAACGACCGGACGACCATAGCGCTTCAATTCAGACTGTAGAAGACACTAACCTTAGCCATCTGTCATAACTGTGTTATTTTGTGTATGAGTAATGCAGCAGTGTGGTGTGAATGGAATTGCTAACGTCTGTGGCAATGTGCTGCTAAGTTCACTTACAGGATTATATTATGAACACAAAGCTTGATGCCAACAGGGGTGTCTAAATCTTTGTATTTATGTCTCATTTGTGGATGTATTACAGATGGTATCATCTCAGGCAGGATTTGCGTCATAGCGTCAAATTTAAAGGCTTCAAAAGACGTCACCAGACAAGCTTGCTGCAGGGTTATTATGTCAAGTGAAAGAGGAAGTCGTATAGCAGGTCATCCAATTCCGACATGGCCGTCGATAGCGGATTCAGGTTTCGGAAAAAATTTCGGGCCCCCGAGCAAGGGCGGACCAGCTAAAAGTCTTTACACTAAATTACTAAATCGGAAAGACTAATTCTTAGTTGCAGAGTGACTTGGGCTTGATCTGAAAAGTTTCATTTGCGCAGCCGACAAATAATGACACTACCGAGAAAGACAAAGTATGTGCAACACATTCGGGCCCCGAGTCCCTTTACGGACCGCTGGTCCCCTTTAGGACTTCCGGGCCTCGGTAATTTGCACCGCCTTCCGCCTCCCCCCCGGTCTCGTCGTCACTGGGCATGAGAATATTAATGTTTATTTAAACCGATAAAATGGTGGTAGCATATCAGTGCTTCAAATAGTTCTTTGTTAATGGCCAATGTTGTTTCCTAAAGAGCAGTTATTAATGGCTTATTTCGAACGTGGGTTTATTTGGTCACAAAGTTCGCGATAATATTGGATTTTATTCACCTTAGGCACATATCTCATAAACATGGAATAATACAATTCTGCTCTTCGATAAATCTTGGTTTTTCAGCATTAATACTTTTTGGTTAAAAGTGGAAATTAATTATGAATAAAAATATATAATCGTGTGCAAACGGAGTAAGCATTCAAAATTTTCTAAGTGATACAACTTTTTATTGGTCATAAACGTACAGAAATAAAAATATGCATAAACATGTACAGGAGAGAAAAAATGCAGATAAACCGAATTTCATTCGTAACACCCAAATGAAAGGCACTATATTAAAAATATAGAAAGAAGTTGGAGGTTAATATGAAAATAAATCTGAATAGTTGGAATAGGACCCAGGGAAAGGGATTTGATAGATACCTGTTGGCGGCCCAGCAACGGAATCTTGCACCTTCTCTAAAGAACTTTCAGGATCTTGACTAGCTGAGGGACTATTAGCTTCTCAGAAGTACTCAACTCGATAGAGTCATTCTTATGTTCATTGGACCGTGCATTATCTTGATAGTTGAATAAAGATAGACCAACTTGATGTCACTTGCTTTATTATTTCATTATTTAATGCTCAACATGTTTCGGATGTTAGTACATCCATCGTCAGGAGTTTGCGACTTATTTGTTGAGTTATTTCATGGGTTGCATTGCTCTGGTTCGATGTGTGTTTGGCTGGGGTGGTGTGGTACCTTATGCAGGCTGAAGTACTGCTTCAGCCTGCATAAGGATACCACACCACCCCAGCCGAACCACACCATAACACCACACATCGAACCAGAACAATACAACCCATGAAATAACTCAACAAATAAGTAGCAGGCTCCTGAGGATGGATGCATTAACATCCGAAACATGTTGAGCAATGAATAATGAAATAATAAAGCAAGTGACATCAAGTTGGTCTATCTTTATTCAACTATCGATAGAGTCGATTATCTAAATGTCAAGGAACGGGAAGTGATAATACCTCGAAGTGATTTTAATTCATTCGATTACCTCAGAAATTGGCAACTTGGAGATGTGAAAGACTTGCAAAGTTTACTGCGTGTGACTAGAATAAACAACATAAAAGAAAGAAATGCACAGTTTCTAAATTCATATTTTAATTTTTGTTTTCTCCTACGTGTTTCGAACCTTTTGGGTTCATCCTCAGGGAGACAATAGTATATGCAGTATGGTATGTTTTACATGCTCACACCGATGCATGTAAAATAAACCATACACTCTCCCTGAGGATGAACCCACTAATTTCGAAACATGTAGGAAACAACAGGAATTTAAAATGAAATATTAGTTTAGAAATTTTAAACTCATGGTTCCCTGCATCGTAATTCAGTGTTAATAAAAATCCAACCAGATGCAACAGTATGCAGATATTTATTTATTTACGTGGCCTGATTAGGCCACGTTGGAGGGAAGTAGCTGTACCAGTATTATGACCTGTACCGGAGGCTGCGGTTACAGTTTTTAGTACTCATGATGATGGGTGCTGTGACACTCGACACATGTAGAGTGACTTTGCAGTAAATAAATATCTGCATACTGTTGCATCTGTTTGGATTTTTATTAACATTAATTTAGAAAATTGTGCATTTCGTTGGTTTATGTTATGTAACTATGACAATAAATGCCTTTAGTACTTTTTTCAGATTCCAGCCAGTTACCTCTACCAAAGACTGAACACAGTTGTATGGCCGAGGTTTTGCAGGTCTACGTCTTTTCTGTGTGAGTGGATGAATAGACAGACGGGGCGCATTCCTTGATTCCGTTTCTGAAGCCGCCTCATGTAATTGCTAGAATGGAATGTTTCTCTTTTGTAAATTTTTATAGACCCTCATAAATGTGTATACTTATCTCGCAAATCTCGACATCCAGACACCATTGTGACCAAAAGGTTTTTCATTCTTGTACAGCTATCCTAATGGTATACCATTGTATTCCTGAAGAAACAATTCCGTACGTAGCTGGGGAACGTGAAATTTACACGGATAGGAGAATGGAATGAGTAAATGCCATTCCATACGCATTACAGTATTTTCGTCTCTGCACGGGCCTACTGCGTTTACCTCGGCATTGATTTGTTCCGTATATGATCCTGCTGTTGTAAATACAGTGTTACAAAATAAGCAACTTTGTGACAGACGTTGATGTAGCATTCTGTGATGTCAAACACCTCACGAAATTTGGGTATCTTAACTCAGACGTTAAAATATATACCACATTTTAACCTTTCAATGCCTACTGGTTACGTGATGCACCAACAAGCTTAACATTCAACAACTGCGCGCTCTGCCCACACTGTATTGATATGTTTTGTGTTTTTCTAAGAACAAACGGCGATTTGTGCCAATTACACCATAAACTGGTTGGTTTTTATAACCGAGATGAAAAATATTTACTGCGCGGTACGGAGTGGATCTTTTAAATAGAGCAGTCTGACATTCGTCCCTAAATGGTTAATAACAAGTATGTTTCTATGACAACTTTATGGAGAAGAGTCTTTCTTGAGAAGCTTGCAGTTCCTCAGCTATCCAGATTCCCACATTTCATTGCCATGATCACGACAGTGTGTCCATTGTCCATATCCTGGGCCAAATGAAATGTTTCTATGATATCTATATTTAATTATATGTTTTATGCCGGTGATGGGCATCCTGTAGCCATCTAACCCTTCCCTAAGTTGCTAGTAGAACCTTGAATAAAATATAATATTAATATACAGAATATATTGTGGGCTGGGATAGTGCAGTTTGTATAGGACTGGCTACGGACTGGACGATGCAGGGATCGAATCCTGGTGGGGGCGAGATTTTCCGCACCCGTCCGGGCGGGCCTTGGGGCCCTCCCAGCCTCCTATACAATGGGTACCGGGTCTTTCCCGGGGGTAAAGCGACCGGGGTGTGGTGTTGACCACCCACCCCATCTAGCGCCGAGGTTAAAGAAATAGTAGAGCTATACCTGTACTCCACCTCTGGGCCTTCGTGACCTGTTATATGGTGAACTTTACCTTTACCTCTTATACAGTATATATATATATATATATATATATATATATATACACGCAATATTTTATATGCCCGTTGTGGCGTTTCATCAAATCATAGTGTCTGAGTGGCTCGTTATTGAAAAATGTTGGCACCACTGACCTATACCGTATATAAAGTGTTTTATACTGGTTAAAGTCTACAGTTTGGGCTTTGTGCCAACTCAAGGTAAGTGTGTCTGCTTGCCGTGAAGGCAAATGGTGGAGTAGAGCTGTAGCCCCCCCCCCCCCCCCCCTTTTTTTTTCTATCTGGTGGGGTTTTCGGGCCACACTCCACCTTTGCCCCGCTTTGTCTTTGTGGAGGCT
>Ga0131853_10025725_pt1 | contig 10599 bp, 5 predicted proteins | sample TergutLab28metaG_FD_92764 | JGI IMG/M metagenome (GOLD analysis project Ga0131853, IMG submission 92764) | Labiotermes labralis P1 segment gut microbial communities from Petit-Saut dam, French Guiana - Lab288 P1 (version 2) (version 2) | ecosystem: Host-associated > Arthropoda: Insects >... | reverse complement strand
TTTGTGTGTGGTGCGTGTGTGGTGTGAGTGTGTGTGGTGTGTGTGTGTTATGTGTGTGTGGTGTGTGTGTGTGTGTGTGTGTGGTGTGTGTGTGTGGGGTGTGTGTGGGGTGTGTGGGGTGTGTGTGTGTTGTGTGTCTGTGTGGTGTGGTGTGTGTGTGTGTGTGTGTGTGTGTGTGTGGTGCGGATTAAACAGGAACTTTTTAATATTTTCAATATAATTTTTATTTTAATATAAATTTACACTACTTATTTGTGCATATGTTGGTATATAATAAATATTTATTACTCAATATGCACGGTATGAACATAAAAGTGCGATTGCACATTATGACGTTACTACAGCTGCTGGAACGACAGAAATGAAACTGCAGGGTGAAATCGCATAAGAACAACTTATTGTGTCAAATAAAATAATTAAACAAGTTAGAATATTTAACTATTCATGATGCGTAATATTATGTTAATTACAGACACACAGGCACATAATTTACCAAAAGATATGAAGCACCAAACTCAAGACATTAAAAGAACACGTGAAGGTGTATTGAATTATCGGTACATAAAACGTCCTCATTTGAACATTTACACTGTGACGGCGAAGAGCGGACGTTCATAAAGCGGAATCACTTACCAATGCAACACGCCATATAAAGTTTTCTGATCTTTTTCCGTACACACAGTAACGGGTCGTAGCAAGTAATGAAGACATAATATCGATTGTTCATATTCCAAACGTATATAACGACGCCCTTTACCCAACGAACATCACCAATGCAATCAGTGCAACAACAGTACATGCTGCTGTACAAAGGCATTAACCTTTTAAAGCCTACTGGTCACGTGATGCACCAACAGTTTAACATCCAACAACTGTACGCTCTGCCCACACTGTATTTATGTGTTTTGTATTTATCTAAGAACAAACAGCGACTTGTGCCACTTACAGCATAAACTGATTGGTTTTTATAACCGAGATGAAAACTGTTTACAGCGCGGTACGGACTGGGTCTTTAAATAAAACAGACTGCGGTTCGTCTTTCAATGTTTAAACTAAAACACAATCCTGAATTACTGAGGTCTTAAATGAACAACACGTACGGGTATTGTGCGAAATTGAAGGAACTGTAGGCTCCACTCACTGTGCACAAAATATATTTTTTCCTTGGTTCTGAAACAGTTTAACAACGCGAGTGGCAATAAAAGTCATTGCATCAGAGACCTAAGGAGTTGCATAGCCAACGCGGTTGGGTGAGGAAAAGAAAGAGTATTTAGCTCATAAATTCAGGATCTCCGTCGTGTGCAGACGACTTGCTTGAGCCGTTGTCTCGGTCGTCGCTTATTGATGTCGTTACCCTGAGTAGGGGGCGTCACCTTCCTGCTGTAAGAAATGGTGCAGGAGAGGAGAAGTCTCATTCTAGGTCCTTACGTCTCGACACGGTGTCCCAAAAACACCGGCAATGGTGGTGTTTAGAATTTCCTACTGCTATTAAACTCAAGTTATTGATAAAATCACTTTGAGGTGTCTAGTTTTCACCTGTTACTAAACAAAATAACTTCATCTTTTTCTAAAGCACAACATCCCTCTTGGGCCTAGGCCTCGTCACTGTCCAGGCTTCAGGTCACACTCAGACACACCACATTCGGTAGGACTTCTCTGGACGACTGATCAGCCCTTCACAGAGACCTCTACCTGACAACACACAACACTCACAACAGACAGATTTCGATGCCCCCGGTGGGATTCGAACCCGTAATCCCAGCAAGCGAGCGGCTGCAGAACCCAAGCCGTAGACTGCGCGGCTACTGGCATCGGCAAATTAACTTCATACAGTTCAGGTATTCCACAAGTCCTGGCACTGACATCGCGTAACTTTATTCATAACCACCGACCAACAGCAAAAGAGAAAGCAGACGTTCCTTTTAAGGGACTTCCGAATCCTTATGGAACTCGCATTGCAATCGGTCGGTTCGTCCGTTTGCCTGCAGATACAAGTCAGCAAAACTACTTAACCTCTGGATATATTTTTATGAAATTTCTTAAACAACTAAAGTTTATCAGCCCAATACATTTATCGATAAAGTTTCACAAGAATAACATATGCTTTCCACGAATACGAGATCGTGACTTCCACCGCATAGGTCCTGGTTCGATCACTGGCCACTATATGTGGAATTTATGGTGGACAACGTGGCATTGTGACAGGTTTCTCTCCATGTACTTCGGAATAAACTACTCGGGATCGCTCTACCACTGCTCCATAACCATAATCAATTCATCTAACATGACGCCACATACACAGAGTAAGTAAGGACAACGTTGTATGGATCCATGGCGTGAAGAGGATCAATATTACAAACATTATGGTGAAAATTTGGGTATTGTATGTGCAACAAGCTGCTTCCGTATGTTTAACTTTTTTTTTACGTCAGCGTAACAAAGGGGAATAAACGCACCGGGACTGTTCCACTATGCCTTTTTTTCTTGGCGCATGAGATAGCGCAGCAGGTTGAGGCACTGCGTTACAAGCCGGAGGTCGCGGGTTCGATTCCCGATAGTGTCACTGGACGTCATCCATTGACATACTCGTAATCCTTCCAGCCGCACAATGGACCTGGGGTCGACTCAGACTCTAACAGAAATGAGCACCAAGAATGTATTCTTGGGGGTAAAGGCGACCGGTGTGTATTTTTGTCAACTTTGCCACCTACACGTGCCGACTGTATTGAAGGGAACCTTAACCTCCTGGAACTATCAAGGCCTGAACAGAGTCTTTTTTTTTTTTGCCTGTGTTTCCTAACTTGTCTGTTTCATTCTACACACCGCACGGTTTTACGACAACCCCTAGTGGTAACTACGGTAACAGATGTGTCAAGTTAGAGCAGCAACGGATGATATATGCTTCCTGCTTTTTCTGGATCAGCAACACGTTCTATCGAGAAGTTTGCTTAAGTGCATGCCATTTGTCCGTCAATCTACCCTACAAGCTGAGGTAAATTAATTGGCGTATACACATTTTTAACACATGACGCCTTAAACTGAGCTGATAGATCATACACCTGTGCACACAACGCGTCAAAACATACAAGACTGGCGTAACAACTCGGATTTTCGTGAAATATGTAGGGGATAAATATCTGAGTTTTATCATACTGTAAGAACAAAAGGTGTTTATAAAATAGCTTTCACCATCTGTAAATAATAGCTGAAGATTATATACTTGGTTCCTGCCAATTCTTCGTAAAATGACAATTGACAAACTCCAAACATAAACTTAAACGTCCTGTCAAACCCACCGTAAAATAAACTGAAACGTGGTTTATAAATGACACTGTTGCCTGTATTATCATATTCAACTAAAATTCTAAATACTTTCGTCCATAAAACCAAACTTAAAGTTGTTCTTGGACAGACAATGATTGCACATGAAGTGCGGCGATACAGCTCCACTAATTCATAACCTAGTCATTAGATGGAGGTGAATGGTTAACGTCACGTTCCGGCCGTTTTAGCCTCGTGATACCCACAGAACAGGAAGCTGGGTGAGCCCCAGAACCAGTATCAAAAGGCAGAAGGAAAGAAAAATTTCTTGTTCTTGTCGGAAATTGAACCACGATTCGTAGGTTGGGCAGCCTGTTGCCTATTCTTGTTGATTTGTTAATAAATTACCATAGCGATACAGTCCTTGATAATGGCACGCTTTCGGGCTCATAAACACGCGCACGCACGCACGCACACACACCCAAGTCTCTTTTAGAGTCCTTTGAGTTTACGTATAAAATAATCACACTTGAATACCATCATCAGGGTAAATGAATGGTAGTTTACCCTAATAAAGACGATGGTGACGCGGGCTCCCCTGACAAGACAATACAAATGTACCAGAGTATATCGCGTCACATTCCTGAAGACAGTAATCGCCTTACTGTCCACCATTACAGCCTCACACGTCACTGTACACACAACTGCACTTAAACTTATAAAATTACACAGAGAATTGTGCACTACTGCCACTGATAGTATGTTCAAATTTTTTATGAATTGTGGCGAGCGGTACCGTGATTGTAGTAACAGATATTCCTCCTCTTTTATGTATTTATTATACATGATTTCCTATTCTCTTATTAGGGTTGTTGAACTTTCTAACTCAAGGATCAGAATTAGTTTCATACGGTGTTCATGCCAACCCCACCGAATCTCAGTTAAGATTTTTATATTGGTTTAAGGCAGAGTAACCACCACTTTTTTTAGCCATTGCATTGAAGGCGTCCATTAAGATTTGCAGGAATTAAGACTGCGGCCTCTATTGATAACAAGCGATACAGAACATACGGGAACACCTTCTCTTTCCATATCTTTACGATACAGGTTGTCGGTTACCTGCCTATCTCACGGTATCTAAATCTGAAAGTACAAAGTTTTGTTACTTTGAGTTAACGCTGAGAAGAATGAGATGGGCTGGGCATGTGGCGCGTATGGGTGAGGACAGGGGGTGTATAGGGTCTTGCTGGGGAAACCGGAGGGAAAGATACCACTTGGGAGACCTAGGTATAGATGGGTGGATAATATTAGGATGGATCTACAGGAGGTGGGGTGTGGGTATATGGACTGGATTGGGCGGGCCTAGGATAGAGACAGGTGGCGGATGCTTGTGAGTGCGGTAATGAACCTTCGGGTTCCGTGAAGTGCGGGGAATTTCTTGACTAGCTGCAAACCAGTTAGCTTCTCAAGAAGAACTCTGCACCATGGAGTAAGTACACTGAATTAACACTACTGCCCTTGTGTTTACACTACATAAGCCTACTAGTGACCTGACACTTAGACTCTAAATGTAAAGTAGTGCCTATGCTTGATTAAGCATCACACTATGAAGGCACGTGGAAGAGTGTAGATGCGGCTCCAAACATTCGTATCCTCTGCATTAGGGAAAGGTAGTGGTCACTTTCACGTTCCCACCTTTATAACTTCATGGAACGAAGCACAGACATCCACCGATACGACGGTGGGTCGGCCGAGTGCCGATCTGGACGAATGGCAGGTGATAAAATTTTCTATCCATGCTGGGAATTGAACCATGATGCCTGGTAGTCCAGTGACGTAGCCTAGTCACTATACCGCCTTTTGTAGTTCTGCTTAGTGTTCAAATATTTGTGGCATTCCTTATAAGCAGCAGAGCACAATCCCGTATACTACAGAATTACAGAGGAGAAATGCGACCCTCGAGCAGAAAATAGATGTGGCACATTATTAGAGCAAAGTATTCAGTTAAGCTTTTTTTTTGTGCGTGGTTTTCAATAATGAAGGCATCTGTTGGCCCAACTGTCGTCTCCGCATGTGACTGCAACTTGTTAATCTCTCGCTCTCTTCTCTTCCACCTCCATTCATGTATCTCTTAGATGCTCAAGCCGAGATATTTATACCGTTTTCTACAACATATATTCTTTAAGAAGTTTCACAAAGTTTCCAAGATCTTACAAAAAAAAAAGAAATACATTACAAAACCCAACTGCTAACGCAACGAGAAATTTGGTTACACAAATTATATATACATATATATGTGTGTGTGTATATACATATATATATATATGTATATATACACACACAATTATATATATATATGTGTGTGTGTATATACATATATATATATGTATATATACACACACAATTATATATATATATATATATATGTGTGTGTGTGTGTTTGTGTGTTTACACACACAAACACAAACAACGTCTGCTGCACACCTTTCCTTGGAATGGGACTAGATCAACATAATAATGTGCGATGTAATTCAATGACCAGGTAAAAAAAACAATAAAAACGAATTATATTTTAATATTCAAATTTTTGCCGCATTATAATACAGACGTGTCTCTAACATCTACAGGTCAAATATATAAATATTTTAGTAAACAAATCTGATGATAAAGAGGGATCACAGCGTTAAGGTGTAGAATGGGAGAAACGCAAACTTCAATAAAAGGTTCTCCTAAATATATCATAGCGATGTCTGTAAATAAACAACGACAGTCTGAAAATCGAAAAGTTAAAGTAGGAAATTGCACAGGGGAGAGTGTGTAACTTCTGATCCGTTCATTATTGATACAGATATTTAGTTTAACATCACGATCAGATGTTTCGAACAGGCATCTAATTAAAATGTCACTTTAGTTAATTAAAGAACTTTAGACTGCGGTGTTTCAAAACTTAAGAGCAGAATATCCGCTCTTTATTCTCTTTCCGCGCCATGGATCAGACCTCGTTGACCTGTTCCACTACTGACTGCCGTAAGTGATTAATCCGCCATTTTATGCAAACGCTACTGTCTTTTTGCACACCAAACTTGTTTTTCCTGAAAATGTTTGGCCAATCCACAACAAATAACTGCCAACGGACGTATATGTACGTCTGCGATTTACGTACACTAACCTAATCTAATACGTAACATAACTTGGTTCACCTAACATAACCAAACATGTGAATGAAATGCACGTACGTCTGCAGCGTAGAAAATATTTTAATTGTTTTTACATATGTCAACCACATTTTTTTCTTTATATACATGGGCCCGTGCATCTTGAATCGAATTTAATAACTTTCCAACTAGATGCGACTTATTCAGTTTATTACATTTCTGTAGACAGCTCTACATGTTTCGAGTGTTGACACCCATCATCAGGAGCTCGTACAGCTGTAATTACAGCTTCTTGGGCTCTCGTTGTTGAGTTGGAACTCAACAACGAGAGCGGATGGCAGTAGATCCGGTTAAATCAATACCAGAAGCTGTAATTACAGTTGTACGAGCTCCTGATGATGGGTGTCAACACCCGAAACTTGTAGAGCTGCCTACAGAAATGTGATAAACTGAATAAGTCGCATCTTGTTGGACAGTTATTAAATTCGTTAAACACATGCTTCAACGGTGACTATAATCTTAATATCACATCTTTGTGTTCAGTTCGGACCTGTTCACACTTGCGAGATTTCAGATCATCAAAGCGGTTTTAGAGAAGATTCAAGTCTTCTGGGATATTATGCCATGAAGAGTGACAAATAGTTACAGAAGTTCAGAAGCACTGTAATGCCTGTAATGTCAAGCAGGCCAAGAGGTTTTCCTTGACTCAAATCCCAGTGTTAAACTTTAATAAACTACCAAACAACTGGCTTCAAACCTGCACGGTTTTTCTCGTTTGTGTTCCTTTATTAGTCAATCGCCGAAAAAAAATTGCAGCCAACATGTCTCTAGAATATTAGTTAAGAGACTCTAATTGTCTTTTTATAGCAAGTGTATAAATATGGTAATACTGTACAGTTAAATTCGTCGTGAGACGCCCGACAAAATATAGTCACAACTTCCCGTGAGACACAAGACAAAACATCGGGATCATTTACTTTGAGACACCGGAAAAAAACATCGAGATTATTTGCCGTGAAACTCCCGACAAAATATTGCGGTAACTGACCGTGAGACGCCAGAAAATTCATCGTGATAAGAGATAAAATATCTCAATTATGCACGGTGAGACGCCTGACGAAATACAGAAATAATTCACCGTGAGACACACGAAAAACTATCGACACAACTCACCTGAGACACACGATGAACTATCGAGACAATTCACCGTGAGATACAAGACGAACTATCGAGACAAGTCACCGTGAGACACACGAAGAACTATCGAGATAATTCACCGTGAGACACACGATGAACTATCGAGAAAATTCACCGTGAGACACACGACGAACTATGAGACAATTCACCGTGAGATACAGGACGAATTATCAAGACAATTCATCGTGAGACACACGACTAACTATCGAGACAATTCACCGTGAGATACGCGACGAAGTATCGAGGAAATTCGCAGTGAGACACGCGACGAACTATCGAGACAATTCAACGTGAGACACACGACGATCTATCGAAACAATTCACCGTGAGACGCACGATGAACTATCCAGCCAATTCACCGAGAGAAACACGATGAACTATCCAGACAATTCACCGTGAGATACACGACGAACTATCGAGATAATTCACCGTAAGACGATGGACTAAATTACGAAATAATTTACTGAGAGACTCCCGATTGATAATCGACACAATTTACCGCAAAACCCCCGGCTGAATTCATAGTTAGATGCCCGACAAAATATCGGTATAATTTACGATGCAACACCCAAAACAATAAACAGATAACAGACCGTAAGCGCACGACAAAGTACGTATAAAGCAGTGATAAGAAAAACTCCCGACCCACTTTCCGGGATCGCCAGGTTCAGAAATACAGAAGGCAATGCCGATAAGTGAGCCATAAAAATGTAGAAAAACCAATGGCTCTGTTTGGAGCAAAGAACGTTAAACTGCTCAGAGAAACGTGCATACAGCCGTAATAAAATATAAGCCTGCCTTTAAAATCCCAGGAATAATTCATCATCAAAAAAGTTACACAAACTCACGAAGATTCCAGTTAAAAGTACGACTTCCGAAAACAGCGTCAAATGTTTAATTTAAAGAAGCGTGCTGCTTATGAAATAACAAAGTGAAGACTTGTTCGTCTTCATAAAAAACTGTGAAGGATATTCTGTACATCAGCGACCGCTAAACTCAGGTCTGAATTTTGTGAAAGGACAATTATGTGTAATTTCGCGAATAATTTGGATTATTGTTTTTTGTCAACTTTTTATTATTTCATCTTATGTTAATACAGTTTCCGTATACGTTAAATTTCTCGGATATAACCTCAAATTTTCGCCTCGTGATCACGACTGTAATATTCTTCATGTGCGAACACATCAAGTAGCTATGTACACGGACTACTTCCATACCAGTTTCTCACACTCCAGTTTTGGTGGTTCGGTACTCATGACCATCAGTTCGGAAGTTAATAAGAAATGCTTGGTCTCAAGTCTTTTGTTTTGCATTCTACACAAAACATTACCTTAAAGAGTTTCTGACTTCCCCAATACCTTTTAGCATACATCACACCAATACGCTAAATTAAGTATCGCTGTTGTTGGTCGCTTCTCACAAGGTCCCGCGTCTGCCACTCTATTAGTACAGATTATAGGGCTCTGGAAGTATGGTGTTGGGATGCTCTCAAGTGCATATATTACTGACAAACAAAACAAAATTTTAATAATATCATCAATAAAAGTTTCATGTCTCGTTCCTTGAGAAACATCAACAGGCACCAAAAAAAAATGATTTAAAACACAAGTAAATACGCACGTAGATGTTTTGAAATTTGTGAGAGCTCACAAATTTTTACAAACTTTTACAAAGTTGTCGTATTACTGTAATGTTCTAAGCCAATATTAATACGTCACGGCAAAACGGGATGGATTCCATTAAAATAGGCATAACGTAAAAACCAAGTTTCGTAAATATTAGTCCAGTACGTGCAATACTGAAATTCTCTCTCTCTTTCTCTCCCCGTTCCTCCCTCCCTCCCTCCCTCCGTCCCTTCCTCTCTCACACAGAAACGTACAAAGGTCGTATAATAATCTAGGAAGCCTAGTCATTTTTATTTTACCAACAAGCAGGCTAAAAGTGAAGATCTGTTGGTGATACTGTACAAGAATATGTAATTTAAAAGTTTGATACATACTTCACAAGAACGTTTATTTAATTCGTATATTATTTCTTGGCGCCATAATAAATGCCGATTTTCATGATGTTGAATAAGAAAAGATTACTTTTACGAAACGAAAAGGAAGCAACTGTGGTCCATATTGTGGTAATTCCTTTGCGTTTTGCAGGGTGTCAGATGCTGATTTACCTCGTACTGGTTGAAATCGAACCCCAAACCCCAGTCAGTGAGTCGTCCCAACCGCTACGCTGCAACATTTCGTTCTTGTCCATTTACAGCAAAAGCATTCGGCCCTAACCCTGCCGTTGACTATACCGCAGATAGAGTTTCAACAATAAATATTTTATCTTTCTCGTTTAGTGCAACACGAACAACAGCTAAGTGTCAATCTATGGTCTAATCATGGCTCGGAAAGTGGGAGTTCGCAGTATGTCTAAGGATTAATCGCAGACTCACCTACCCCGTAAAAAATTCTGTGATTCCTGAAATATTTAGAAGCTGACTCTGCCGCGTGCACAAGACAACTGCCTGCCGAGTCGCTGTTCAACTTGTTTTAAAGCGTTCTGATTGGTAAGTTAACGTCTTTGCTTTGCTCGTCTGTGACAACCTCAGAATACGTCATGAACGTAACGACGAAGTTAAATTAGATTAATGCACATAAACCATTACCCGGATCTGCTTCAAGGAGCGTCGTTACTACAGCTAAAAGATCGGTAAGACAGACTAAATCTTTATTAGGTAACAGGAGTTGAGACCATAGTTACGAAGCACTGCATTAGTTCTTATAACAAATATTTCCGAGTCTTGTTGAATTTCCTAATCTATAATCCCTTCCTTCAAAGACTACACCACATCAGTTTCAAACTTTATTACGGTCAGGCCTATACAGAGTGTCCCAGGAGGAATGTGCCAGACTTCGGGAGAGTGTTCCTTATGTTAAAGTATACCGATATAACCCAAAACACCTATATCCAAAGTTGAACGGTTATGGAGATAATGGCCAGA
>Ga0131853_10025724_pt1 | contig 10600 bp, 3 predicted proteins | sample TergutLab28metaG_FD_92764 | JGI IMG/M metagenome (GOLD analysis project Ga0131853, IMG submission 92764) | Labiotermes labralis P1 segment gut microbial communities from Petit-Saut dam, French Guiana - Lab288 P1 (version 2) (version 2) | ecosystem: Host-associated > Arthropoda: Insects >... | reverse complement strand
GGACCCCGTTCCAGACCCACTACTACTCAGAAAATCTGGTAGCGCCGGGGATCGAACCCGGGACCTCTGTATCTGTAGCCAGAAACTCTGACCACTAGACCACAGAGGCGGTCAATTTTACTCAAGCACAGAATGAAATTGGTTCCTGACTTTAGGAACTTCGGACGGATGAGCCACTATCGGATGCTAATTTTACGGACAAAACGGCGGAAATACAATTAATTTTAGGTTGAAGAAATCCAAAGAGATGCAACAGTATGAAGATATTTATTTACTGCTGAATTACTCTACATGTTTGGGGCGTCCATCGCGCCCATCATGAGTACCTAAAACCATAGTTGCAGCCTCTGGTACAGATCACACTATCTGGAGAGAAAGCTTCCTCAAACGTGACCAAATAAGAACTATAAAGGACCAAAAAGTAATATAAAATATAGAATATATAAAAAACAATTAATTCGTTACGCCGCAAGTTATTCCAAACACGATTAGTGAAAAAAAAATGCAGAGAAAGGAAAGAAGAGCCACTCAAAATGCGGTCATGAAGTTAAAGAAGAGTTTTCAAAAATTATTTTGGTTTCCCAATTTTTTATACCACCAATTGTTCTAATGTTGGTACGCTCGGGTAAAAGCAGTCCCGTGGTTTAGCACTAGGTGTAAAGAGGTCGAACTGAAATCCAAAACAGATATTTTGGGTGCGGAAACGTATTTTTAAATATGTAAATATAGTAAGTCCAAATGAGAGACGAATGTTCGTGATGCTGTCTAAACAGCTATGTTGTGAGCTTCGTAAAATAAATCGACTTCCTGTGTATTATCTGATCTAGTTCTTCCCCATGTCGCATGTTTTCATCTCTCCTTTTCCTCCAGCATTTCTGAGTTCGTCAAACACAAAACCAGTTTCTTCCAATTTTCGTCCCAACATTTCAACACAAATGCATGATAGTGCATCACGGAAATTACAACGCTGTCGGTACGTTTTGCATTTGCACGTAAACATCACATCTAAAAAGTCTTCAAAACGAACATCGAGGTCCTATCTTGTAAATAAAAACTTGCTGTACAATTTATTCTTAGTACATTCATCACTCTCTACATGTTTCGGGCGACTATGCAGGGCCTGGTATGCAAGGTAGAATGAATTCCACCCTGCATACCAGACAGTCATCCACACAGAATAACAAGTACCAAGTACTGCAAAAACACAGTTGCTTCTCCTGATGACTCGCATATGTTCGCCCGAAACATGCAGAGATTGGTAAATATACTAAGAATAAATTGAGCACCAACTTGGTTTTATTTACAAGATTATACAGAGCTGCACGGTTAGCAAAGCATAAAATCGAGGTCCCATGTATAAACACTTTACACTAAATTCAAAATCTGCTTACAGGATTGAAGTAAAACGAATTTCAAGGAAATCTTGAGAGGAAATTTCAATGAAGGCTAATTGGTGAAAGTTGTTCATGTCTTCTGGTGTCATTTACGACCTGTTCATCTAATCTTCAGAAAATAACGTTTATTGACTGTTTGAAAACGACATTAAGCAACACTTCGACTGGTGTGGGTGGTGGAAAGAATTGTTAATGGATAACTCTAGACGACTGTATTTCGGACAGCGATAATGCGGAAGAAACTTCTATCCCGCGATCCGAACTTCAAGAATGTCAAGACCATGCAACGTCACTAGAAGGAAGAGACTACAGCACAGCACGCATTACGGAGCCTGATTCGGCCAGAGTCGACAGCGGTCGTGGGGAGAAAAAGCAGAATAGCAGGAAGACGTAGAAAACAGCATTCACGCATTGATTACTACGACTCAAGCTGGTACTTCAGAGCAGAGGTGGGAAGCGGAAGCAACAAGTAAGACGCCGACGCCAACAGGCTGCGGAACACCACGAGATTTCTGCGGAATTAGCCAGGCAGCAGAAATCTTGGAACCAAGTACTCGATATCTGCAACCACGGTTCTGGACAGCAAGAAGTAATGGGCAATTTAGTGACAAATACAGTCACGCAGCAGGTGACATACAATGTATTTATGCATATTTCTACTGCTCATATGGCAACCTATGACCTCGGAAAGTTGCTGAGAAATATGCCACTCGCAAAGTTGTTGATAACCTGAAATCCATGCATTCCAGTTAAAAAATAGTAGACTGAAACGCACCCGTGCTCCGTTTGTGCGAGTTAACTGTATTATCCGAGATTAGAGGGTCTAACGGCGGCGTTGCTGAAGAGTACAGTGTTCCGTGGGGCGAGAGGTTCCTGACGTCTAGAAAAACGGAATCGCCACCATCTTCAGGTTCACGCAGTCAAATTATACCATAAAGGGCTCTACCTGCCTTAACGAGTGTGAATATTTTCTCATCACAATAGACAATATATCAACAGAAGTAAAAAGAGACTGACACAGGCAGTTCTAATAAAGACTCTTCTACAGATGTTCTTCCGATGCACATCGAAAGAAAGTCATTGTTTGTTGTACATTACTGTTCATTCGTCGACACAGTATGAAATTCATCACACAAGACCTGTAGAGGGAATAACGTTACGGAAGAACGTCAATCGTCGCGTACGAGCAACCTCGAACGATCAGCATTACGACGCAGCTGGTATGTCAAACACGATAATACAGGGAGACAACGGCGATCACCACTGTTATCCTACGTAACACCTCAACATAACACAGACAATACGACAAAACATACGAATACATCAGCTTATAATATGCGACCATCGGGCAGCAGTGGCATGTCTCTGTCTACAGTCAGTACAACAGCCGTGTTCCTGACCAAACACCAGAACAGGAGTCAGGCGAGACCACCAGACATCCGGCAAGTTCTACTCCCTGGCGTCGCCCCGTCTCCTACATAGGAAACAGTTGTCTCGACCCGCCATATTTCACGGCGTTAGTACAACTATACGATGAGACATGACGCACTCCACAAGTTAGGACTCAATCGCGGCACTGTGCTATCATTAAAGGGAAACTTACACCAAACTTTGAAACAGACGCTGCAGTCACTGCCCTCTGTATTTTATTCGTACTGAATTTATTCATCAGCAGTTGACTATAAACATTCCGTGGTTCAGTTTTGTAAGTCTAAGTGAACATGTTCGTACTCAGGTAAGCTGTTGGCATACAAACACTAATTCCTGACGACTGTCGTTACTAGGCAAGTTAAACGTGCGGCCCGTACCGACTGTACCTGCTTGACTGGAATTCGGCTTAAGCTAGGAAGAGTGTAGCCTAAGACAAGAACCAACTGCCTGTGAATATTACTCCAGACTCCTTACTGTGAACAGGTATAAAGATGAAAAGTAACCACTAAACCAGTATGGAAGCAACAGTAAATGAGAAAAAAAAAGACCGCAAAGGGTTATCAACCTGGAGAACACGTGTTACCCAAATGTCCTCCTTTCACGCCTGAGGTATTTGTGGAAAAATGATTTATTTTAACCGAAGCCTTCATAAGCAATGTGACAGAAAAAAAGTGAGAGAACGAAAAGTCGGTAACAGCAGGTTACTGTAATATGTTCTTGAATGCAATACATCAGGACCTCCCTAACGTCCAACCAATGAAATTCAGCGACATCTATGCCTTCATACGTGTTTCAACCAAGTAACGCAACACTGTATTTAATTTCTCAGTAGGAGTTCCATATATGGATAAAATATAATGAAAACACAGTGATGTGGAAAATTCTTGTACGCATCAAACGAAGAGAATGCACTTCCTGACTAGAATTTTCTCTGAAGAATATCTATAAATGAAGCTGCTTAGTCCAGTTCTATGGATGGAAATCGAGAAGAGGCAAACAGATTCGGATAAATATATGTCATTGTTGGGTTGCATTGAAATTGTTTGGGTATTTACGTATTAATTTAGATTTTAATAATTTTAGCACAAACATTATATGGAGACGTAAATTCAATTCTGTTTATAACACCATTCGGAAGTCTAAATATTTATTAGAAAGAAAAATATTCTGAATGGTAGTGCAGGAAATCGAAATGCACCTTCATGCTCGATATATTTTTTCCGTAGTTCTTAGGTTCTTCGATGTGATTATACAGAAGTAAGTGCAGATCTCGGCCTTGTTACACTAGGCGTAATTTGCGAACTTTCATATACATCAATCAACAATCGTCTTTTGGGTCTATGCAAAAGTTAGGGAATTAGTCTATTTATTTAGAGTTTTAAGACATTCAGCAATTATGTGCAAGTTCTGGTTAACTGTACAATGCTGTCTTTGTCCGTGACCATCAGCTATATCGTAGAATGGGAGATGCCAAATGATCTTGAAGAATTTCAGAAGTGATCTGGGTTAATTGGGGTACCATACTGGTGGTTGTGAAGTAAAAAAGAGAAGCCCAGACGGTGCACAAAGTGTCTCGGAAGGGATTCATAAGAAGTTCCATGTAGTTAGAAGTCTACAGCTTTACCGCTACACCAAACTGATAGGATTGGTTATGGAGAAAGTATCAATTCACATTTACAATGCATTTATAACCTTAGTGTTTTTCCCTGAAATAATATTTTACGCTATTTAAAAGCTACCAAATAAAGACAGCCGCATGAGTCGAAGATAAAAAGGTAACACCAGAGCAAAAAGTCAAAGTTATGCTGAGGGCACATTTATCTGGTTTCATGTAAACACATTATGTCTGTCGGCACACGAGATCACAAACCTACACAAATTACGAGCACAGCCTCGGCAGTGGGTAGTGACAAATTTCGCTGAGGATATTGGTGCCTCCATATTCACAAAAAAAAAAACTTGAAAGTACATGCACATGTTTCTTTCGAAACGTCGGTACCTATATATTGGACCACACATCATTATATTCTAAAAGATTGTAATAATATTCATAGAAGCCGCTATACCAACCCCAAATCTCATAATACGTAGCAGCTGGTGAATTAACATAGCTATAATCGAGAGAATGTCGGAAAATTTCATTAGCTTGTACCTTCAGTACTTGTTGAGTGGACTACATCAAGGTTGTTACGTTCAGAAGGAAGAAACTGTCGCCGTCACGTCTGGGGTTTATACATTCAAAAGTTACAAATTCACACCTCTAAGTGCACACTAAACTTTGAAAGTACTTCGACTGGAGAGACTGACTGAGTTTTATGGTTCTGAGCGTGCACGACCAGACCACGAGAAATTTAAAGTTGCAAGTCAATGTACAGTTCACGCTATCGGTGAAGGTACCTGGCTGACGGCACTCAAACTTTCTGTCTGAGCAACTGCATACATGTTTAACACGTACACTAAAACAGGTGACGGACTGCTACTGCAGTCTGAGGTAACATAATATTCAGGCTATCAAAGCTTCGGGCATTCGAAATCTTGCACGTCATGACCTATCCGTTAATACTATGTGTGAGTAAAAGTCAGAAATCTGCGATAGTTACCGTCTGACAGAACAGTCGCTGATAGAATATTATAACTAAGAAAGAAGAAAGCATAACAGGAAATTGGGAAGAGAAACTGATTAAAGGAATAAGCAGAGAGAAAGTTGCTTAAAAGAAACTTTAAAATGCGGTAATAAATACAACTAATATTGATTTCCAACTTCGGGCGGTATAAAATTTATTTCATATTTGAGAATCACCTAAATTATGTGACATAATTTTGTAATACAAATTTGATTAACAGAGTGTTCTCGATGACAAACGTCGTTGCACGACAACTCTACGAGAATTTTGCCAAATATTAGTCAGAAATAAATACCAATTTTTACAGCAGGACATCGCGATAATTGAAAGAAGTATTGTCTTTCGATGCCAAACATCGCGACAGCCAGAGAAACCTCACTGAAAGCTATCACAGGGAAAAAATTCTAGCCGATGCAAGAGAAAGGATCACGAAGAATTAATATTACAAGTGCCAGAATACGCACCATCAGCCGAAATGATCTTACCGCAGTGTGACAGCAGAATATTACGTACAAGTAAATATCAAGAGCACGCGACCACAAAATTGCTGTCTCATTACATCTGATAACCGTTTTGGACTTTACTCGTATATTCAAACGTCTTTGGTCTTAACAGCGGATATACTGATGTAATAAAAGTATTTTCAAAGCACTGAAATACCAACTATAATTTTTGGTCCTCTTTAGTGGAATTTAAATGCAGCCTTCCTCACCAGCAATTTTGGCGGACCGCGGGTTGCTCATCATAAGTACATGTATGTTGTTGTGTTTTATGCCAATATTTTTTTGGGGGGGTTTTCTTAAGCAAATTTAATGTTTGCCATCCCGAAGTGTTTAACACATATATAAATATACAATAATGTGACAGTCAAACACAACAGAACTTTATTATGTTTATTATTGTACTAGGACAACATGTTTCGATTCTTACAGAATCATCTTCAGGCCCTTCTAAGAAAATAGATCCTTATTTAATGTTTAAAAATGCGCCGTGGGATCCCAAACGCTTACATTCTTGATAAAACTATGTATAAAATGCATGTGTCCTTTTGCTTGTACTATACGAACAAAACGACACATACATTTTATACATAGTTTTATCAAGAATGTAAGCGTTTGGGATCCCACAGCGCATTTTTAAACATTTTAAGTGAGGACCTATTTTCTTAGAAGGGCCTGAAGATGATTCTGTAAGAATCGAAACATGTTGCCCTAATACAATAATAAACATAAAAAATTTTGTTGTGTTTGACTATAACATCATTGTACACTTATATATTTTTTTAAGCAAGCTGTTGCATTTTGACAACAGCACTTCTGAATTCAGCGAAGTTCATAACTTCTGAAAACATGTTGGGTAAAAATAAATACATATTTTGCTACATTTGATGATAAATATACGTCATCAGATGACGAGTTTTTTATACACATCAGGCAATCAATAACTTTCAAAAAATAAGCAGAGTTCAATCTCTTCCATTTCCTCAGAATTGCTATCATCTCCTGCGGTTAGAACAGCAAGACATCATCCCGTTTCAATACGTTCCCACTCCACAACTGTCATCTTTTGTTTCCTCAAGCTCACTTGTTCTTCCAATTCCAGTGCTGCCACCCTAATCTCCCGCAGTGATAAATTGATGTCGCAAGCCTACTGCAATTTCACTAAAACCTCGCCCGGTTGATGAGTGTCGCTTCTATTTTAGAACGAGCGATGTCTTCATTGCACAGCACCCTACATCCCTTCAGAGCTGCTAAACTACATTAAAATAACACCCTCTTTCAGCACAAATTCATAAATCGTCGCCACCATAAACAAGAAAAGAGACAGCTAAACGAAAGTGAGCAGAATAGAAATGACGCAGAAGAAAAGGAAAGGGGAGTAATTGGAGGGAGAAAATCATAGCAAGGAGGAAGAAAACACAGAATGAATGTAACAAAGAGTGGGTGACAGAGGAGAAAGGTCCCGCAAGGAAGGAACAGAGGAAAAAATTTGAAGAACGGGAGGGGAGAATTAGAAGAGGCAAGGAAACAAATGATTAAAAAAATAAAAAAGGACCAAAGAAACTGAAAAGATAAACGAAGAAAGTGTAGGGTACAAGTAAAGGTTAAGGTCAAGATAAAGTCCGTGTAAACACCATAAAGTCTTATGAGTGGATTTCTAACTCCACTCAGCCTTAGCCTCAGCACTACTCGAGAAAGGTCAATTTCACGTCCAGTCTATTTTCCCCGGGGGAAAAATATTTCGTTTCCTTGAATATGGGGCTATTTGGTGCCCACAACCAGTCTGGACGCTTAGGGGAATAAACAGGTATCTTGCTTGTACCGGGAATCGAACCATCCAGCCCCTAGTCTCGTCACTATAGCGACTACATACACAAAAAAAGCCGTATGTAGCAAAAACAGCACAGAACACACAAAGGAAGATTCTGACGAATAAGCAAAAGGAATTAAAGCGAAAGTAAAATGGAAAAGGAAGAATAAATAGATGGATGAGTAAGTTAGTGGGCAAAATCACACGAAGGAAGAAAGTTACTCATCATGTTCCACACAAATAACAGATTACTGGAAACATTTTCATAAGCATTTCTTCTGACACGAATCGCTCAAGGTAATTCGATAAGCCGAATTGCAAAGGAAGGATATGGGACTACAATTACTGCGGCAATAAGCATATCTCCAGCTCTTGATAAAACAGTTTAGGGTATTAAGAAAGGAATGTTGGCAGGGCATGCCAGTACCGCTCTTACGAGTACTTTATCCGGGATATGGCTCTTGTAACAGACACGTCACATTCGAAGAACCAGTATCGTTTTAAAAAAAATCGCTTTCTTAAACAAAGGGACTGTTTTTATTCATTTACTACCAAAAATAACATTCAACGGCTTTACCCTAACATTTCTACGTTGCATTAATAAGAATTACTAACGACGCTGAGTTTGAACATATTATGCAGGAAAGACACGTAAATATTATTTGTGAGTGCCCTCGTGCAGAAACGAGCCGGAGGGCAAAAAGAAACCTTACAATCAAAAAGTTCAACGAACACGAAGGCAAACTTTTGGCTTTGAATCATAATGCTGAGGTCAAACTAACCAAGACTCGTCGAATCGAGTGGACAAAGACGCTGCTGAGGGAAGCTCGTTTGTTCTGCATAGTATTCCTGTGTATCTCTGTGACTCTGCGTGAGGCTACCTTCAGTGTCTGCCGTTGTGGCATCTTCGTAAGTCAGGCTGCATTCGACTCTACCGAACCCGATTCCGATAAAATCCCCTCATCCTAGTGAGTAATTGGGCATTTGGAGGGTTACAATACTAAGTTACATTTAATGTATTATACCAGTGTTCAAGAAGGGAATGGGATGAGCCACTATTACTAACACTACATAAGAAAATATCTCTCTACTCACCGGAACTGGTCTCGCCCGTTAAGCGTTTCCTGCTTGATGCTGAGTATTACCGGACCCAGGTCCTCGTCATTGGTGAAGTAGTTCCAGTGTTCTGTGCCATAGAAATACTTTTCGTATGTTTCCTGCTCCACTGATGTGAGTTCGAACCCCTGGTTTTTCTCCCATTGCTCCTCAATAGCTGTCTTTTTCTTCGGCAGTTCATCGTCCTCATCGTCCTCCAAGAGACAATCGTCCCCACGCACAGTTCCCGACGTTCCCTCTCCCGCCCCTTCTTCCGGTGCTCCGCCCCTTCCATCATCCTCGCGGTTCCTGTTTCGAGTCCCGCTTCCCTCTTCTTCCTCTTCCTCTTCTTCCTCGTGTATCTCGTGGTCCGACTCTGACTCGTCCCAGATCGTGTCCGATGCGATCTTCTGGCGCGAGCACTCGATCCAGTAGCCCGGGGTAGGAATCAGATTGTGCGGGAACTTTTCACAGAACTCGTCTGCAACAGAACTCATTGTGTCATTAAAGCTGTCAATCAGACATATCTACAAATAAAATTTGACACCAAATAAATGATTTCAGATGTAATAATGAGAACATTATTTTGCACACAGACCTTTGTGCCAGGACACCCGTCTGAAAGCACAATTTTGTATCGTGAACAGTGATGTCAATAGGACTGGGTACTAATACACTAACTGCCTTAGGCAATTTCAGTAGAAACTGTCGGCACTAACAGAAACAGTTATTAAGGCGGTGTATCGCCCTCCTAAACAGTGCGCATGATTTGACCTTACACAAGAGAGTTTTATAAAACAACGAAAACATAAACCAAGAACACTGCAGACTAAAATTACTTATGCTTTTCTCTTTCCTCCCACTCCTCCTCATTCCAAGAGGCCCTGTTCTTCCCATCACCTATTGTTTGGTTACTCTTACAACATTTACTAACGAGTACAAGCTATAGAATTGCTCATTGTGTCATTTTCTCAACTCTAATTTACTGTCACTTGGACTCAAATATTTTCCTTAACACCTCATATCAAAACGTCATTTACTGATATTTTTTCCCCAGAACAGGAGACCACGTTTTAAACCACATAAAACAAGAGGAATAATCAATTTCAGTGACAAATACAAAATAACAAAAAAGTATTTGTAAGATAATATACTTGTGTTATTAACAAACAGCCCCTTTTACTGTGTTGTCGAACAGCATAAAAAAAAACACAAGAAATACATCTTACCGGACGCAGTGCAGATTAATGTAATAAATCATAATTGTGGTGTGGTGTGGGGCATGACACTAGTGGCCAGACAGTATACTGTACGTAACCTTCAGACTAGGCAGTTCATGCACACTGCATCAAATAGTGAAAAAAAGTACTCTTTAAGCTCACCTGCATTAGCACAATCCGCTGAATCTGCATTGAACATAACAAAGTTGTAACACATTGTGAATATGATAGGCAATGGAAATTTATTTCGGTTATAAAGAAAATGACGATGATGACGATAATAATAATAATAATAATAATAATAATAATGTTTATAGTGACTACGAGGAATCACATTCCAGAGGAAAGTGAACGTAGCACAGGTCTGCACGTAATCAAAACACCTAAATAAGCTGTTATTCTTATTACTGAAATACAGCAGACGGGGGGGGGGGGGGGTGTAAGAAAATTTTTTTAAGAAAACAAGGAAAAAAGAGCAAGAGAAAAAAAAAAAAGGGCACTAATAATAAAAAAAAAAGATATATTG
>Ga0131853_10025723_pt1 | contig 10600 bp, 4 predicted proteins | sample TergutLab28metaG_FD_92764 | JGI IMG/M metagenome (GOLD analysis project Ga0131853, IMG submission 92764) | Labiotermes labralis P1 segment gut microbial communities from Petit-Saut dam, French Guiana - Lab288 P1 (version 2) (version 2) | ecosystem: Host-associated > Arthropoda: Insects >... | reverse complement strand
TTTCGACCACCCTCCTTACAGTCCGGACCTGGCACCAAGCGATTACCATCTCTTCACCAAGATGAAGGTCTGGTTGGCTACCCAGCGCTTCCACACCAACGAAGAGCTCATGGATGGAGTCAACAAATGGCTGCATAACTTGGCGGCACCATTCTTTGACAAGTGACTACAAAAACTAGTGTTACGGTAAAACAGGTCCGTACCCTCTTCCAAAGCGAGTTCTCCAGACAATGCGACCTACTGCTTCTGAATTTCCACTATCCTCTCCTTTCTATAAGTCATGCGGTAGCTGCTTTACGTCTTCTTCCTCATCTTCCCGTCACTTGTATCTTTCTTTAAGTAACGTGTGTCAGTAGGCTGTTCCTACGCAAGCAGTGACCGCTCCACTCAGCCTTCCTTCGTTCTTCTGTATGTAGGACAGTCATCTCTCCTTGACTCCATGTACAGATTTGTGTCGCTAAGCGACGGGGATACGTTCTGAGAAATGCGTCGTTAGATGATTTCGTCGTCGTGCGAACGCTATAGAGTGTACGCACACAAACCTAGGTAGTATACCTTACTACACACCTAGTCTATATATAGCGCACTGTTCCTAGGCTACAAACCTGTACAGCTTCTTACTGTACTGAATACTGCAGGCAATATTAACACAATGGTAAGTATTATAATGTAATATTAAAATCTTATTATATTATAATATCATAATACTATGGGGCCACTGTCGTATTTGCGGTCCGTCGTTGACCGAAACGTCGTTAGGCGGTGCATGCCTGTAATCCTTTTTAATTTTTCACACGATCGGTCCAGCTGATCTTTTCCACCCATTTCACTGTACTCAATTAAAGGTAAGTATAGGTCAGTATTTTGGAAGGTGAAGCGTCCTATTTGTGTTTCAGTCAGCGTGTTCTAGTCTGTGTTTTCAAGCCGTAATGATCACTGTCACTGCCATACAAGGTTCTGCCGGACGTCAATACTGAATCATTGCAAACGTCTACCGAACTGCTTTGGTACGGACGGGGCGCTCGGATACACAAGTGCAGTCCTGTGAAGGAACCGTGCGTTTCTCCTCACGTCTTATCACACACGTTGTGCAGGCTGTGTGAAGAGCTTAAATGGGAACAGGACAGGGGATGACGTATAACGTAACACTGAGGGGCTTACGAGCATCCACTGTTGCCGTGGAAAAGCAATAAGTATTACATATTATGAATGTGTGTTTGTAGCCTTTGGTATCCAGCATGTAACGCACATTCGCCATATTGTCATCCGTGGCCTGTCTGGCTCTACAATATATATCTGAAACATTTCTCGTGCTAAGAAGAATTAAGCGAGATATGATCTATATATATATATATATATATCGGTCTTCACGTATAGTACTCGTTATTCTTGCCAGATTTGAATTAAACTTGAATTTTGTCGACAGATTTTCGAAAAATAATCAAATTTCACGAAAATTAGTCCATTTGGAAACGAGTTGCTCCATGCGGACGGACAGATAAAACCAAGCTAAAAGTCGCTTTTCGAAATTTTGCAAAGGCACCTAGCAAATGAGACAAACAGAAAGGATGGAAGGAAATAAAACTTAGGAAGGAAAGAAAAATATATCATCAATGAATTAAAAAAACTATGAAGAAAAGGAAGGCGCTGGCTTGATTATGTCTTGCACCCTGCAGACTGTTCTGACGTAGTGCGCAGAAGGGAAGGTGCGTCATATATCCGTCCGGGTGACTGCTGCTAGAAAACAGATACACGATGTAACTTACGTGTCGAAAGCCAGCTGCGGTGAGGCGCAACGATACTAGCAGAAAGTTGCCAGTCTTGGGGGTCTGCGTGATCTTCCGTTAGGTGTCATCACCGACTCCCCACTCGAGCAATGAAGTCTCACATTCCTTCGTACAACTTTCAGCGCTACAGTATGAATCTACGGGAGCTAAACGCCTTCTATGCTCACCAGTCGTCATATTTTTTAGTTTGTGAGTACTTGAATACTGGATGTGGGGGCATGGGCTGGATCGAGCTGGCTCAGGATAAGAACAGGTGGCGAGCACTTATGAATACGGTTCGGGTTCAATAAAATGCGGGGAATTTCTTGACTAGCTGAGAACCGTTTGGCTTCTTAAAAAGGACTGCTCCGTAGTGGCACTTGAAGATTAGTTTAACGTAGTACATTCTTCGAAGATCTACACACGAATTTCGAGGTCCCAATATTATATATCGCTTGTGTCTCGCTCATAACAACAGTTTACCACGACCTGAATTTTCGTGTTATTGATGGTAGGAAAATGGAACGTACTAAGGCGGGGAGGCTTCAGTGACATGATGTGAGGGTCTTTTAAACTTTCATGAAATTCCATAAATTACTTCAGAAGTTACTGGTTGGGACAAGCACACTAATATGATAAGTTGTTATCACCCTATTGCTTTATTCACGGGGAGTTTGTTTGCAGTTTTGGTACGTAGCTGTCCCCATTATGTTGGTGCAATCTGAAACACGTAAGTTTGCTTTACTGCTGTCCTGCGTAGAAAACAAAAAAAAAGTCAGTGCATAAGTAAACTGGTCTAAAGGGGAAGAAATGTGGTGGAAAATAGCTCTAGTGGCATGAAAAGAATGGCCTTTTTTATATTTGTGGTTCCGTGCATCGTAATTTTATGGTGAAGAAATCCAACAAGATGCACCCGTATGCAGATATTTATTTACTGCTAAATTACTCTACATGTTTCGGGTGTCCATCGCGTCCAGCATCAGGAGTACATAAAACTGTAGTTGCTGCCTCTGGTACAGATGGTACTATCTGGGTAAGCGAACTTCTTCAAACGTGACCAAATAAGGTCATGTTTCAAGAAGCTCGTTTCCCAGATGGTATGATCTGTACCAGAGACTGCAACTACAGTTTTATGTACTCCTGATGATGGACGCGATGGACACCCGAAACATGTAGAGTTATTTAGAAGTAAATAAATATCTGCATACAGTTGCATCTTGTTGGACTTCTTCAACCTAGGAATGACACTGCTGCATAAAATTTATGCTACCAAAAGTGTCTCTTGACTTTATGACTGAGCTGTTTAGGAGTAGGAGACTGTGATTGTTTTTATAACAAGAATAAATATCCTAATTTCGTAGCAGTTGGGCTAACGGATTGCAATTTGCAAGTTGGACATGGTCGATGTCTGGATTGTTTCAAACTTCACTCCCAGTAGGTACGAAACGCGGTCTGCGGTCTGTGTATGTTGTCAGATGCTCAATGGTGCAACTCTTTCAGCCAAAATATGGGAGCAGCAAACACAGCACCTGTCAGAGGAAGACTTGGCTAAGTTAAAGCAAGATAGTCTGAAGAAGTAACGGAGACAAGAACTTAGGAAGTTGCGGTCTCCTTGCTTGAACCCAGGCTGGTTACCTTGACACTTTTTTGTCTTCGTTCTCGAACACTTCGATCAAAGCGTCGGGGCAATACCATGGAATAAGTTACGCTAGATATCTCTCACACACTTTACAATTAATTCTTCTTACATCATGGTACATTCGGTCAGAAAATAAATTTAAAAAGCATGTGGTTCTTGTTTTCAACGCTAAAAAAATTGGTTCAAATTTATTTTTGGCTTCCTACCATCCCATTAATTTTTCACGTGATTTCCGGCATAACCGAGACATTTATCATATCGTCGAAATAAAGCTGCAATTCGTGGGGCGTGTTTTGAGCCCGTGATTCACTGCCGTTTTCAGTTCCCCATCACCTTTAAATCTGTAGACACCAACATTTTTCGTCAACGCTGTGAACACATAGCAATGGCGCAGCGACGAATTACCCTGGCGTAATCACAGATGGCCTGCCTTCTTCTGTTACGATATCATGTGACATGTAGATCTATTTTCTGACCGAATTTCGTAATTCATTCCCGTGATACTCTCTGTCGAATAAACAGATAACCAAGAAATCGAAAACGCGCGGACGTTTAGGTCTACGTTCATTTGTTAGACACTGCAAAAGAACGTAGAATATTGCGTAACCTGATGCAGATACAGCCTTCTCGTGTTGCTAGTCTATAATTTGCAAATTTTAATTTCATTTTGATGGAAAATACATTTTTTAAATATTAGGTTTCCATGGCCGGAATATTAACCATACGGTCTCTGTAACATGAAGACTTACAGAACACTAGACGGTTGAAGACTTAACGTAAAAACATATTGCCTCCATCTTCAGGGAAGAAACAACATGACCCTGAAACCTGAAACAGAATATTTCGCTCCAAAGTTTGGTATCCGCTTCAAATTCCGCATCATGTCACACCGTTTAGGCCCCAGTCTGAACACTTGGCCCAAGGTAAACCTGCAAATCTGAAGCTACGGAACTTTGGTAAAGCCACAGCCAAAATTTCTTTGCAAGTTCGTGTCTTATAGAATATTACGACAGTAAAATTTTGGCGACGTTTCGAAGGAGCTTAGTGAGTACTTTCACCTTTTTACGGTGAAGTAGTCCAAGAAAGAACGTTTCTTTTTGTATTTAGATTGATGTGCGTTTGGAGGATGATAAAACCTTTGAATGATTCTCGATGCGGTCAATAGCAAATGGTATATATTAATAATTGTCCAACGAGATGCAACACAAAGCAGTCTATTTACTATTCTGTAAGTTCACTGTACATGTTTCGCGTGTCAGCCACACCCATCATCAGGAGTACACGAAACTGTAAATGCAGCCTCCGGTACTGGTCATATTTTTGTATGCAGCTATCTCCTTCCAACGTGGCCGAGCTGGCTTAACCACGTTGGAGGGAGGTAGCTGCACACAAAACTATGACCAGTACCGGAGGCTGTAGTTACAGTTTTGTTTACTCCTGATGATGGGTGTGGTTGACACCCGATATATGTAGAGTGTTGCATCTCGTTGGACAATTATTAATATAGATCAGCGATGGACGGAACCATAAACATTAAATAGTAAGTGTTCTTAATCCTCGACACACTAAAAATTCTCAAAGACCTCGCAATAATATGACTGTATTTTCTAAGATATTAACTGTGTTAAAATAAACGACAATTTCCCACAAATATAAAACAGTCGGTAAATATCGGCACAGCTTAACACTTCTGGCGTAATCGTTGTCATTTTCCTTAGATTTTAAATATCTGTTAACCTTGGATAAAAGCCCCGAGGATGCCAATACTTTAAATGCACCATTCCATTACAAAACACGAAATTAGGTTTCTCCGTATCTTAACAACGGTTCTACAGTCGATTATACTGGGTCTTTCGTAAACGCCCAGTCACAGGTAAATGTAACCGCAGGTTTAATACTAAACATTTCGCATTTTGCCCACCTGTTTTACTTCGTGGCATGTGTTCCGTAGGGCTTCTGCAATAAATAACCATAATTTCCCTATGTAATATTCACCGTCTGTTCTTTCTAAGTCGGTCACACTCTTTTCTCGTGAGGTACGAACTGAATATTTATATCAAATATGGGTTAATTTTAGTGTCAAAGTGTGACGTTAACAATCTACACTCTACCCACAAAGCGCACTTATATATTTCATACTTTTCCCTTACACATCAAACCGAATTTTCTCTCTAATAACACACAGTAAACTTTCCGTGCGGTAGGAAATAATTTTTTTCAAAAAATAATAATTATGCTTACGAGACAAACTCACAAACACACACACACACACAAACACACGCCACACACCACACACCCACACACACGAACACACACAAACACACACACACAAACACACACGCACCACACATACACACACACCACACACACACACACACACACAAATACACACACCACACATACACACACACACACACACCACACACACAAACCCCCCCACACACACACACACACACACACAAACACCCACACACCACACATACACAAACACCCACACAACACACAAACACCCACACACACACACCACAAACACCCACACACCACACATACACAAACACACACACAACACACAAACAACCACACACACACCACAAACACACACACACATGCACGAACTCTCGGTCTATGTGTGACTGTGTCTCTCATTGAAACTTTCGAACCAGCTGGTGCTCATGTAACTAAGTATGAACCTTAAGGTACTGGGCCCAAACCCAAAGACACATACGTAAATTTCCCATAACGCATAAAACATTGATGAAGAACGAAATTGCGAAGTGAGAAGTAGGCTGTATGAGTTTTCTTGGGTAAACCCAAAAAAGCGCGTTTACAAGGAGAGGATTGAAAGCACAGGAGGGTATAAGCACAGGCGTTTAAAGCACATGTATTTTCGTTCCGCTCGATGTCCGATTGCGGCACAGTTTTTAGAATGCAGACGAAAAGAAAGCTCCTGCATTCAGGTTTGTTCTGCACGAGAAGCTAGTATTAAGTGAAATCAGACTTTATTTCCAATTTCTAATGTAAAACAAGACACCGCCTATATTAAAGTCTTCGGAATTTATGATAATTTTGTAACAACATTCACAAAACGAAAGATATGTATATATTTCTTTACGAAGGATATTAGGGTTTATATGTTGTGGCTGGGAAAAAATTATTACTATTATTAATTTGCATTGAAATTTACAATTTACTCCACTAAAGTAATAAGTAAATAAGATGATGGAGGTTTAAAATGGAAGAGAAGGCCTCCAGCGATGACATTCCCGATATTCGTTTTGTGCGCGGGTAGTGGCCAGTTACTCGGTCATTGCTTCTTGAGCCTTCTGGGGGCATTATGCTCATGCAGATTACTAAAAATCATTGGATTAATTTCAGGTTTCAACGGGTTACATTTCTTCTATTTTTATTCCGGAAGATGACGCAAAATTTCAACTTCTCTTAACTCTCTGTTCTCTGTCTAAACAAACAGCGTTTAGGGAAGTGTTCTTTCTGCTTTTTTATTCCCACTGATTTTAATCTGGCAGTTCTGATTGATGAAAGCAGTGTGCAGCCGACTTGTGGTACGACTTCTTTCCCACGTAGCACTTTCTGTGTCGTATATACGTTCTTGTTCGTTTCTTCAACACCGCTTCGACATATTATATAAACAGAGCGTCTTGGTCAGTGTTACCCAACGCAGATCACTTCGTCTGCGCAGCATCAGTGCTCAAAAGTTCCATGCTTCCCATACTGAATATTACAATTCCTTGTTCAACAAACTCAAAGAAGCCGAGCGACATGAGGCAGCTGAAATTTCAACAGTAACCTGAAATCAGATTCGCCGCAAGTTTTTCTCAAAATGAAGCGGAAAAGAGTGCTGACAAAACCAACACCAACAGTAATTCGCAACACTTACCGTGACTTGCAAAAATGAAGGAATATATTTCGTAGTCCTGGGCTGTATATAAAGTAAGTATTGGTGGTTCAGTTCACATAGCAGCAAAGTAAAGCAAAGTGAGGTAAAGTAAAATTTTCTCTTGGTGTGCCATAAATGCATATTGGCGACGGGAAGTGAAGTTGCATTTATCGCTAGACTCGGAAATACGTAAATGGAAGAAGTCAACTTTATTCTTCGACCGGTGTACCCCTCGGCATTCATTGTAAAGGAAGCTTCGTGGGCCCCTTAATGATACGAAAAATTTCTTCCCTCCCACGAGATTTTAACCATGTTTACCTCGATTAAGCCAGAGATAAATGCTCTGAGTCACAAACCTCTAATTCATTAATCGCTTACCGGTCAGGTGAACACAATCCACATAAAAAACACCCTAGTTCAATAGAATTTATTTTGATATATTCATCCCAATTATGTCCAGTTCATCCGGACAGTCTGTTCGCTTTACCCTTTCTGACTATCACTGTTATGAACTTCTCTTTTCTCCCAACTATGGTACATGCTTTGTGGTTGAGTCATCCATAGTGTAACCACTATCATAATATTTGCTGCAGACAAGTTACGATTTAGCTCCTACCTCATACGATTTTCACCATCCTCCTGTTGCTTCCTCCTTTCTTTTAAGTCCAAATATTTCCCTTAACACATTTTGTCCTCAAACTCCCTGAATCTATGCTCTTCACTTAGTGTGACCAGTTTCAGTGTTCTGATTCTCAGAAATGCCCGACTGTACACAACTACCCGTTTTAACGTTATCCAAACAAGAAAAGCTATGCGAGGAATTTGCATAAATAGAACTCTAATATTCACATGTTCCACACCTCGATAATACACAGCACACTAAACATATATTGGCTGACATCTTACTGCGCTCTTAGGATATCAGACACTAACAGTAAGTGCCTAGCTGTCAACGTTCCTGACATCGAAATGCACCTCAAAGGAAGGTAGACTTTAGTGGCAAGAATTCCTTAGTCGTTTCCGGAGAGGGGAGCTCCTTCTTCGATTTAAGACAGACAGTCCTGATCTACTGCCTTCTTGTCCTCTGCAGACATATTAGGCGGTACTTAATTCAACAGGCCACGACCGATTTTCTCGACATATTTCTTATTCACAAATTTAAATCGTACTAATGGCCAATATAATGTTACATGAGATGTAAATTTGGAATACATTTGTTAAACAAGTTCATGAACAAAAAATTGTTAGTATCTTGAAAATAAGGGCAGGATAATCATTCAAAACGTCCGATCCACCCTACCAGAAGGTGTGTTGTCACACACATTATGAAATTTCACCATAGTGTTAATTGTAGACAATTTTTTGAGATACCTACTGACCAGATCCATGGTAGAAGGTTTCTTAATCAGTAACTGTTGATTGCTGGTCGAGAAATTCATTGCGTTTGTGAGAGCAGAAGGCTTATAAACTTATTCACAGATAACTTGATGACTGACGTAGTTAATCCAGTCATCAACCTAAATATGGTGAACATATTAATTTGTGTAATTCCTCCTTGCACAGTGGTTAGGCATACTTCATGTACCGCCAGATTTGACGGTAACAAATTCTACATACTGCCTACCAATGTGCTTACTTGCTTGCGGCGGACCTCAGAAGAGTGGAAATTATTTTCCTGACGTAGTGTGTTTACTGCGCGGTATAAAGGTAAAGGTAAAGTGATCCCGTTACAGGCCCGGTGTGGCCCGGAGGGTGGGTAGAGGTGTAGCTCTACTCTTCCATGACCGCGGCACTAGAAAGGGGGTGAGTGGTCAGCAGCACGCCCCGGCCGCACTTTACTCCCGGGAAAGACCCGGTTCTCATTTTACAGAAGACTGGGTGGGCCCCAGGGCCGGTCTGGACGGGCGGAAAATCTCTTCCCCACCCGGGATTCGATCCCGGACCGTCCAGCCCGTAGTTCAGTCGCTATACCGACTGAGCTACCCGGATTATGTGCGGTATAAATTAATCATTAAATATGATACAAGTTAAACTTGGCCTGTAAAGATCACTTTAGGTTAAAATCGTAAATGCAGAGTAACACATTCCAGACGGTACATTCCCAAGTGCCACATCGAGACGAATTTATTATATTTGATTTGACTGATAACACAGTGCAAATTCTGAAGCTCTTCCATATGGACTAACTCAGCCTCTTTTCATTTCGCCTGTTTTAGGTCCAGGTATTTTTCCAACCAACCTATTCAAAGTGTGCTTCATTTTCTTCTCCCCTTACTGCTTTTGTCCACACATTGTTATATTTCCTGGTATTTTAGTGTTTAAGTTTTAATACTATAGCAGAAAGTAGGAGAATTTAAGGAGTAGTAGTGATCATTACCGAAATTCAGCCTGTCCTTAAATTTAATCTGACTCCATGGCAAAAGCATATTTCTTGTGAAGGTAACGGTTAAGTCGTCAAGTAATTCACGGTCTCTTATAGGAACAACAGACTTCATTGCCAGATTTAAAAGACACCGTCAATTGCAATTCGAATATTTTCCCTTGAGTGGTTCGTTGCAGAGAATCTGTCCAAGTACAAGGCCCCACACAATACTTTCTAACTTGTCCTTACTATTTTAACGGCTTGATTTATTGGTATACCATCCAATCTGTAACTTGGATGACCACACTGTTTCAGCGATGTCTGACTGCTTGCTTATACAGTTAATTCCCATCTTCCTTCCATACAAGACGCTCGTCTCCTGATATCTTAATTTCGTCATGGGGTCAACACACTGTATTTACTATCCGTTTACCAATGTGCTCTTCCGTAAATTCTCCCCCACTGAAACTCCAGATACTTACACTATATTCTCATATGTTTTATTAAGTGACGCGGAAAATTTTCCGTAACTTTCAAGCAGTGTTTTATAATATACTTTTACTGACACTACGTAGTTCACACACCAACAAATGCACTATTTATTAATTTGGTTAAAAGTTTTAAATTTACAATAAAATACTCAACAAAATCGCTCGTACGTGTTTCTGTCTTTAATGACTATCATCAGGGAACTTTATCTGTACCTAACTAAAGTTATACTTATGTTAAAACTCTCGGTAAAATTACTTCGTTATATAAATTAGGTGATGTGGCAGCATGTCGTAGAGCGGCATGTGTGTTGTGTGCAGTGCAGAGTGAGACTGTGGAGCGGCATGTGTGTTGTGTGCAGTTCAGAGTGAGACTGTAGAGCGGCATGTGTGTTGTGTGCAGTGCAGGGTGAGACTGTAGAGCGGCGTGTGTGTTGTGTGCAGTGCAGA
>Ga0131853_10025722_pt1 | contig 10600 bp, 6 predicted proteins | sample TergutLab28metaG_FD_92764 | JGI IMG/M metagenome (GOLD analysis project Ga0131853, IMG submission 92764) | Labiotermes labralis P1 segment gut microbial communities from Petit-Saut dam, French Guiana - Lab288 P1 (version 2) (version 2) | ecosystem: Host-associated > Arthropoda: Insects >... | reverse complement strand
TGTATTCTTAGCTCGACATGTTTCGGGTACATACGCCCATCATCAGGAGCATTAGATGTTGAGTTGCAGCATATGGTTTTCTGCACCGAGTTTTTGTGGATGGGTGGTGGTCTTGAGAGCCGCTGCGTAGGTCGTGTGTACGGTGCGGATAATGCCGTGGCAAAATGCTCCTGATGATGGGCGTATGTACCCGAAACATGTCGAGCTAAGAATACATCAATAAAATTACTTAGTTGCATCAAGTTCACATGTCACTTTATTTCAAGAGGAAGACACACGGTCAAACAACCCTCATATATATCTATTCACTGCAGCTCACATATTTACATCTAGTTACGATATAAGGATATATCACGTCCAAGAAACAGACCAAACTTACGCTTGGGAGTATGAATTAGATTTAAAATCGCTTTCGGTACGCGCATTGGTCTTATTCAAAGGAATGTTGTGCTGTCACAATACACGTAACTGTAATTTGTCGTATTGATTTACATTACAGTTTGCTTCTCCGTGTTTTACTTTTTAAGCAGTGAGGAGTGAAACATGACAGCTAACACAGTCCGCTTAATCATCACATTCCAAAGCATTACGTTCAAACTATTTGCCTCTGTTCAACCGTTCTCGTTTAAGACATTCAATATGTATTTTAACATAATCTGCTGTTTTCAATTTTTATCAGATGTGATAGTTTAAATACTGTAATATGTATATTTTAAAACTTTTATTTTGGTCCATTCGTGTTGGTGTTATTTGTGTTAAATATTCTCCATGATGGCAATCTCTACGGTCGAAACATTCGTGAGAAAGTCGTAAGACAAATAATTACTGCATCTTAACAATTTTATGAAACATTAACACATTATTACTGTGTTCTTCAGCATACAAAGAAATAAAACCAACAGTTTACGGTACATTTCTCGGTACTTTAAGTATCCTGTGATGTTGCCCATTCCGGTGTCCGTGAGGTCTATGGCTTATGTCTGCGTCCGATTGATTGCTGGAATCATGGGTTCGAATCTCGCTGAAGGAATGGATGTTCGTCTTTTGTGTTTGTTGTGTAGGAAGCGGCCTTTGCGACGAGCTGATCACTCATTTAGGGAAACCCTACCGTTTGTGTGTGTGTGTCTAAATGTGTGTGATCTAGAAACCTCAACCCCAGATGGCCAAAGCCCTGTTTGGGCTGTAGTTCCAGTTGGTTTGATTTGGTTTATTCTCAATATATTACGGTAGTCAATTCAAGGAGGTTCAGAGGTACGTTGCGTGTAGCACACATGGAATGATTAATGAACGATGAATTGGAAGGAATGTAGAAAGAGTGATGGTCACGTAATTTGAGGTACACTTCCAGCAGTTTCCTAAAGGCACTGGCGAAAACCACGGAAGATTTCATTCAGGACTGTCAGTGCCCTGCCCGAAGTTGGAATCGAGCACTGCCCCAGTAACAGCTATGAAGCATTACCTATTGCGACGATGGGCTGAGTGTCAACATTACTGATTTAACAATCCTTTCCTATTGTCAATTTACGAATGTGAGGCTTAATGTAAAGTTCGAAGCGCAGTCCGTATTTTCTTAGGTTTGTTACTTTTAACGGATGGTTTCTGTTCTAGCAAAAGTGACGCTAAACTGCAGGAGGAAACTAACGATACGGGCGAGTTATCTTAGAACTTAGAAGGAGAGGAATCCGGCTTTAAGACTGCAAGGGAAAGTTCTGAAAAGGTTGTAATTTGAAAGTCGTGTTAGAAATGGAAGTCGTATCATAACACGTACACTACAGAAACTTGCGGATTAATAAGTTTTGGTAAGAAGGAGGATGAGCTCCGCTTATCCGGTATGTAAATGGTGTGAAACGCGTGAGGAATGTACTGTGTTATGTACTGTGTTATGTACACACAACAGTTTTGCTTTGTGCCTCACACTCTGCACGTATCGCACTTTGAGGTTGCTGGCTTTTAAGATGCCCAACATGCAGACAAGTTATGACGTCATTCTCACCGGGGATCAATTGCTCTTTACCATTTCTTCGCGTCACATACCTAAACCGCCCTCGTTTCTTCTTCCTTCGAGGAACCGTGGGCCATAAATAATGGAGCGGTATACGACTACACGTGCTAGCTTCTCTCTACGCGTATTTTTAGAAATTCTAATTCACTGGAGTCTTGCTGTGTGTTAGTGTTTACGTTTTTAAATGCTTTTATAACTGTATGTTGAGCTCTTTATTAACTTCGTAATGTACTCTTGTGTCCGACTGATGGGTTTTGTGTTTAAAATTAGTCTCTGCGCTCTGATTCTACGCAAATATCAAGTTTAAAGTCTGATGTCTGTTTGGTTAGGCCAATACTGTTCTTCAGGCTTCATATCCGAATTGAGTCGAATAGACCTGAGTTTGGCATTAAAAGGTACTGCAGAGACACATCCAGGGTACGCCGTGGCGCAGTTGGTTGAGGCACTGCGTGACAAGCCGGAAGGTCGCGGGTTCGAATCCTGATGGGATTTTTCATTGATGTAATTCTTCCGGCCTCACTATGGCCCTGGGATTGCTTCAGCCGCTAACAGAAATAAGTAAAAGGTAAAGTGATCCCTTTACAGGCCCGGTGTGGCCCAGAGAGGGGGTAGAGGTATAGCTCTACTCTTCCATGACCGCGGCACTAGAAGGGGTTGAATGGTCAGCAGCAGGCCCCGGCCATACTTTAACCCCAGGATAGACCCGGTACCCATTTTACAGGTGGCTGGGTAACAGAAATAAATACAAGAAATATTTTCTGGAGGTAAAGGCGACCGGTACGTAGGGCTGAAAACCATACTACTTTCTGGTGTCGATTATCTAGAAATTATGGTAGCCTCAAACTCCTGGAGCGCTAAGGGCTTGTCCAAACCTGTAATGGGAAAGCAGAGACAGATCCATTTGTTGTGCATAACGCTCCTGTGTTCCTATATCACATTGCACGTCCCGAGCACAGTCGAGGGAAGCTGAAGTCTGCTTTTGCACCGTGTTGATGGCTTAGACTGTGTTCCATTATTGTCCCCACGTGCTTAGGGGGGGATTGTATTTCGGTGATTGTTAGGGGGGCGGTTTGGCCCACATTATTAAAAAGGATCGGCTTTCGACTAGATTTTTCGCTGCCATCTTCAGGGTGGTTGCCACCGTACGGTTTGGTAATGTGCCCCCGTACAGTTTGGTAGTGGTACCTCCATCGCCCTCCCTAAATGAAGATCACGTGACTGTATCACGTGACTTGTGGAGTATGGAGCAAGAGTGGTCTAAGTCGAAGTGAGTGCAAGAGTGTAATAAGTGCATAATAATATTATTGTAAAGGATCGGTTTTAGGCAGGGAAAAAAGCAGCCATCATCAGGGTGGTTGCCCCCCGTGCAGTCTGGTAGTCAAAAAAATTGGCAGAAGCCCAGCAAGAGTGGTCTAATTCGAAGTGAATGCGCACTATTGCTACTCGCGTTAAACACTTTCAACTGAACACGGACAAGAACCCGGTCTCTAATTTCATGCAGTCACTTCAGGCTATGACTCAGACAATCATAATGTCAAATAAGACAAACAATGTACGTATAAAGTAGCATTGACACGCGTCCTTGCAACCACTGCTGCAGTGGAAAAGCAGTAAGTATTACATATTGTGAGTGTGTGTTTGTAACCTTAATTATTCAGCCGCCATATGGCCTGCACCGCTGTACATTATTTTTCCACCTTATCTCATAAACGGCACGATTATTGAAAAAAGTTATTGGTAACAAAATGTGTGTTTTGATTTCCTCAACAACTTTTGTCTGAAACATTTTTCATTCTAAGAAGAATTTAGAGAGATATGATGAAAAATGTATATTGATCTGTATGCAAAGTACCGGTTTTCTTGTCCGATTTGAATGAGACTTGAATCTCCTCGACAGTTTTTCGAAAAATACTCAAATATTGAATTTCATGAAAATCCGTCCAGCGGGAGCCAAATAGTTTCATGCGGACAGACAGACGTACGGACAGGCGGACAGGCGGAGGGAGAGACAGACGGACGGACGAAAGGACGAACAGACTTGCCGAAGATAAGTCACTGTTCGCAATTTTGCGAACCCGCCTAGTAAGGAACACGTTGTTTCTCTGTTCACCGTACACTATCTCTTTCAGGATCGTAGAGGGCGGTAAAATTTCACATATATTATTGTAATTTTATTACAACCAATTAATATACCTCCAGCCCTTGTTTTACGCCTTTTTTTATTTTAACGCCCCTTGCAAATTTACACCACTTCTTAATTTGCGCTTTCTCATATTCAGTTTAGCGCCCTGTGTCTGGCTGCGTCCTATTACGCTAACCCCTTATTTCTGATGGGAATATCATTTTTCATTTACGCACACTTTCTGAGGAATGTAACCAGGTCGTAAAACAAGGGCTGGGTGTATATTCTTAAGCAGTCTGTCTACCATCAGTCTGCGGTTTCGCAACCATATAGTTCATCGCCTGTCGCTATGTGGCACCATAGACGCAGATTACGTAAACTAGTCACAACACGTTCTTCCACATTCTCTGTACTTTTCTTGTGTTTGATGTATGTGATTACATTAACATTCGTAAGGTTTTCACGATCAGCGAAGAATTCTATTGTTTAGCACAGTTTATGTTGCAAAGGCCATGAGCCAAAAACCGGCGCCTTCTCTAACTGTTTATAAATTACGACTGTAATTTCCGCGCCAATCTTGGCTCATTATTTATTCTAATGTTACTGGGCAGCAAACACAACAACATCTGTAGTTGCGTACCATTGACTGGATGGAAAAATATTCTCTGAATGGTTCTAGGTAAGGATTTGGAAGGATGAAGTAGTGGCTTGTGTAAAAGTACTTTCTTCGCATTACCTCGGGGATGCTGCTGGAAACTTCAGTACCTGAGTCATTACTGCTGCCTATTCGAGTTGAATCACTCACCAATACAATTCTAGAAACTTAACATCAAGCAATGACCATAATTGTAAGATTTATTGTAATTAAATAAGAAATGGTGGAACATAATTAAGTGCCATAATCTGCATGGTGAAACTGTATGAATTTTGATCTATTAATTATACTATTGACTGATCAGTTTCGTAATCTATTTCCGCCAGTAAGGGACTGATATTATTTTTCGTATATCCCTATAAAATCTTAAAAGTTTCGCCATGACGCCATGTTTCTTGTACGACGTATAGGCAATCTTGTGATCTGTCTTGGTAGAGAATTTCACCTGCAGTAGTGGTTCATTTGTTATGGCCGTCGTGGACTCTTCTCTCGAGGCTAGGATTTGTTATTCTACGAAAATAAAATAATTACTTCACGTAATATTTTGAAAGTAAAGTGGACATCGCAAGTTCTTCTCAGAATTTTTTTGTGACTAACGTAAGTAGAGACGAATATAATATGAAAGTGATTTTTAAAATAAGATCCTTGTATGTTTATTGAATTCACACGGCTCAGAATAAGATCAAGAGGCAACATTTTATGAAGAGAGTAATGATCCTGCAGGTGCTACGAATATGGAAGAGATTCTCAGGAAAGAGTGTGCTCCATAAGCCAACGAAAGAATTACTTGGTTTGACTGAGTGAAACAGCTTCATATTTCACTGGAATCACTCATTGCCTTATTTGGAACTGAACCACGTCCATAAACCAGACACACAGAGTAATATGAACACAGCATTTCCCGGTAACACGTTCAGAGCTGAAGCAAACCGCAGTACCCCCTAGCAGTTACAGATGTAAATGACATGCGTGCCAAATTAGGTGCTCTTTTTGTGTCTGCGGTAGGCCTAAATGTCAGGTTTTTTTAAAATTTAAAACTGTCGAGTTATTAACAAGGCTTCGCTAATTATAGTTTTTGCCATCAGTCCCTCCAAACAGTTGTGTGGATAATATCTTGATTAGGCTACGAACGCCCCTAACAAATCCTTTCTAATTCATCATTCACCAGTCATCAGTCTGCTAGTCCGACAGCTCGTAGAAATGTTACGCAAGAGTGAACCCCAAAATTCGTTTGTTTCAGTGACAAATTATAGCAGTCCAAGGTACTTTTCTGGCACTCTTTTAATGTTCTGAAGGAGGGTGAGGTGGTTGTGTAGAAAGGCTCCAACTATTGGAATTTAGTCTCAGAATGGTTCAGGGCTTCTGATTCACTGGAGGTAGAACAAATATTGAAAGTGGTTCCCTTTCCATTTGCCGAAACTTTGATCTTGCAAGCGTGTAATCTAACATATTGGTTTTGCCATCCTTTTCTTTGGGACTTGTTCATTTCATTGCTGTTATTTTTTTTTTTTGTCTTCGGCACTATAAATGCAGACCGGTGCTGTGTAAACCAAGAGCGCTTCCTGGTGCCCTTGTGTTACGTCAGGGCTAGGCCGACTCTAGCATGGGTATTACTGCTTCTAGATTTCCCAGATTAAGCGGTCAAGATATTTATTTAATTTTTAACTAATCAATGGTCGAAAGGATCAGTTTGACCGGTCGTGTGAGAAAAGAAGAAGAGTGAAATGGAGTCAAGGAGGAAGGGAATAGCCTAAACGTACAATACAAAGAAGAAGGCTAACTTGATTGCTCACAACTTGCGTAGGAACTGTCTTCTAAAAGACGCTATGAAAGGAAAGATATAAAGATGCAAGTGATGGGAAGACCTTAGCAGCTACTGGATGACCTTAAGGAAAAGATCGAATACTGGAAATTGGAAGAGGAAGCACTAGATGGCACTGCGGAGAACTTGCTGTTGAACTTTCTACGGAACTCTCGTAAGGCAGACTACAAAATAAATGAATGAATGAATGAGTGAATGAATGAATGAATAGTCGACCATATCGATAGTTGTTTTGGCTTTTCTTTGCTGCTGCATATTGAATTGCCTGCCCGTGCCAGCAAGGAGAGGTAACTTCACCTGCTGGGCTTGAGCTCCGAGCTAATTATGCTGCGTGCCGCTTTGCTGTAAGATTTACGTCAGGCACAATGCACCTATCACGTAACATTGAGGCGCGTGTGCATAACCATTGTTACCGTAAAAAAACGATAACTATCAAATATTATGACTGTGTGTCTGTATTCTTGACTTGTTTATCCGGCCTGCACAGCTCACGCGCCGTATTATATTGTCATTTGTGGCTTCCGCGGCTCTACCATAGTTTTCCACATTATCTCACAAACGGCATGATTTTCGCAAAAAAGTTATTGAACATAAAATGTGTTGATCTACAAGTTTGTCCGTAATTTTCTCATTCTAAGAAGAATTCAGCGAGATATTGAGATAAATTTTAGGCTCTTGTGACCGTGTATCATGAACGTAAGGTGAAGAGAGGGAGAGAGAGAGAGAGAGAGAGACCAACGAGATGCAACTAATGTGATGTTTATTATCAGACTTCTCTCTCAGCATGTTTCGAGCATCATTATGCCCATCATCAGAAGAACAAGACCGTGTACTACCGCATATGGTGTTCTGCACTGGTTGTGCTGGCTGTGGTGCTGGGTCGCAGCTTGCGACCCAGCACCACACAACCACAGCCAGCACAACCAGTGCAGAACACTATATGCTGTAGTACTCAGTCTTGTTCTTCTGATGATGGGCATAATGATGCTCGAAACATGCTGATATAGAAGTCTGATAATAAACAGCAGATTAGTTGCATCTTGTTGGTCTCTCTGTCTCTCTCTCTCTCTCTTCACCATATTGGAAAAAATGTTCATAATTCTGTACTAAAATACCCCGTATTATCTTATTTTAATGAAACTTTAATTTTCGGGACAGATATTCGAAGAATCTTCCGATATAAATTTTTTTGAAAATTCGTCCAGTGTGAGTCGAAATGTTCCATGTGTACAGAGATAGAGACGCACAGACATGTCGAAGCTAACAGTCACTTTTCGCAACTTTACAAACGCTCTGACAGATACATTACTTATAACAGGCTTTGTTCATGTAGTTTGTTGCGTTGGGTTGCACCGGTATATTTGAAGCATCAAAACGAAAATTCCCACTTTGGTTGGTTCCGCAAATAGCTTACTCCATTTAACTACAATACAGAAAGAATTATTGGCATTGTGCTACCGCTAGGTTTATGTTGGGTGGTGTATAATGCTAAATCACCTATCGTATTAATTATTAATAAGACCGAAGACATTATCGATGAATGTAATAGTGACCCTGCACTGTCGGGATTTGTTAGTAATTTCGATTCGAACTGAATCGGGGCATGTAAAGTTGTATAGTATTCCACAAAATAGTGTGTCAAGTTAAGTTTTAAATTTGTAAGTATGCGTAAATATCCTAATTTATTAGTATCGGAATGTCCATTATCTTTTGTATACTTACAGTAATCGAATTTCATTGATCATGCTGGAGATTATGACTTAAAAATTATGCCAGATGGAATCGTAGTTTTCCGGTTGGATGTTTATGAAAGTTTTTGTTGTTACAAATTTAACTATTATAATGCGGGCTACTGAACACGTTGACCTAACGGGTACTGTTTCTGGTTTGTACTCGGAAGGTACCCGGTTCAAATCTCTGCCTGCATAGCTATAAATACATATCTAATCTATAAATACATACATGTCTTTTAGGTGTTCTTTGGCTCTTCCCTCTTCTTCCATGCAAATTAAGTGATTGGACCTTAATTAGGCCATGATAGTTTCCTTTCACATCCTTTCCAATTCGTTGTTCACTGGTCATAATTCTATTCAATGCTATGTAGTATGAACCACTGACGTCGCCCTTATGTGGGTCAAAAATAAATACAATATATAATGGGTGATAAAGCACGAAGAATGTGTAAGGCTTGCGAGGTTTCTGGCCTCTTTCGCGGTGTATTTAAAGTCTTCCCTCTTCTAGTATTTTACGCTGCGTAGGTTGGTGGTAGGTGACCCAGTACCTACCCATGCCCCGCAACATCACAGAAGATCGAAGACCTTAGTATGAGGCTTCTTAAAGTTAATGAAGAGAAATTCTTCAGTTCATTTAAAGAGTTGCGAGTACGCATATAGCAAATGTGTTTACTTGGTTCTTGCTATAGGGGTCGCCATACAATTCTGCGACGACATGCTTGGAGGAAGTGTAACAGACAATGTCATGGGGCGGGAGGGCTACGACGCTACTAACGATTGTATAGACCTCTCAGTGCCTACAGCTAGAAGCCGGTGAAACTTACACAGTGCTTGTAGAGAAAGGCAGTATGTGACAGGGGACTTCGCTTATTACAAACGAGAAGGAACTCGAGCACCGTGTTTGCTATATGGCCAGTCTATGTCAAGTTTGCACACCGGTAACTTCCTAAATGTGCTACATAAGGAAAGCTGCTTCCTCCGAGTTTATTTGCAGCTGGCACGTTGGTGTTGACGTCGGCTCCTGCGCGGAGCCGCTCTTTAACCCTACACTGCCACCTTAGCAGGATGTGAGGAAAAGGGCTTTGTAGATACTAACACTACTAAATGACGTTTACGATATCATGGGTAGAAGCAGAGTGATGTAGCAGCTATGGTGATGGAAGAGTGACAGAGCCCATTTAGTGGCGTCTAACCGATTGCCGTCTCTGCCCTGCGGCAGATTTATGTGGTTCAAGCTGCACAGCGCGTTTCAATCTGTTTTGCGGCTTGTCGTCGAGTGGTCGTATTTGATCTCATTGTAATTTCTGGTGGGTTTTGCTCTTCGACAGCTTCCGTAGTACGATTGTCTTTGCTACATGAAAAACGTATTGGTGGATTAATTTCGGGATCACTGAAATCGGCAGATTTACAAAGAATGCCCTTTAATGACATGTCCATTTCACTGGCGTGGGATGTAACTTTTGGCTCTTGTACGTTAAGATCGACACTTGTGGCACTTTCCGCTCCGTTAAGAATAAAACCTACATTTTTCCTGTCGCACTGTTAATAGATACAAAGAGAGGTGCGCTATCAATTGACTCCTCCAAGGACCTTGCGAGTCGATCCCGGTGGCCGTGCGGTCTAAGGCGTAAGTCTGCAGCCGCTCGATTGCAAGGATGTTCATCTTTAGTGTTTGTTGTGTGTTATGTAGGTATCGGCCTCTGTGAAGAGTTTATCGCTCGTTCAGAGGAGTCCTACCGTGTGTGTGTGTGTGTGTGTGTGTGTGTGTGTGTGTGTGCGTGCGCGTGGGTGTACGTGCGCGTGCGCGCGCGTGTGTTTGTGTGTGTGTGTGTGATTCTGACCAAACGAGGCGGCCTAGGCCGGAGTTTAGCTGTTGTGCCACAGCCAAAAAAATGACCCTGTAGAAACCCCATTACACTGTTATGTGCGATTTCACAGTCACAAATATTCGTATTTATTAAACGTATTCATGTGTTTAAAATCTTGGTCAGCGTCGTTAACAACTCCTTTCTATAGCAAAACGAGTTTAAATATTGGTCTATTACCATTGGGAGTTGTTACTCGCATATTCTACGCTTCTGCTCTTTATCACTATCTTCTAACCGGAATAGAAATATTTCCCACCAAAACATATGTTACTGGAAAGTGAGAGAGAAAACCAACAAGATGCAACAGTTAGATGTTTATTTTCAACAATTTCTCAACATGTTTCGGGCATCATTATGCCCATCTTCAGGAGAACAAGACGTATGTTACTGCATGTGGT
>Ga0131853_10025721_pt1 | contig 10600 bp, 12 predicted proteins | sample TergutLab28metaG_FD_92764 | JGI IMG/M metagenome (GOLD analysis project Ga0131853, IMG submission 92764) | Labiotermes labralis P1 segment gut microbial communities from Petit-Saut dam, French Guiana - Lab288 P1 (version 2) (version 2) | ecosystem: Host-associated > Arthropoda: Insects >... | reverse complement strand
TAAGAAAAAGCTATTGCAGATGGGCCTGCAAAGTACTCTTCTAACCCTTCAAATTGCGTGCCTTTTACAGCAAAGCTCATCATAGAGTTTTTGTAAACTTTGTAGTCAACACCAGCATCACGGAATTTTTTACGCAAAACAGTGTCTTGTTCAACAGTTACACCACGTGCATTTACCAAAACAACAGATACTGCTTTGTCTAATTTTTCTTTAATTTCATTAATTACTACTTGTTTTTGTTCCACTTTAGGCATTGGTACACCTCCTTTAAAATAAAAATACCCTTTTTTGCACATAGACAAAAAGGGATTTGTATACACAAAACCTCGGTAGGATACTATGGTTACGCCTTTTGGCTCCTACTGTCTACGGCTAAATATTTGGATTTAACAAAGTATATATTATACCTTTTTTTGAATCTTGTCAAGCTTTTTTCTTTGTAAATTGAAGGAAAAAAATTTTCAATGAAATTGTTTAACTTTTTTTCATTTTATGATATATTATAGTATAGAATCGCAACTTAGGAGGAGATATTATGATTAGACCCGTAGATTTGCCAGTACTTATAACAAGAAGTGCTGAAATAAGAACCGACGGAAATTTAGCAGCAAAGCATAATGCTGCTCAACAACAATTTGCTAATGTTATGAAACAATCTGCCCAACAAGAAACGCAAACTGTTGTAAAAAACCATAGAGGTGAGCAGAATAATGTAGATAAAGATGGGCGTGGCAACGGCGCTGGTGGTGGCTCAAAAAAGAAAAAACAAAACCAGGACGATGAAGAGCAAGGGCAAGCTACTGGAATTAAAAAGAGTAGCACTAGTATGTTTGATTTAAGCATATAAAGCAGAAAGGCTGATGAAATGAACACTGTAATACTTATCCTATTTTTTGTTGGAATGGGTTTTATAGGCTATTCTGTCATAAAGTTTAAACCTGTAGAGCAAGCCCCTTTGGGTGATTCAGCAGAAGAAACTCTTGACAAATTGGCTAGTACAGTAACTGATGCTGACAACGCAATTGAAGAACTTAATAAGCTATCTCTAAATATTTTCGATGAAATGTCTGGAAAATATAAGGATTTGCTTTATTTATATTCTTTGGTCGACCAAAAACATCAAGAAATAAAGGCATTAGGGGCAAATTCTATAGCTCCTACAGGGCAATCAGCTCCACCGCCGCTACAATATGGCCCATATACTGATAGCCTTGACAAAGAATCTTTTATGGATATGTTTCACGCATCAGGCTCTAATCAAAAGCATGTAGAGATTAGGGCGCTTGGCAAACAAGGCTTAACTGTTGCCCAAATAGCAAAAAAACTTAATTTAGGGCAAGGTGAAGTTAGTCTTGTTTTAGACCTAGATAAATCAAGGTAAAGGAGATTAAAATGCATCATAAAAGTTTTACTTTTGGTTTAGGTGTAGGGATATTGGCTGTAACGCTGATAGTGTATTTGTTGTACAATTTTTTAGGGGTTTTTGAAAATTCTGAATATACGCAAGAGCAAGTAATGGCACTAGCGTCTGAACTTGGGCTTGAGCTGGTTCTACCAGAAGAAGAAAATGATATACCATTTCTGCAAAGCCCTCCAGAAGTTACCGAAGCTCCCGAAATAGAAGAATTGGAGCTACCTACAGAAATTGATGACATACCATCAGAAGATGAGGGTTTTCGTGAAGAAATAATAATGTCTGAAAATGTAGAGACACCAGTACCAACACAACCATTGGTGACAGTTCCCCCAGCCACAGTCGCTCCAGCAACAGTTGCCCCAGCTGCAGCAATAACTGTAGCACCTGCACCCGTAATGCCTGTAGAAACAGTTACACCAACGGGAGTGTCTATAAATATTCCTTACGCAACACCAGCAGTCACAATATCAGATATACTTCACCAAAACAATATAATAGACGACCCTGTTGGTTTTACGCAATATCTTATCCAAATTGGATATACCCAAAGGTTGAGGGCAGGAACTACAGAGTTTCAGCCCAACTCCACCTTTGAAGAAGTTTTAGAAATTCTAACAAGACAAAGGAGCCATTAATATGAACAAAGAAGATTTAAAAAAATACGCCAATTTACTAGTAAGAGCAGGCGGAAATGTGCAAAAAGGACAAGTAGTTACAATAGGTTCTGACGTAAGAGACGCAGAGTTTGCTTCGTTAGTAGTGGAATGCGCTTATGATGCAGGGGCTTCGGATGTCGTAATATTATGGGATGACGAAGTTACTACGAGAACAAGATATCTTAGAGCCGATAATGCTGTTTTTGATGTTTATCCACAATGGGCAGTTGACAGGTTTAAAGATTTTGATAGCAGGGGTGCTGTGCATTTGAGAATAGCTTCTTCAAACCCAGACGCTTTAGCAGGGGTTGATGTTGATAGAATCATGAGACAAAACAAGGTAGCCAGAGCCGCAACTAAAGAGCATTCAACATTGTTTATGAACAACACTTTACGCTGGTCTATTATAGCTGTGCCTTCTCCTCATTGGGCAAAAAAAGTTTTCCCAGACTTGCCACTAGATGAAGCCATAGAAAAACTAGGTATTGCCTTACTTAAAGTATCAAGAGCCGACGGGGATGACCCTGTAAAAGCATGGGAAGAGCATCAAAAAACCTTTGCTAAAAGGCTAAATTACTTAAACGAGCAACAATTCTCTGCTCTGCGTATAACTACAGGGTTGGGGACAAATTTAACTTTGGGGCTGATTAAAAACCATATCTGGGCTGGCGGAAGCAATACTGATAAAAACGGTATAGCTTATTTTCCAAATATCCCTACGGAAGAAGTTTTTACAATGCCTGACCGTAACCGTGCGGACGGCAAAGTAGTTGCTTCTATGCCTTTGGCGTACCAAGGCAATCTTATAGAAAATATTGTGATAGATTTTAAAGATGGCAAGGCTATATCTCACGATGCCTCTAAAAATAAGGAAATTTTGACTAGTCTGCTAGGAACGGACGAAGGCGCTACTCGCCTAGGTGAAATGGCTATAGTGTCCAATTCTTCGCCGATAAGTCAGTTGGGTACGATATTTTATCACACGTTGTTTGACGAAAATGCATCGGCTCACTTGGCACTAGGTAAGGCTTATCCTTTTAACTTGGAAAATGGGGTTAATATGTCTGCTGACGAACTATCAAAAGCTGGGGTTAATGACTCGTTAATTCATGTGGACTTTATGTTTGGTACATCGGATATGAATATTGTTGGAATTAAAGAAGACGGTACAGAAATTTTATTCTTTGAGGCTGGCGAGTTCGCTATATAATGATACTATCTCGATAAACATTTTTTTGCTTTTATAGGTAGTCGAGCTAACTATCTTTTACTCTTTTGCCTTTCCCGCTCTTCACTAACTTTCTCATAAGAAATGGCTTGTCGATGACAACGTAAAGGGATTGCTGCAGCTTTAAGAAAACAAGTTTTCGTAAGCTGCAGCAATCCCTTTTACCTTCGACCTCTCCTTAAAAAAGAAGCCATTTCTTATGGAAATTAATTTCTTACTTTTTATTTTTTTTCTTATCTGTCCCGTTAGGGTTTTGATCTTGAGTTTGGTCGTGAGTTTGGTCTTGACCAAATTCAGTTCTGTTACCTTTTCTGTTGTTTTCCATTGTCATTTACCTCCTTAATAAATCTTTTTTACCTTCTTATTATGGATAATAACAATGGAAATTATTCATTAAAATTCAAATTTTTTTTAATGGGGCATGTTCCTGCTAACTCTCTCTATTGTCTTTCGGCAATACAAACGCTAATAGCAAGTAAACAAAAACCCCGCCAAACCCAGCACTAAAAAAAGTAAACGCCGCATAAACCATCCTTACAATACCAGCATCTATACCAAAGTACTCTGCTATACCACCACATACCCCTGCAAGTTTTGCATCTGTTGTTGACCTTGTTAATTTTTTCTTTTCCATTATAATATCCTCCCTATTATGTCACTTATTTGCGAAATATATTTTTTCTCTACCTCGGTGAAACGGCTTACTATCGGGCTATCTAAATCTAAAACCCCGTAAACCTCCCCATCTTTATAGATGGGCGCAACTAGCTCCGATTTTGAAGCAGAATCACAAGCTATATGCCCAGGAAACTTCTCCACATCATCCACTAATATAATACGCTTTTCACTTGCCGCAGTTCCGCAAACACCTTTGCCTAGCTTTATTCTAACACAAGCTGGCATCCCTTGGAAAGGGCCTAAGACAAGTTCTTCACCTTTTAAAATGTAAAAACCTGCCCAATTTAAATTATCCATATAGGCGTTAATAACCGATGAGATATTTGCCAAATTCGCAATTACATCACTTTCCCCATCCACCATATGTTTTACTGTCTCTACCATTAGTATATAGTTTTTCTCCGCATCTTCGTCTTTTTCAATAGAAAACATATTATATCCCCTCTATAAAAAATTTATTTACCTGCCCTAGCTCTTCAAGCTCTTTTGTACCCAACTGAAATAAAAATAAATTTTTATTAATCGGCTGGCTAAAAACATACTCCATAGCAGTCCTCACCCCATCAGAAACTTTTAGGCTATCGCTTCCCACAACATAAATCCCTTCTATCTGTGGCGCAACGCCCAACAATTGCAATAGTTTAAGCTCAAAAGCTCTGGCTACTATACTATTATTTATATCCTCTTTGCAAATAACTTGCAACGCTTTTAAGAGCAATAACAAAATATTATCATTTTCTAAATTTTCTACAATAACTCTCTCTGTCAACTTTAACAAATCTGTGCCCAAATAAAACTTGTCGTAGTCCTTAGTCAGCCCGTAAAAACTTTCTATAATTTGCACCTGTGCCAAATTGTAGTATTTTAACTTTGTGTAAATAACAAAATCCGAATATGTAAAAAGTTGCGTACCAGCTAAAAATTTACTTTTCACATTTTTAGCTCCTTTGGCACGCACACTTATTTTACCAAGCCCTTTTGCGAATATCGTAAGAATTTTGTCGCTTTCTCCTACTAAAACTTCTCTTATTACAATTCCTCTAGCCTTCAGTGTACTCAATGCCTGTCTCCCTTGCGCTCTCTGTGGGATTTTTATATAAAAGATACGCCGTAGTATCTCCCGAATTTTCAAATACACCCCAAAAAAAATCTTTTAACTGCATATCAAAAGCCCCCTTTTATTATGATATTAATTTGCGCTTTTGATATCTTTTATATGCCATTTAATTTTTAGCAGCAAAGCCTTTTTTTATTAACTCAACATCTGCTTTTATGCCTTCCCGTAGGTCTTCTAAAGTGTCAAATTTCTTCTCACCACGAACTTTATCGTAAAAATGCACTTCTATTTCCTTCATATATAAATCCTCCGAAAAGTCCATCAAATAAGTTTCCACAACTGTACTATTATGATTTATTGTCGGTTTTGTACCTATATATGTTAGGGACTGATACTCTACGCCCTTATAATAGGTTTTTGTTGCGTAAACACCATTATTGGGCAATACTTTTTTATCACAAACCGCCATATTTGCAGTAGGATAGCCCAAGATAGCTCCGCCTATTCCATTGCCTTTTTCGACTGGGCCTCTCGCAGAATAAGTATGCCCCAAAAGCTTGTTCGCTTCGTTAATATTTCCAGCTTTTATAAGCCTCCTTATCGCCGAAGAACTTATTTTTTCACTGCAAACCAGCTCATTTGGCACAACTACTAGCTCAATGCCAAGCTCTTTGGTCATATCCAATATATAGTCAACGTCCCCCACTGCATTTCTGCCAAACCTATAGGTTTCCCCAAGTACTAGCACCTTACAGTTAAATTTTTTAACCAAAATATCTCGCAAAAAAGTCTTTGGGGTAAGCTTTGCAAACTCTAGGTCAAACCGATATTCTACAAAAACATCTATCCCCGCTTTTTCTATCATCTCTTTTCGTTCTTCTTGTGAACAAATTTGCAAAACTTCTTCATTCGTAAGAACAGACCTCGGATGAGGGCTAAAAGAAAAAACTACTGACAGTAAATCTTCATAACCCTTAACCTTCTCGATTAATTTTGTATGACCCCTATGAAGCCCATCAAATTTACCTATAGTTATGGCTGTGTCTTGTGTAACAACCGTATTTGCATCAGTTATATGTATCATTAGCTATCACCTATGCTATTGAGAATAGCATAAATATTTTGCAATACTATCCTCGTCTACTAATTTTCTAAATTCGTCAATTTTTATGCTATTTTCTATTTTAAAATCTCCGCTGGCTGTTCGTACCAAGTCACCCATAACGCCGCCCACGCCCAATTTTTCGCCTATATCGTGGCAAAGCGTGCGAATATACGTGCCTTTTGAACAGTGAACTTCTATCCATACAGTTTTATCATCTACGACTTGTTCAATTTTTATACTGTGTATAGTCACAAGGCGTGATGGGCGCTCCACCTCTATCCCTTTTCTGGCGAGGTCGTATAGCTTTTGACCATTAATTTTTATCGCAGAAAACATTGGAGGCATTTGGTCGTAGCTACCTTCAAAAGACATTATTGCCTGTACAATCTCTTCTTTTGTTTTGTCAACCGCTTTAGTTTTAAGCACAACGCCCGTAATATCTTGGGTATCTGTGCTTGTCCCCAATATAAGTTCGGCACGATAAATTTTGTCCGATGCCATTAGTTTATCAGACAATTTTGTAGCTTTACCTATACAAATAGGCAAAACTCCCTGCGCATTTGGGTCTAATGTACCAGTGTGACCAACTTTAACTTTTCCGTATTTTCTTTTTAGAGTACCTCTAACGATATTAACTACATCATGTGAGGTAAAATCTTTTTCCTTATTAATAACCAAAACTCCATCTATCATAATTCCCTTATCTTCCCTAATACTATTTCTATAGCTTCTTCTGGCATTGCGTCTATAATACAACCCGCTGCTAGTTTATGCCCACCGCCACCAAAATTGCTTGCAAGTTTGTTTACGTCAGGCGCTTTTGAGCGTATACTTAGCTTTGTTTTACCTTCTCCAGTTTCATAAGCAAAAATCGCTATGTCTGCTTGCCTAGCTCTTAACAAAAATGAGCTTACACTATCTAACTCTTTGCTAGTTATCCCTAGCCTTTTCATTTCGGCTATAGTTATTGTACAATAACTCAACTTTGCATCTTCTACCATTTTAAAAGTACTAATTACCTCTAAATAAGCTTTTAGCTCGTCCACATCTTTTACAATCAGTAGTTCTTCACAAATTTTTGTAATATTTATCCCTTGCTTTAGAAGTTCTCCCGCAATTTCAAAGGTTCTTGGTGCGACGGATTCAAACCTAAAACCACCAGTATCACAAACTATTCCTGCGTATAAACAGGCGGCTATTTGCTTATCCAGCGGAATTAGGTTTATTATTATCTCGTACACCATTTCACAAGTTGATGAGGCTTTAGGGTCTACATAATTAAATTTTCCGTAGTTGTCGTTGCTTGCATGATGGTCAATAACTATAGTGTTTTCTGCCCTGTCAAATAAATTCGCACCCAGCTGAATTCGGTCTTTGCTACCGCAGTCCAAAACTACAAATAAATCTGGCGATAAGGCATCAATATCCCCACCATACACAAACTCAAAGCCTGGTATAATGGTGTATTTTTGGCTATAGTCCTCTAATAAAACTTTTGGCTTTTTACCTAGCCTATCAAATAAATGAGCCATAGCAAAACAAGAGCCAATAGAATCCCCATCTGGAGAAACATGCCCTACGATAACTACATCTTCAGCGTTTTTAATTATGTCTAGTATCTCATTAATCATTCTCGTTTATCCCTTTTATTATCTCATCTATCCTCATGCTGTAATCTAACGATTCGTCCAGCACAAATTTTATTTCTGGAGTGCTTCGTAGGTTTATATTTGCGGCAAGTTGTTTTCTTATAAAACCTGCCGCATTTTGTAACCCTTCTAATGCACGCACTTTTTCCTCTTTGTCCCCTAAAATAGAGACATAAACTTTACATAGTTTTAAATCTTTTGTCGCTTCTGCTTTAACAACAGTTGTTACTGTAGAAATCCTTGGGTCTTTTAGCTCACTTCGTATGATTTGAGCTGTTTGCTGAGCAATTTCATCATTAATTCGTGTTGTACGCACATTCGTCTTCATTATCTTTGTACCTCTTCCATAACATAGGCTTCTACTTTGTCGCCTTCTTTTATGTCGTTAAATTTTGCAAATGTTAAACCACATTCGTATCCTGTAGCAACTTCTTTTACATCATCTTTAAAGCGTTTTAGAGCTGCAAGGTCTCCTTCGTACACAATTACGTCGTCTCTTAGCAAGCGAACTTTAGAGTTTCTCATAATTTTTCCATCAAGAACATACGACCCCGCAATAGTCCCTACACCAGATGCTTTAAACAACTGACGAACCTCTGCATGACCAATCACTTTTTCTTCGTAGATAGGGTCAAGCATCCCTTTCATTGCGTTGCCGATATCATCAACTGCGGCGTAAATTACACGGTATAGACGAATATCCACCTTCTCGCTTTCGGCGATATTCTTTGCAGCAACTCCCACTTTTACGTTAAAACCAATAATAATTGCGTTAGATGCAGACGCAAGCATTATATCAGTTTCGGCAATCGCACCAACACCACCGTGGATTGTTTTTACTCTAACTTCTTCATTAGATAAACGCTCTAGTGAGTTTTTCAGTGCCTCAACAGAACCCTGAACATCGGCTTTTATAACGATATTTAGCTCTTTTACATTACCCTCACGGATTTGGTTAAACAGGTCATCTAAAGAAATTTTTGCGTTTTCTTTAATCATATCTTCTCTAGTTTTTGCTACCATTGTACCAGCAACCTGCGCCGCATGACGCTCACTGTTTGCCGCATATAACATGTCACCAGACTTGGGCACGCCCGATAAACCTGTAATTTCCACGGGCATAGACGGCCCCGCTTTTTTAACTCTAGTGCCTTTGTGGTCAGTCATCGCACGTATTTTACCGTGGGTAGAACCTACAACAACAGGGTCTCCAACGCTTAGTGTACCACTTTGTATAAGTACTGTCGCAACAGGGCCTTTACCTTTATCAAGGTTAGCCTCTATAACAGTTCCTCTTGCTTTTTTGTTAGGGTTGGCTTTTAGCTCTTTCATCTCAGAAACTAATAGCACTGTCTCTAAGAGGTCATCAATACCTGTGCGGTTACGTGCAGATACTGGCACTGCTGGTATTTGACCGCCCCAGTCCTCTACTAATAACCCGTGGTCTGCAAGCTCTTGTTTTACTCTGTCAAGGTTCGCACTTGGTTTATCTATCTTGTTAATTGCTACAATTATCTCTACATTTGCAGCTTTTGCGTGGTTTATAGCCTCTATAGTTTGTGGCATAACACCATCATCAGCAGCTACAACAAGTATTGCTATATCCGTTACTTGAGCTCCACGCATACGCATTGCTGTAAAAGCCTCGTGACCTGGTGTATCTAAAAACGCTATAGGTTTACCCTTTGCATCTACAGTATAAGCACCTATGTGTTGAGTTATACCTCCAGCCTCTGCCTCGGTAACTTTACTTTTACGAATAGCATCTAGTAACGATGTTTTACCATGGTCAACATGCCCCATAACTACTACAACTGGAGGACGCTCTACTAGATTGTCTTCGTCGTCTTCTTCCTCTTCTTTAAAGGCTTCTTCAAGTATGTCAACCTCTTCTAAATGGGCTACTAGCACGTCAAAAGTTTCTGCAATTCGCTCCGCTGTAGCGTAATCTATCTCTTGGTTAACACTTGCCATTATACCTATTTTCATTAATGGCTTGATAATTTCTTGTACGCCTTTTTCTAGTTTTTCTGCTAAAGCACTTACGCTGATGCTTTTTCCTATTTGTATAGTTTTAACATCATTCTCTGCTAATCTGTCAGCTTCCTCTTGAAGCAATTTTGCCTCTAGTTCTTCTTGCTTTCTGATTTGCTCTGCAGCTTTTCTCTTGTTTTTCTTTAACTGGGTAGCGGTTATTTGCGGTTTTTTAGCAAATTCCCCTTCCCTCAATTTGCCGCTCTTATCACGGTTGTTTTTGCCTAATTGTTTTTCTGTAATACGACGGTCGCCACGAGATTTTGGACGCTCTGTCGTTTGCGAAGTTTTTGGCGTGTCTATACCAGGTTTTTGCCATTCACTAATTTGTTTGTCTACTATATTAGTAGGCCTGCCTCCGCCCTGACGGTTACCTCCCGAATATGGCGGTCTACCCCCGCTAGAAGAACCTGGGCGATTGCCTTGATACGGTGGTCTGTTACCACTTTGCCCTTGACCTTGCGGGCGATTGCCCTGGTACGGCGGCCTATTTGGTCTGTCGCCACTTTGCCCTTGTGGGCGGTTGCCTTGATACGGTGGGCGGTCTCCTTGCGGACGGTTGCCCTGGTATGGCGGGCGGTCTCCCTGTGGTCTATCTCCCTGCGGACGATTGCCTTGATACGGTGGTCTATCTCCACTTTGCCCTTGGCGGTTGTTATACGGTTGTCTTGGTTTATCACCACTATTACGGTCTTGGTATGGTGGTCTCTGCGGACGGTCACCACTTTGCCCTTGACCTTGTGGTCTTTGCGGACGGTCACCACTTTGCCCTTGAC
>Ga0131853_10025720_pt1 | contig 10600 bp, 4 predicted proteins | sample TergutLab28metaG_FD_92764 | JGI IMG/M metagenome (GOLD analysis project Ga0131853, IMG submission 92764) | Labiotermes labralis P1 segment gut microbial communities from Petit-Saut dam, French Guiana - Lab288 P1 (version 2) (version 2) | ecosystem: Host-associated > Arthropoda: Insects >... | reverse complement strand
GTTTTCATAATCACCATCATCTGTAGCCAGTTAGACTTTTAAATACGCACAGTTCTTAATTGTGTTATTGTTTACTGAAAGGCCACATGAAAGAAAGATTATGAACTTGTTCCAAAAGCTGAAATTAGAGTTGTACATTTTCCAACAATATTTTACTCCCCTGAAACAAGGCGAGAGCAAAACCATGATGGGTCCCAAGCACACCCATCATACTCGCACGTTCAACAATTCCCATCAGTAAATGTTTTCATTCGTATGGATATATAAAGAAATATGCCGATAGTGGGACTCGAACCAATAGAGTTTGTTTTTGAAGACTCGTGCTAGCACGCGTTCAACTGCCGGGGCTACATAAAGAAATATGCCGATAGTGGGATTCGAACCAACATACTCTGTTTCCGAAGGCTACTGCTAGCACGCGTTCAACTGCCTGGTCTACATAAAGAAATATGCTGATAGTGGGATTCGAACCAACATATTCTGTTTCCGAAGGCTACTGCTAGCATGTGTTCAACTGCCTTGGCTACATAAAGAAATGTGCCGATAGTGGGACTTGAACCAACATAGTTTGTTTCCAAAGGCTATTGCTAAAATGCGTTCAACTGCCTGGGCTACATAAAGAAATATGCCAATAGTGGGATTTGAACCAACATACTCTGTTTCCGAACGCTACTGCTAGCACGCGTTCAATTGCCTGGGCTACGTAAAGAAATATGCCGATAGTGGGACTCAAACCAACATAGTTTGTTTCCAAAGGCTGTTGCTAACACGCGTTAAACTGCCTGGGCTACATTAAGAAATATGCTGATAGTGGTACTCGAACCAACATAGTTTGTTTCCAAAGGCTGTTGCTAACACGCATTCAACTGCCTGGGCTACATAAAGAAATATGCCGATAGTTGGACTCGGACCAACATAGTTTGTTTCCAAAGGCTGTTGCTAGCACGCGTTCAACTGCCTTGGCTACATAAAGAAATATGCTGGTAGTGGGACTCGAACCAACATAGTTTGTTTCCAAAGGCTGTTGCTAAAACACATTCAACTGCCTGGGCTACATAAAGAAATATGCCGATAATGGGATTTGAACCAACATACTCTGTTTCCGAAGACTACTGCTAGCACGCATTCAACTGCCTTGGCTACATAAAGAAATATGCCGATAGTTGGACTCGGACCAACATAGTTTGTTTCCAAAGGCTGTTGCTAGCACGCGTTCAACTGCCTGGGCTACATAAAGAAATATGCCGATAGTGGGATTCGAACCAAGATACTCTGTTTCCGAAGGCTACTGCTAGCACGCGTTCAATTGCCTGGGCTACATAAAGAAATACGCCGATAGTGGGACTCGAACCAACATAGTTTGTTTCCAAAGGCTGTTGTTAACACGTGTTCAACTGCCTGGACTACATAAAGAAATATGCCGAGAGTGGGACTCGAAACAACATAGTTGTTTCCGAAGGCTACTGCTGGCACGCGTTGAACTGCCTGGTCTACGCCTGCTGACAAAAAGAACAAAGGGTCCGGTCGACTCATCCATCCTTAGTAGAAAAGCCAGCTAGCTAGCCTCACGCCTGGGAAAGTTAATGTAGTTTAATTAATTTTTTCATTACAAATTAAGCAAATATATTGTTGTTTTCATTTAATATATACGCGGTGTGATTGATTGTAATGATTGGAGACAGAGAAACGCCACGAATGTGCAAATATGGGGAAAGAAAAACGACTCAAATTATGATGGCAACTGTACCGCACGTCACTGCCTGAGCGGGACGTACGAAATATCACACCGATGGATTTTTGTTCGACTGAGTGTACCTTATTTTAGATAAAATACTGTGGTGAACAAAAACACCCCTTTGTGACCACTGATGGAGCTGGGACAGCATACTCAGTACAGTGAGTCGCTGTGGGGAATGAAACCTTGTGGGTGTGAGATTTTTCAGTTTGCATCCAGGCTGGCCCCAAGGCCCACCCAGCCTCCTGTACAATGGGTATTGGTTCTTTCCCACAGTTAAAGCAGCTGGTCCATGGTGCTGGCTATTTACCCTCTTCTAGCACTGAGGTTGCAAATGAGTTTTAGCTGTGCATCCACTTCCTGTCTTTGACTGCATAAGCATGTCTTTGGGGTGACCTTTACCTTTACTGATAGAGCTAGAAGTAGGCATTTTTGAAAAGATGTTTGTGTACAGGTATGATGCAAAGCAGGTGATGCGAGGAGTTAAGCGTACCAATACCATATATGGAGGTTTGCAACTTCAGGCAACTCGTGTTGTCCATGTACATGGCTCTGTTGATCCCTGGCATGCACTGGGAATCACACATACCATTAAACAAGATTCACCAGCCATCTACATCAGAGGTGCGTTGCTGCTGTATTTTTTCTGTGCCAAATCACAATGGATGTGATGTCCCAATCGAAGTGTTAAACAAAATAATTCATTTCAACTCATAGCATGTTTATTAATATGTATGCTTAACAGCACAAGTGCCTACATAAAGCCATAACAAAGACACAAATAAAACACAAATACAGTATAACTACACCAAAACAATAACTATACAAACAAAACAAAAACAATACAACGGGTAAAAATAGTAGTGTGAAAGAGTACTAGGGCAAAAACCCAAAACCTTGAAAAAACATAGATAAGTTGACATAAACGTGCCACATATTAAATGCAGAATTTGCTTTAATGAAGTAGTGGATTTCTTAAAGATATTGACGTTTTGCACACAAGGTTAGCAGCCAGAACACATCTAGCAGATGGAGAGTTCTTACAAGTAGCAGTAAACAGGGAGGTGTTTCTAAAATTACGAGGATGAGCTCGAAAACCAGTAATATCCAAAAGAAAAGGGTAACATTTTAAACCCGAATAAACAGAAGTAAAAAATAGGACATCAGGATAAAATCTTGTCATGCAGAGTATGAAGCTTTAGAAATTTTATAAATATCCTTGTAAGTAACATGGTCATGAGTAAAGAAATGATTTTGACATAGGGCTACAAACTTCCACTGAATGCATTCGTGCTTTTTGATTTCAGTACACGTTACAGAGTTTCGTATGGTTGATGCATACTCAAGTTAGGGTGTAACTAGTGTTAAGTACAATATTGGTAATTTATCAAGAGTAGAAAAGGAACAGATTATAGTTCGTACTAAGTGCAGCATCCTTATGTATTGGGAGAAAATGTAGTCTGGGTGTGGAAATGCAGCTTTGAATCAAGTTGTACACCAGGGTCTTTGATAGTGTCCATATGGGTTATAGAAGTTCACATGGTTTCCTAGTGAAAGCAATAAGCCTAGTTTTACAGCTGTTTAATTTCATGAAGTTAGCAGTACACCAAACTTGTATACATTCAACAACAGGAGGCATGTTCTTGAGCTATCATGAATACAGTAAATTATTGCACAGAGTGAGGGCCATGTTATAGATAAAAACTCTTTGGTATCTCAGTGCCTTATGCGAAGAATGTGCTGAACTTACCATGATCAGCACCTTCAGCTGAAAGTAATATACCAACATACATGCACATACAAACACACAATACCATATTGTATTTAAATTCCCCATCCTATATTATTCACTGTCTCCAACTCTTAATTAGAAAAAAAAATTTTTCTTTGAGATATATATATATTTATGTTACTTGGAGATGTGTACATAATTTGCTGCAACATACTCATATTTACCCAAATATAAGGTAACCTTGTTTCACAATTCAGGAAAATACTGTACAGAACATGTTTAGCTTTGTGTGTGAGTACAAAACTATCATGTTTTCATGTGATGAATCAGGACAACATTTGTCTTATATATAAATGGCAGTGGGGTGTATTTGCATTTTATTGAGTGTAAAAATAAAAATATTAACATTCAGTAAAACAGTTATGATTATGGAGGAGGAAGTTTGGCATTCGTCAGAAATTCCTGTATTTGGCTAAATGTAAATCATGGTGCACAGATCTGTAGTGGCAGAGATGGTTGGAATTATGTGTAATAATGTATTGATACGTGAAACCAAAAGTGATAATGCTGTTTATTCTCCAAGGATCATTTAATGATGACATTTTATTGGTAACTGAATTTTTTTCAAATATTTATCTGTGAGGGAGGACCTTATATATTATATAGAAATTAAATTTCTGTTTACAGTTAATGTAAGAAACATACCAGTGACTTAAGAAATGTAGTTCTTGGATATCTTCAATATGTGATTTCAGCAATAGAAATGAACAGATTAACTGCATAGAATAAGTTGGTAGGGCACTGGAATTAAATTACTGTTAGATTCATCATGCATAAATTAGGGTTCAAGGTGGACTCATAAGAACGTGATAATGAACCTTCAAATTCCATGAAGGCAGGATATTTAATTGACCAGCTGAGCAATTACTATTTTTGCTAGAAGAGCTCTTCTGTATGTACTTGGTTAGTTTATACAGCATATAAGATCGTCCACCTTTATTTGTTTAGCTTTTTAATGTATTCTGTGTGATTGATGGCATGGATTATTAACAGAAATTCATGGAGCTGTAATACTGAAGCACTAGTGATTTTTTTATATTTATTATGATGGTAAATTGTTTTCAGGAACGGCACACTGTGCGGACATGTACCCAAGTTCACCATCAGATCTTCCACAACTAGTGGCTGCTAGGCAAAAGATTAGTGACCTAATTGGCCAGTGGCTGGATGAGGATTGAATGAATATAACATGACAAATACAATAGAAATTTTATGATGCAACTTCTGGGTGCTAGGTGGAAAATTAATGATGTGAATGGAGAGTGAGTGGATGAGACCCACTTTAATTACATGATAATTGTATTGGCAGCTTTAAGACTTAGATCTCAGCACTTATATTTTACAAATATGTTTTAAATAAATGGAAATTAAAGAAACTTTAATTCTTGTGACAGTGGTTGGTTTTTTTATTAATGTGTTTGTTCCTGTTGTTTGTTTTATCCCAATGTGATATGTGTTGACCTTTGTGGCCTTTGTCTACCTCAGCAAGGACATAGAATTCATTTATTAGGTCTTGCATCCATTGGGCAGAATCTGTTAATTCCAGTGACAAGATGATCATGAACATGATGGTTAGCAGAGAAAACCTGCAGTTTAACCTGGACTCCAAGTTGTGAATGAGACAAAAGTTTATTTTTGGTAGACCTGGATCCAAAGAATTTGCAAACACATATGTTTGAGAGGGAATTGAGCTCAAAACTATGCATGAGAGCTGAGTTATTACCCTGAGACCATCAAGTTCCCTTTATATTAATACTGTGTTGGACAGTGTGTATTATGTCAGGGAGGGTGTGTATATTGATGTACATCATCACTGGAGTTTGGATATTCACATTTTCAGGAGAATGGTTTTAATTATAATGTCAAACATCTTCAGATCTCTATAAAACCATAATAAGACCATTTGTGACCTGCGGTGCCAATTCATGGACTGTAATAAATAAAATAAGAAAGAGACTTTGTGACGTGGGAAAGGAAAATTTTGAAAAAAATGTATGAGCCAGTTATATGAAAATGGTTACTGGAAAATAAAATTGAATCAAGAAATTTATAACAAATTTAAATCTCTGGATATTGTAACTGTAATTGAAGTATGTAGTCTGGAATGGCTTGGGGATGTTGCAAAAATAGTTGGTGAAAGGACAGTAAGGAAGTTACTGGAAAGCAAACAAGGAGGAGGGAGAAAAATGGAAGACCTAGATTGAGGTGGATGGATTATGTCAAATTGGAGTTCAGTAGTATGGGTGTGCAAAGATGGAGAACAAGAACTTTGGATGGAACAGAATGGGCGTCTGTCATGAGGGAAGCCAAGGCCCTACTTGAACGGATGTAGCGCGAAAGAAGAAGAAGTCAAATACCGTGTTGCTTTTTCACTTTTAATATAAGTTTGGTCCTGTCACAGCTGTTATTAAAAGTAACAAGTAATAAATATGCCAGTTTAATTGACAGTGCAGTTTATAAGCCTGCACACAGTATGCATTGTTTGTGATCTATTGTTTTTGCAGAAGTGCCGTGCTTCTTTTGTGTGGGTACATCTTATTTTCTGATTTATTATTCTTTTTGGTAATATTTGGACAAATTTCAGACACTTAATTACACAGGGTAAGCCTAACATTCAATTTCCTACTCTACTTTCTCCATTTACTGAGCCACTACTGACATTCCCCAGAGGGATCTGAGTGTAATCATGAAGATGTCAATCAAGACTGTTAGTTCACAGTTGAAACTTGCTAAAGATGGAGTTTGAAACAATGTCAGATGTATTGATGTATGGGTAGCATAACCATTGTCTGGTCAGAACATGTGGATGAACCCTGTGGGTAATGATCTTTTAATGGGGAAATGGACAGAGTGTGAGACAGTATTTTATGCTGGTTCAAAGCACAAGCCCTTAGCAGTCTGTGATGTGTTTACATGTACATCTATTGCACATCTGTCTTTTGATCGTAGGATTGCGCAGTACAAGGAGCCCTATTTTCATCCACTGACTTGGATGTTCATGTAGTTTGTCTATATATTCGTTGATCTTACTTCTCTATTGGAAAGACTTTTTCCACCATTCGTTTCGTTTGCACAGAATGGAACAAAGTGTGCATGGCATATGTTTGGAGAGGCAGAGACAAATGGTTAGACCTAAGCAGGCATGACTGTGATAATTGAATAATTCGTTTAGCAAACAATGTTAGTTGTGTTCATGTCATACAGAAGGTAAAATTTTTATATCGAAAGCTGAAAGAAAAATGGGAGGTACATACAATAAGTGATTTTAAAGTTGTCCATTCTGCACATTTTTAGAGCAGGGTATTCATTTTATTGTACCAGCCAAATGCACCAAGTCTCAGGACTTCAATCCTTTCAGTATGGAAGGTCACTGGTGTAAGATTTTGTATGGGTATGTAAAATGTGTTATTTTTTGTATCATTTTTTTGTTTGTGTGGTTTTCTGTTTTGTTCACATAAGTTACTGAGTTTCATTGCTGAATTTTGGTATAGGGTGTTCATCATAATTTGAGTTTGTGATTTATAGAAGTCATATATTGCCACATACTGTCATGTTTTCACACATTCTAAATGGGCTTTTTGTCACGGTTTATACAGTACTTGTTTCTTTTTGTACAGAAATTTAATTTCTTGATGTAATCTGTATTTTATTGCTGCATTTGGTTGGTACATTAACATAAATTATGTTTATACCCCTTTCCTAAAAACAGAATTATTAAGTTTATTGTAAGATTAGGTGCAGGGTGTTTGGAAAGCAGGAAGTTTGACAGTAACTTGTGCTGTCAGTTTAAAAAATATGAACAAATTCTTGTTTCTGTAGTAGGGTTTGGAAATGTAATCAGAATTGTCAAAATTTGAATGAGCGTGTTCACAAAAAGGGTGTCTTTCAGATTTCATATTCATCACCATCTGAACCCCCCAAAAATGAAGTTCAGAAAAAAGAATTTGTTCATACCAGTGGTACAGGAACTCCTCAGATTTTATTAGAACAAAATATTTCTCCAGTTATACATTGAATGCACATGAACTTAGATGACACCAACAGTGAAGTTAATTTTTAATCGGATTATAATATGAACAAACAACATCGAATACTGATAGAATAATATGAACTGTTTGTAACTGAAATACTGATATAGTGAGATATAAGTGCATCCAGATTAACATTTATATACATTATGTATGTGATACATTTAATTTGTATTTCAACAATTACAGAAAAATGAACCATCACATTGGTTAAGACATGCGGAATTTGCTATAATAATGGAAAGAATAAGTACATATTAAAAATAACAGCTTAATATCGTAAGGTCGGGTTATGGGACGAGAGGTCGGATAGTGTAATTTTCAACGAATGGTACCTTACTGTTTTACTCCTGGCGTTGTGAGCTTTGCTGCCATCTGCAGTGTATGGCTGGAGCTTAGAGTGTGTTGGGATGTAACAAACACTTTGTGGGCAGACGAGTGTGTTTGAGTGATAAGTATTTTGTCTTCAGGCTGGCGTTTGTAAAGTGAGTTACACACAGTGAGTATCTGAACACATTATGTGTAACATCAGGGTTAGGCAGACGTGTTGTGCTTAAATTGCAATTTCGTGCAGTCGTAAGTGAGGTTATATAGTTCTCAGGTATGTTGAGCGCCAAATTAACTTACTCATAGACCGCCGTTTACAGCAACCGTTGTTGCATATCACTGAATAAATTACAGTATATGTGACCCTTTTAGGAAATGTTGAAAAAGTTTCATCTTAGAAACTGTATTTTAAACACATCGGCATTTAAATGAAGTTCATGAGTTGAATCATTTATGTACGTTCCGTTTGGAATGATGATTTTCACTCGGGTCATTAGTGTATGAATCTGGGTGGATTAATAAAAATCTCTTCCTCGAATGGTTAAATCACTTCCTAAATGGTAGCTTACAAGATCAGGCGTGCCATCTTCAGGCGGTTATTCTCCACAAAAACGTTCTGTTTTGGAGTTTTGTGATGATAACAGCATAACACTATGCTGTCATAGGCGCGTAGGACGCCATTAGCTATAAACTTCTTCAAAACCCAAAAGGCTTATTATGTTAAGTAGTGCAAAAAGGGCGAATTCTGCAGTATGGCTAGTATTGTGGCATAATACCACTGCAATGGAGGACTGATTTCATTTCTTTATTTTAAAAAACTTTCAAATCATTGTTTCCGAAAATCGTTGCTTTGTGTTATGTACAATCTGTGTAGCACATTTACTAGAAGGCTGGGGATGCAGATAATTTCCAGCCATCCTTGGCCAATGAAATGCGTGTGTGTCAGAGAAAGAGAGAAAAAGAAGATATTGTTTGTTCTCAGCAGTTTGTTGCCTCAACGAAGCCCTATCCGTCTCCCACGGTAATGCGGGAGATAGTCTAGGCATACTTCTCGTTTGTGGAGAGAGAGAAAGAAGACCGCTGTCTTTCAGTAATGTCAGGTCGTGAAGAAAGCTTGGCGCACTACTTGGTGGAAATGAGGCAGTGCTGAAAGGTTTTGTTAGTTCCAGACCTGTTTTCGTATTGAGGAACCAGGTCTTCTGAGTTGCTGCGTCAGGTTGGGTAATTTATTCTCGACGTTTCGAAGGAACGTACGCCCCTGATCTTCAGGGATGGATATGAAGGCGGTACTGTTTGAAAATTGTGTCAGAGTAATGCATTTTGAAATTCCGTGACACTTTTTTTAAATAACAGATTATTTCTGAGCAGATTATGGAAGACTGTCCGCTTTGGTATTAGTTTTTACATGAATCCGATATCAGGATTGCTGTTGCGCAACATGCCTGCCACTGTCTTCTGTGATGCTCGTCACTGATACCATGGCGCATGTTTTGTGTCCGATACTGTCACCAAAAACTCACTGCTAGAACCTCTCCACACAATAACATCGCGCGCTAGAATCCGGTCGGTCGGTTTAAAGGAACGGTAGGGGAAATCAAGCTTGTCAGTTCGATTGAATTACAACGCCTACTGGGGTCTTTCTATCACTCTTTCTCTCGCAACCGAACGTCAAAATCATCGCATTCTGTCTCAAAAACACATTTTAAATCGGGCATTCTGATAAGAAGTAGTGAAATCCACTGCCCTTGAATAACACGGTGCTATTTCATACAATAAAACCAATACATACGCTAACGTTATAATTATACTCAATTTGTTATAACTCTGGCATATTTAACTTTAACGTGATGCTAATTTTCGTGTGTGCTCATGTATCGAAGTTGCGGGTATGGTAAACTGAAAGCCAATTATGCAGCTGCTCAAATGTGACATTGTAATGGTCCCAGGCTGCTTAACTTCTTGACCAAAAATGAATAATGGGAAAAGCAATTTTAGTGGCTGTCTAATTTCATTCTATTTTAGTGGTTTATACAAGTGTACAGGCGAAACTTGCCGTTGCCTATCCTCGAATAAAGCGCCTTAGCATAACCGCAAATGGGAAACTTAAATACAATAATCCGACATTTTTAGCTGTATTTCTGAATTCGATATGCCTGTCCATAGCTACCTTAGTTTTATGTCCAGTTTGGGTCCGTAAGTGTACAACACACTTCACATAAGAAAAGGATATTAAGAGGGAAGGATTTTACGTTTTTTACATTTGTAAACTTTTATGTGTTTTAATTTTATCGTAACTAATATATAAAAATAATAGTTTTTCACAAAACCAGCAAGCGAAAGCTATACATGTTAAAACAATTCTTAAGGATGACATGTCAATACTTGCCACATATTTTTAAAAATTTTAGTTTATATACATTTTTATGGTAATGGTCGGCCTGAGGATGGCTGCCATATGGTCGAAACATGTTACTATAAGTCATAATTCGAATTAATATCTACATTAATAACAATGTGCTGACATGCTGCCTATATGTAATTGTATTTTATTTTGTAATTGAATCTCTTACTTCGTAATTATAGTTCTTTTTGTAGTGTTATTTCTTACTCTGTAATTGTAATTCTTATTTTATACTTATATGTCTTACTTTGTAATTGTATTTCTTACTTATACTTATATATCTTATTTTGTAATTGTATTTCTTATTTTCTAATTTT
>Ga0131853_10025719_pt1 | contig 10601 bp, 8 predicted proteins | sample TergutLab28metaG_FD_92764 | JGI IMG/M metagenome (GOLD analysis project Ga0131853, IMG submission 92764) | Labiotermes labralis P1 segment gut microbial communities from Petit-Saut dam, French Guiana - Lab288 P1 (version 2) (version 2) | ecosystem: Host-associated > Arthropoda: Insects >... | reverse complement strand
TTGTTGTTGTTGTTGTTGTTGTTGTTGTTGTTGTTGTTGTTGTTGTTCTAGGGGTTACTGGTGTTGGAATTTTGATTAGAGCTCTACAACACTCTTATCAACTCCAAAATAAAAACATTAGTGGGCTCTGCAGGTTCTATGAGGTCATAATGGGTTACATGCTTTGTGAATCACAAACACACTAATCCACTTTGTAGTTACTGCATTAAGATACAGCAATAAGAAAATCCTCATCAATCTTTGCATGATCAAAACAAAATTTCTCTGAAGCTGCACATTTAAATTGGCAATACAATATTATCATTTACTACTTGTGATGGAAGCAAAGGGTTTCAGCTGACTCTGGGTAACAGGTCGTTATTTCTAATTTAACAGTTCAGAAAAGTGTTAAAACTGATATGGGATATGGCAAACCACAATCAGCTGATTTAAGTTATTATTCGGCACAGTCAATAGGCCTGTGACATGATATCGTAATTTTTTGTTTAACCAACCTTTGAGCTAAGTAAAGGTAAAACTGTCCCTTTTCATGACATGAAGGTATAGAAGGACAGCAGAGATATGGCCCCAATCATTCTCAAGCTTGGCACTTGATGGATTTTAGTCATAAAAGATTTATTCTGTGTCTTTAAAATACAGCAAGTTGACACAAGCAGTAATGCTGCTGACCTGTAATCAGGTAGTAAACAAATCTTGGCCAAGTAAAGATGTCCCTGTGCTTAATTCAGGACCAGACCATGAAGGCATATGGGGAGGGGAGGTACAGATCCAGACACTCTTAAAGCTTGGTACTACATGAAGGTAAGTGGTCAGCTTCACACCCTAGTTCTTTACTCATGGGTAAGGTGCTCCTGTTACCCACCGAACACCAGGTGTGCACAGATCTTCTCCCAACTTGCTAGGAATCAAAACCTGATTACTCTGTTCTCTGGCCTGTATCCTACTCACTAGGCCAACTGAGCTATCCTGGATCCCTATATTGCCCAGGACAACGACTATCCCAACTGGGAAATTTTATGGTTTTCCTCAGGCTCACCAGGCAAATGCCAGCACAGTACCCTGAATTAGGCAATGATTGCTGCCTAACACATCCTTTCCCATTCATTACACACAGGGTGTTTCAGGAGGAATAGTAAATATTTTAGGAGGTGGTAGTACGGACTATTCCGAGTAAATAAGTTCACATAAACATGTGTCCAGTTTTCAATGGGTGTGGAGATACAGCTGTTTGAATGTTACGCATTAAAAGCTTTACAAAAGGTATGAAGGAAAGACAAATGACGTATTGATTGCATTTATTGGTTATGTAAGTGATCTCAATAAATTGCAACAGTTCAAAGTACGTGTTCACAAATCCCACCATCGACTTCAATGCACTTTTCAACCCTCTTGGCAATAGAATGTGTAGCTCTCCTGAGGTCGTCTTAGCGTTCTTGCTTTATGATGTCATAAAGCACTATTCATAATGCAAGTGACCAATCTGTCTCCTGTGTTTACTTTTTCTTTGTAGACTTCACTTTTCATACATCTCCACAGACAAAAATCTGATCTGTACGCGCCAACTTCAAACAGCTGTATCTTCACACCCATTGAAAATTGGACACATGTTTATATGAACTTGTTTACTTGGAATAGTCCATACTAACACTTCCTAAAATATTTACTATTCCTCCTGAAACACTCTGTATATCATAAATCACCTGACATGAGAGACACGAGATGCTCACATCCAACCATTTTGATGGAAAATTTAAATAATAATGGATGGAAAGCTGTGGGTTGTACAAACAACACTGACGCACATAATGCAAATACAGAATGAATAGTTATGAGTGAGTGTTTTATGGTTTCTTAGACTAACCTATGCTAATTTTACATGCAAACACATGTGCAACTTCATGCATCAATAGTGCATTGTGTAAGTCAAAGTGAACAAAAAGTTAAGTAACCAGTTTCCACACACTAGCATTCAAAAAAACCTGTTTCAAACACAAGAACTATTACAACAATCCATGTTAATATTAATAAACAATGATAAACCCAGAGCAACAGACTATATTACAGATAATACATAAGTATTCCAATACTGATTTGAAAAAATTACTTGGAGGGGTCAATTCCTGTTGCTTGTCAAATATTTGGTGTTTTTATACCAAGCACAAAAACTAAGGAGCCAAGACCAAGCAGCAGGGGGGGGGGAGGGAAACACATTGTACACCAGAATTCCACAAACAGTGCAGTGCATGGTCTAAGAATCATACATATAAGGTACCAAGGTCAACAAACATTGTAGTACAGCAGTTAGCACTTATGCCTCCTATTTAAATGGCCAATGGTTCAATGGGTAGAAACCTACATAGTCTACAGCCATTTTAAAATTTAAAAAACTTGCTGTTACAGATGGTTATAAACAGCAAATGCATTAGATAAGTGTAAACCTGCACAAAGCTCACCACAGCGTTTCCTTAGACACATTTCAATCAACCTAAACAGCTTCACCATTACACAAAATTCAGTGTCTTGCACAATACTTGTCCCCAGAGTCACAGGCATTCTCAAAGTCTATAAATAAAGAAATGCAATGCCCACTGCTCTCCTGTACTTTCATCAGTCTCTGAGGAATACATAATATCTGTTTATTGTAAATTACTTCATCTACAGATGGAGTAACTGTTGACAGAAGAATGTTGAATAACACTTTTATATGATTTATAATAATAATATTATTCAATAGTGAGGTGAAAAGCAGATTCCTTCCACTGCTGTGGACAGTCCTTCTCATTCCAAATGCAATAAATTTGCAAACATCAGAATATAATGTTATACTTTCTTCTTGGATCAATTTTGCCAAAATCTGATATACAACTATTGATGCAGGCCTGATCACCTTCTTAACGCCCAGTATAAACTCAATGGAGTGCCATTCAGTTACTAATGACTTAGGTACAGACACTTCCGTCATCTCATGCAATTAATCCCAAAAAAAGCCAGCTGCAATTATTTTTCCACACAATTTGAAATAATGATGGGGTCATAAAGAGATTGCCATTCTCATCCTTAGTAAAGTTCTTTCCAGGTTATTAAGCCTTCTGAAATCCATACATGCCTCTACCAAAATCTACATTACTCTGTTCAAATGCCTGTTTCAAGATCGATAATTTAGTCTTCCTGATATTCCCTATTCCAGTCATGCCCACTTAGTGCCAAGGACAAGAATGAGTGGAGATATACCTTTACTTTTTTTATATGTTCCCTAATCTTCCTCATGAAAGTCTCCTGATTCACTTCTAATGTTATTTATGTTATCCTAATTCAGCAATCTCACATATATTGTTATAAATGAAGCCACAGGATGCCTGACAATAGGAAAATAATAATCCAGTAATTCTGGATAAGCCCAACCACTTTAATACCAAACTAACATAAACTGCATGATTTCAGGCTTTCAATGCAGTTCAGTTCTGACGCTGATCCCACTGGGGGTGATGGCACCATGTGGAAGCAGGCTGTAATGTGGGGATTCAGAGATTCTTGCGCTCTCCATCTTCAAGGAAAAGTTATAACTCTATGCTCCTGGCTAATACTTCTACCATATTCCAGAACATTCTCACATTTTACCAACACCTCCCTCTCCTGAGTAAAAGACTGACGGTTCTATAAAAATTTCTTTGGGTTCCATTGGCCAACACTCATTGCCAAATGTGGCTACTCAAACTATCAGCACAAGCCACATGATAATTGCTTGATCTTGAGTATGGAAACAGCAAGGACCTCCAGCAATAACGTCCACTTCCACATGGCGCAACACCCAAGGACAGGATCATTACCAAAATCACTCGAACCTTATTGTGCTCAAAACAGGTTAAAAGTTTCTGAGTAGAGTTAGCCAGTTTTTAATATCTCACAATTGTCCAAACCATGTCCCAGAACTTACCACTTCTTGCTTTTCTTCTTTCCCTATATCCTTGCCAAGCTTGAGGTTTGATGCAACTCGCATGGCTTCTTCAACAGTCAGGTTGGCATGCAGTTGATTGTCCTGCATGATATAGCAAGACAGCTTCCGAAACTGGGACAGGTTGCGTTCATGGCCATTAATTGTGATGGACCCACTCATACCTGAAGTCCTGGAAGTTTAAAAACTTTTATATTTAAATCACACAACTTAGGCCTGGAGATATTTTACGTCATGACTTTTCATGTACACCATGTACATAAAGACAAGTTTATAACTTCTTACAAACACTCAGAACTGTGATTTTACATCCTTCTTATATTTCTGTGTCACCCAGCAGACATACCAATCAATTAGCCACAACTTAATTAAAGACTTCCGGCTTTCTTAATTTCCTCACATATTCTTTCCTGTACTGTAAACCCTAAACAATCTTCTTTCCAACTCTTTTCATTTTCCTACACTTTCCACCTATGGTACTAGCATGTAACACAGCACAGCACAGCAGCCCTCCACCCATTGCTTCCTTACTTGCCTCACCTTCTACTAATCTTCCTCTGTACAACACTCAATTTCTTCTTACATTACCATGAACACTGAGTCAGCAAGCTCCTCTGAAACACAAACCATGTGCCAGTCTACAAGGTGTCATAACCCACCCAATGGAAATCTTCATCAGCACCACTGTGAGAACCTCAGATCTCACATAATTTAATTAATGATACATTATATGGTAAATGCAGGTCATGTGGTTATAAAGTTCTCTGACACTGGTCTAATTTCACTGCAACAAAATAATCTTTGGAAACCTTCCACTGTGGACAGAGATAATGTACAACATAATGGAGATGGAATATGTTTCCATCTACAGGTAGAAGGAAAACTGTACAAAGCTACACTAAAACTTCCCCAAATATTGAATATTTACCTTATGCAAGTGTTCACAATGCTCTTAACCTAATCCAGAGACTAGACTGTACAGGACACAGATCTTAAACTGCAAGCCTTAAAGACATGATATGCTTCAAACCTAAGTTGTGAAATATGTAATCACTGCAACAAAACTTCAACTTTCCAACAACAGGGAATTACTCAAGTAACTGAGTATCTGCTGAGGTCAGGGAATACCCTGTAGCAGGAGGTTTATTTTACAAATACCGAATTATGTCTGGTTTGTCATTCAATTCACTCTCATTCATTTAACTCATTCATTCATTCATTCACTTTTCTGTTCTAACTTTTGTCCATTCCTTTTTACACTTGTTATGTGACTTTTCATTTGTTGGTGTGTTTGTTCTTCTGTGTGTTTATTTATTTTATTTATTTATTCATTTACTTAATAATGTTTTAATATCTGCAGGCAGTGGGAGTACAGCATTAAGGAAAACAGGATGACAATTGACAAAAATTACCTCAAAATTAGACACAGAGTGACTATTATCTATTTCCAGACATCAATTCAGCATCTGCCATGAAGCAGTTCTATTGTCAAGATATGGAGCGTGTACTGTCATAAATAAAAGACAGACGTGTTACAGCTGAGTATATTTCCTCAGCAAAATTAATATTTTAAATGAAGCTTTACTCGCCTTCCTAAATGCCAGAACAACACAGTAAAACAGGCTTCACAACCCTCTCTTCAGGTCATGGTCACATCTTTGCACGATAAAAGACAAATTCAGCATCATAAAATGTCTGGACAAGTGCCAACTGAAGAATGTTACCATCACACAGCACGGACATGTATATACCATACTGGAGGAGAGACCCCACAACCAAAGCCTTCCCCATCTTCCAGAATATTCATTCGTAAGAATACAAACCAACATTAACAATAACACTAGCAAGATCGTTTGTAATATCATCAATAAGGCACACTTACTTATAACCTGTAAGTATATTGAGTAAGGTTGACTTGCCAGCCCCTGAAGGTCCCATAATGGCAGTAAGCTCTCCTGATCGCAGTTGCCCACTGACAGATTTGAGAATTTGTTTCCCATCTGTAAATAAAAAAAGAAAGAAGGAAGAAATAAAAAGATTTTAAACAGCAATATTTCATGACAACCATACCAAAAATTTTCAAGAAACATTTGCAGGTCTGCTCCAGTTTTTTTTTTAACAAATATTACTTTAATTTATTTTGTATCACACAAATGCCTCGACAAATGTAACTGTCCATCACTCCATTTTGCTTGTTACCTCCTATCACAGTTTCACATCTTTTTTCTTCACATAACCATGCCTAATCTTCTTCACATTGTCAATGATAAGCACTATCTAATGAGTCTTACAAAACACACAGCATTTCCTTCTATCAAATAACTGAGGTTAAGTATGCTCCCAAATGTCATGCATGTATTATCCAGGTAATGTGGCTAACAAAAGAAATGTTTACCATTACAGTACCAAACTCTGTCACAAAGGCTTAGACAAAGCACTGTTCATTATGTGTTTTGCCACGTGAATATTCTTCATTCAAATAATGGGACTGATTTCCCACATTTCAAATGTAAGCTGCCCTCTTCGTCTAATTGCAGAGAATGTTGTGTCACGCCCGTTCCATCCATTCTCAGACACAGGAACACCTTGCAACTGAACTGCAATATGTCCATTAACATCATCATTGCAACATCTTCAATATTTGCCAGTGACAAGTACAGTAAAATTGGTACTGTATAGTTCTTCACAGATCGTCTCCCCATTAAATATCTACCTCAAGTATGGCCATTATCTCATCATATTAATATTAAATTATTAGTATTCATGTTTGTACCATGCATAAATGACAAAACACGTTACTATCCAACAGATGCACAAGCATATAATTCAGAGATACAATCAGAATTATCACAAAATATTTAAAAATATTTAAAATTGCTCCAACATGTTTCGGATCACAAGGGATCCATCATCACAGAGCTTTGTACAGTGCTTGGCTAAAATTACAGTAATGGTTCTATCATGTCTGTGTCGGTGTTATGGCAGCATATGTTGCCATAACACCGACTACGTCCATGTCAACGGACACAATAGAACCATTACTGTAATTTTAGCCAAGCAATGTATAAAGCTCCCTGATGATGGATCCTTTGTGATCTGAAACATGTTGGAGCAATTTTAAACATTTTTAAATATTTTATAATAATTAAATTGTATCTATGAATTATGTATTTGTGCATCTGTTGGATAATAAAGTGTTTTAATTAAATTATTAATTTATAGTATAACAAAAATGAAATCAAAATAAAATATTCATCCAAATGTCAGGTGATGTAGGCCTAATCCCTTCACAATCAATTTTGAGTAAAGTGCTTGTATCTACACAGAATATGGTTAAATTTGTGCACGATTATAAGGCAACCCCCCATTTTTCTAATTATGAATTTGTATACAAAACTGTCTTATATTTGGGTAATCATGGTACCAGTTGTACTATCATTCACCTTCCCACATGGTTCTGGTTTTGAAATCTCTGAACAGAGCACCATGACGTAAAGTTTCCTCCACTTATGTGTATATGAAAGTAGTACAGATGGAATATACATGTAAACACTATATTCATAAACCTTCTTTGAATAAGTAAGCCCACACAATTTAGCACGAACATGTGTGTTCAAAGTGAGCGGAAGAATTTATGCTGTGTGCTCCAAGTCCACATGGTTTATACTGGAGAGACAATCTGCTGTCCAGTGTTGTGCAGCCTTGCCTACATGATGAATTCAAGCAGGGACTTTCGTAAATGTGTGTCTAATTACTCTTTTCAGTAGCAAAAGGTGTTATGGCCTATCAGACCTTGCTCTATAACATTCCACATTTCCCGTTTGTGACACAGAACATAGGTATTTCTTTGTATGGTTAAAGGCGAGTCCACTTGTAATCGTGTGTATTGTGTGCAAGAGCTGCGAACTGTGAGAGATCACAGCGTAACTTTCCGCTCTTTTGAAACCTGCAACAACAACAGAAATAACTCAGCTGATAGTACCTCCTGAAAAAGAGCTCACTTTTCCACAGATTATGAAAAGCCACTCAGCATTCAGTTGGAGACCGTCTGTATCAACGGCATTTCTACCAGTAATGTACGGGGGGAAACATCACTGAAAAAGATATTCATATTAATACAGGTAGTTAGCTGACTAAGAAAATTTATAAAATTTTTATGGCTAATCGTTCCTGTAGTTTCTCACCTCTGTGGGAGTCATCGCTATGACAGAAAGCGAGGTCAATGACAGCGTCACAATAACAATGCGGTAAAGTCACCTAGAAATGCTGTATCAGCTGGTTGGGATTTAAAATCTTTTGCGTTGACAGTATTCGCTGACTCATTGCAACTGCCTATGTCCACCGTAAAGAACAACGTAGTTCTGACTGCTAACGATGGTTTCACGAAATGAAGACAACGGTTAGGAAGGAAATCCTCCAACACTCGAACACTATTTGTTAACAAACTGTGTTCCTCCTACTCCCATTACTGGGACAAGTTTGAAGAATGGAGACTATCGTATTCTGCGATGTGGCGTTGTACAGTAAGGCGTGTAAGTACTGTTGCCGAGGAACCTACTACCTCCTGCTTCAAGGTTTGAAGAGAGAGGCAGATGGATCTTCCTAATCTACCAGACGACATGGTGTCACGTGCCACAAGGCAGCAACTCGCAATCATCGGCGAAAAAATCACTAATCGCACGCGAGTGTAAGTCGCACACAAATGCTAACCCACAGAATCCTTGCAACTTTTTCTCTTTCTTCTTTTTATCCCTCTTTCCTAATTCCCTGTCCGTAACAGCACGCGTGCATTCCATCACATGAATTGCATTACGTAACATAAGAGGCCTTGACAAGCGTTACCTGGTCGCGGATTAACAGCTAAGACGGACGATAATAATTAAAAGTAGCTTCAACAGAAGTGCTATCATTCTTACTGATCGGTTCTGTTCCCTGCAGCAGGCATATCAGACTGCTTCATTCTGTCCGGTTTTCAAATTAGGACGCTACAAACTTTATTGTACAAGTGGGTCAGTCTGGACTAGTTCAGCGCTGATGCCGGCCATACGCAACGTCATATAATGAAAACCCTTCACACTCAGGACGAGTACTGGGATATTTCTTTGCACCACGCTTCCGGAACGTTGCCTAAGTCCACTCAGATTCCTTTCAAATAGACAAAGAGGGTTCCTACCCCAGAGTAATAGTGACAGAAACGCCCAAGTTACCAACCACTTACGCACGGTGTATATGCTAATGTGGAGATTTCAACCATCACGCCCCATACATGCCTTCAACTGATAACTTTACATAGACTGGATTCTACACTTGCTCTCGTCTCGAAAATCTAAACGGCAGCCATGTTGGTATTCTTGTTAGACCGATTCTTTTCTCATGAGGCATGAACGAAAACCAATCAGAACAAACTATGCAAAAGGGCAAGGGTAGGCCAGCGCAATACGCGTTTCGTAAAATGCCGGTCGGCTTGCGTTGTACAGAGCTCAACTCAACAAATGTTGCCAACAGTAGAGTATAGCATTTTCTGAACCACTCATGTGACAATACTGCACTGCTCTGAATGCTCGGGCCCACAACGTTTCCTTGCGACAGACAATCGACATACATACATACATACATAATACATACATACATACACACATACATTTTTTTATTGTTAATTAAGCATGCTCCATCACCCGGAAGTGATACTACATACTGTAATGTGACTAGTTATTGGTACTTGGTTACAGCTAGGGAATGCAGAGTCTGCCTCTGCTCTAGGCGTCGGACACTGCATTCCCTTTGCAATGTATAACCATCGATTGATGTCTCTTAGCACTTTGTAGTTACACCTTTATCGCTATAGTTTGTCATAGTCTATTGAGTTTGTGAATTTCATGAATGATTTTAGATGTTTGGTTATTAGTTCGTGTTTGCTTGTTGGCCAGATTCCATGTTGAAATGTATCCTTCTCGAGTCTTTCCCTTTGTTGTTTTAGAAGGGTGCAATGATATATCACGTGGTCGGTAGTCTGATCCCCCTTGTTGCAAGGACATGTTGCACTTTCCAGTAATTTGAATCGGTGTAGACAGGCTCTGGTTTTACCGTGTCCTGAAACCATAGCTGCGAAGTTTGAGGTTATGACAATTTTCGATTTGAGTCTGTGATGTTTGGGTAATATTGTTTTGTTTGAGCTGCCTTAGGGCTTTCCTCCCAGTTTTGTTGCCATTTTAGCTTGGATTCTTCTTCTAGCTCCCAGAACAGCGTGCTCAAAGGTATTCTGCTGAAGGATGTTGTCATATCTTCGTCCCGCGCCGCTGTTTTGGCCAGTCATCAGCCAGTTCGTTTCCAAGAATCCCTGAATGGGCCTTGACCCACACAAACGTAACTTTCCAGTTGGATCTCTCCAATTTCGATAGCCTCTCCCGTATCTCTTCAATTAGATAGCTGTGGTTCTTCATGTTCTTGATTGAGTCCAGGTAGATTTTGCTGTCCGTGATTACTGCTGCAGTACGTGGGCTGTTTTTCTCAATGTCTGTCTTTTCTAATCCTTCTAGAGCATTGGCTATCGCTAGTTGCTCCGCCTGATTATTGGAGCATTTGTTATCCAGCCTGTATTTCAGTGTTGTAACAAGTTCGTTTCCTGAGAACATCGCCACTCCTGCCCCGA
>Ga0131853_10025718_pt1 | contig 10602 bp, 7 predicted proteins | sample TergutLab28metaG_FD_92764 | JGI IMG/M metagenome (GOLD analysis project Ga0131853, IMG submission 92764) | Labiotermes labralis P1 segment gut microbial communities from Petit-Saut dam, French Guiana - Lab288 P1 (version 2) (version 2) | ecosystem: Host-associated > Arthropoda: Insects >... | reverse complement strand
GCGACGTGCGCACTCCGTTGATCAGAGTCGTGGTTGCCACGGGGCCGCACGTTACTCCCACGACACCCGACTCGTGAGACCGGGGAGTGTGAGATATCCCTTGTTACCGACTGGTCACCGCGCGGACGCCTGTACGACGCCGGGGCGGATGACGCGCTCGAGCAGCTCATCGACGGCGACCTGCCAGTCGCGGCCGAGCGCGAGCATGCGGCCATGGGCGCCGAGCAGCGCACGCTGCGGGTCGGCGGCGACCGCGGCGACGGCGTCCGCCAGCCCGCCGGCCGAGCCCGGCTCGTAGAGCAGGCCGCTCTCCAGGTGTCGGACCACGTCGGCCGCGCCGCCCGCGTGCGGCGCCACGACGGGTACGCCGCTGGCCGAGGCCTCGCGTAGGACGTGGCAGCAGGTCTCGTCCTCGCCGGGGTGCACCAGGACGTCGAGCGTGGCCAGTGCGATGGCCAGGTCACCGGTGGCCAGCGGCCCGGTGAAGCGCGCGTGCGGGAGGTGTCCCTTCAGCCAGCCGGCCTGGGCGCCGCCGCCGATGATCACCGGCCGGACGTCGCGCAGCTCGCTGAGCTCGGCGAGCCGCCGGATGCCGTGGCGGTGGGTCAGGCCGCCGGCGTACCCGACGACGATCTTGGGCTCGCGCTTGGCGTGGCTCCAGCTGCCGTGCAACCACGGGTCGCGTAGCGCGGGGGTGAAGGCCAGGGCATCGACCCCGGGCAGCCACAGGTCCGCGCCCACACCCATCACGGCGAGCCGGTCGACCATCCACGCGGCAGTGACGACCAGATCGTCGGCGCGATCCGCGACCTTGGCGCGCCAGTAGTCCTCGGTCGCGGAGCTGACCGGGCGCTGCTGCACCACCACGGTGTGCGTGCCCTGACGCCGGCCCTGCTTGAGCGCTTTGCGTCCCATCCGCCCGGGATCCAGCACGATCATCAGATCGGGTCGCGCGATGGCCAGCGCGTCGCGGATCTGCGCTCCCGGCTTGGTCAGCGGGTTGACCCGCACCACCACGCTCCGCTTGTACGTCGTGAGGCCGGGTGCCGCGGCGATGATGCCGACCTCGTGTCCTGAGTCGATCAGCCGGTCCGCGAGCGCCTTGAGCGTCGTGGTGACGCCCCGGCCGGCGGGGTCGGCATCGGGATAAGGAGTGTCGGTCACCAGGATGATCCGCATGTCTCCACCATGCGACGCCCAGGCGTCGCAGCCGGGGGCGGATAGGTGGATGTCGCGTGAACATCGAGGGCGGTCACCTCGACTGGCATCACCTCGTCCAGACCGACGCGTCGCCGCACCGCTGAGCGGCAGGTAGGCGTGGCTCGGCTGCCCAAGAGGCAGCTATGCCAGTCGAGGTGACCCGCGGTGGCCGGCGATTGACCCGGCGTGAAGACTGGTTGCAAACCTCACACTCTGTGGCGCCCGCCACCATGCCTCCCTAGGGTGCGCTCCTATGAACGATGCCGTTCCGTCTGCCGGACTACGCCTCGCGCAGCCCGAGGACGACCACGCCAGGGCCGACTGGGAGGCCGCGGCCGCGGCCGTCCTGCGCAAGGCCGGCCGACTCACCGACGAGGACCCCGACGAGGCGGTGTGGGCCAAGCTCGCCCGGCCGACACTCGACGGGATCGCGGTCACGCCGCTCGGCCTGCCCGCCGAGGACGGGGACCACGAGGGCCACGAGGACACGGTGCGGCCGCAGCGTCTCGGCGCGTGGGACATCCGCTCGCTCATCAGCAACCCGGACGCCCGCGCCGCCAACAGCGAGGCGCTGGCCGACCTCGAGGGCGGCGCCACGTCGCTCTGGCTGCACGCGGAGGAGGCGACCGACCTCAAGGGCGCGCTGGCCGGGGTGATGCTCGACCTGGCTCCGGTGGTGCTCGACGCACCGACGACGGCGCTCGCGGTGGGGAAGACGTTCCTCGACGTCGCCGCCGGTGCCCCGTTGCACCCCGCGACCAATCTCGGCGCCGACCCCCTGGGCGCGATGCTGCGCGGGCTGGCGATCGCCCCGGATGAGGGCGAGGACGAACTCCAGCAGCTCGCCGCACTCGCGCAGCGGGCGGGCGTGCGCGCGGTGGTGGTCGACGGCACCGCCGCCCACGACCTCGGCGCCTCCGACGCGCAGGAGCTGGGCTGGTCGATCGCGGTCGGCGTCGCCTACCTGCGCATGCTCACCGACCACGGCTTCTCCGTCGACGAGGCTGCCGGGCTGGTCGAGTTCCGGTACGCCGCGACTGACGAGCAGTTTCCGACGATCGCCAAGCTCCGGGCGGCGCGCCGGCTGTGGGCCAGCGTGCTGGAGCACAGCGGCGGGTCGGGGCCCATGCGCATCCACGCGGTCACCTCGCGGCCGATGCTCAGCAAGTACGACCCCTACGTCAACATGCTCCGCGGCACCGTGGCCGCGTTCGCCGCGGGTGTGGGGGGTGCCGACGCGGTGACCGTGCTGCCCTTCGACGCAGCCAACGGTCGTCCGGCCGACTTCGGTCGCCGCATCGCGCGCAACGTCAGCCACCTGCTCATCGACGAGTCCCACGTCGCGGAGGTCAGCGACCCTGCCGGCGGCTCGTACGCCGTCGAGCAGCTCACCGCCGCGCTCGCGGTCCAGGGCTGGGAGCAGTTCCAGTCCATCGAGGCGGAGTGGGAGCGCGGTGAGGGCTTCGATGGGTTCCGCGCGCGGATCGAGGCCGTCGTGGCCGCGCGCGAGAAGCAGATAGCGCAGCGCAAGCGGCCGATCACGGGCCTCTCGGAGTTCCCGAACCTCGCCGAGACGCTGCCCGAGCGCGAGCCCGATCCCCTCGCGGACGCGGTGCGCCGCTACGGCGCCAGCTTCGAGGCGCTCCGCGACGCACCGGTGGAGGCCAAGGTCTTCCTGGCCACGCTCGGACCGGTCGCCCAGCACACCGCGCGGGCGACGTTCGCCACCAACCTGTTCGCGGCCGGGGGCATCGGCGTACACGTCGCCGGTGCCACTGCGACCCCGGATGACCTCGTCGCGGCCTACCGGGCCGCCGACTCGGGCGGGGTCGTCTGCCTGGCCGGCTCCGACGCGGCCTACGCGCAATGGGGGCAGGCCGCGGCCGCGGCCCTGCGCGCAGCAGGCGCACGCCACGTCATCGTCGCCGGCCAGCCGGACGCCCTGGGAGACGGGCGCAGCGCCGACGACTCGTGCGCGATGGGCGTCGACGCCCTCGCGTTCCTGACCGACACCCGGCGCGTTCTCGGCGCCGAGAGCGAGGAAGTGCAGCCGTGACCATCCCCGACTCCTTCAAGGACCTCCCGCTGGCGTCACCGGGCAGGCCGTCCGCGGCTGCGCTCGCCGGTGGGCCGTCCTGGCACAGCCCCGAGGGCATCGAGGTCAAGCCCTTCTACACCTCTGCCGACCTTGCCGGGGCCGACGGGCTCGGCACCTATCCCGGGCTGAGCCCGTTCCTGCGCGGGCCCTACCCGACGATGTACACCACCCAGCCGTGGACCATCCGTCAGTACGCCGGCTTCTCGACCGCCGAGGAGTCCAACGCGTTCTACCGCCGCAACCTCGCCGCCGGCCAGAAGGGCCTGAGCGTGGCCTTCGACCTGGCGACCCACCGGGGGTATGACTCCGACCATCCCCGCGTGCGCGGCGACGTCGGCATGGCGGGTGTGGCGATCGACTCCATCTACGACACCCGCACCCTCTTCGACGGCATCCCGCTCGACCAGATGAGCGTGTCGATGACGATGAACGGCGCCGTACTGCCGGTGCTCGCGCTCTACATCGTCGCCGCGGAGGAGCAGGGGGTGAAGCCGGAGCAGCTGGCCGGGACCATCCAGAACGACATCCTCAAGGAGTTCATGGTCCGCAACACCTATATCTATCCGCCGGCGGCGTCGATGCGGATCATCTCCGACATCTTCAGCTACACGGCGACGAGGATGCCGCGCTTCAACTCGATCTCGATCTCCGGCTACCACATGCAGGAGGCCGGTGCGACCGCCGACCTGGAGCTGGCCTACACCCTCGCCGACGGCGTCGAGTACATCCGTGCCGGCCTCGCCGCCGGCCTCGACATCGACGCCTTCGCGCCGCGGCTGTCGTTCTTCTGGGCGATCGGCATGAACTTCTTCATGGAGGTCGCCAAGATGCGCGCCGCTCGCGCGCTCTGGAGCCGGCTGGTGCGGCAGTTCGACCCGGCCTCGCCGAAGAGCCTGAGCCTGCGGACCCACTCGCAGACCAGCGGGTGGTCGCTGACCGCCCAGGACGTCTTCAACAATGTCGGGCGCACCTGCATCGAGGCGATGGCCGCGACCCAGGGCCACACCCAGTCGCTGCACACCAACGCGCTGGACGAGGCCATCGCGCTGCCGACCGACTTCTCGGCCCGGATCGCGCGCAACACCCAGCTGCTGCTGCAGCAGGAGTCGGGCACCACCGGCACGATCGATCCGTGGGGCGGCTCGTACTACGTCGAGCGACTCACCCGCGACCTCGCCGAGCGCGCCTGGGCGCACATCGAGGAGGCCGAGGAAGCGGGTGGCATGGCCAAGGCGATCGAACAGGGCATCCCGAAGATGCGCATCGAGGAGGCCGCCGCCCGAACGCAGGCGCGGATCGACTCCGGCACCCAGAAGGTCATCGGCGTGAACACCTACCGTCCGGCGGCCGAGGACAGGCTCGACGTCCTGAAGGTCGACAACGACGACGTCTTCCAGCAGCAGGTCGCGAAGCTGGAGCGGCTGCGGGCCGAGCGCGACGGCGACGACGTACGACGCGCGCTGGAGGCGCTCGCCAACGCGGCCGGGGACTCCGCACGCCCGGCAACTGGTCTGGACAACCTCGACGGCAACCTGCTCAAGCTCGCGGTCGACGCCGCGCGGGCCAAGGCGACGGTGGGCGAGATCAGCGACGCGCTGGAGCAGGTGTGGGGCCGCCACCAGGCCGTGATCCGTACGATCTCGGGGGTGTACCGCGACGAGGCCGACACCTCCGGCGACCAGTTGGTCGCCCAGGTGCTGACGGCGACCGAGGAGTTCGAGGAGGCCGAGGGTCGCCGTCCGCGGATCCTGGTCGCGAAGATGGGCCAGGACGGCCACGACCGGGGACAGAAGGTCGTTGTCACGGCCTTCGCCGACCTCGGCTTCGATGTGGACGTGGGGCCGCTCTTCTCCACGCCCGAGGAGGTCGCCCAGCAGGCCGTCGACGCCGACGTGCACATCGTCGGCGTCTCCTCCCTGGCGGCGGGTCACCTGGCTCTGCTTCCGGCGCTGAAGAAGGCGCTCGAGGAGCAGGGGCGCCCGGACATCATGATCGTCATCGGCGGGGTGATCCCTCCCGACGACGTCTCGAGGCTGAAGCAGATGGGCGCCGCCGAGGTCTTCCTGCCGGGCACCGTCATCGCCGAGTCCGCGCTCGACCTCCTCGCGCGGCTGCGCGAGCAGTTGGGCCACTGAGTCACTGAGCGCAGGTGGGCGCGGCTGGGCACGGGTGCGCGCCCGCACGGTTGCGACAATGAAAAAACCGTCGGCCTTCCGTAATGAAACAGCAGGAATCGCACGGACGGTCGACGGGCACCGCTGATGGATGCGACAGCTTGCCGGGTGACTAGGGACGAGCCGGACACGCCGCGCAGGCTGCCGCATCCAGCTCAGGGGGAGGTGTCCTCGCCTCGTCCGAAGGCGACGACGCCGGCGCGCAGCGCCGGCAGTACGTCGCTCAGCAGATCCGTCGCCGACGACGGGTCGATGACGAGGACCGCGCGCAGGTAGACCTCCTGTGCGAAGGCCGCAAGACGCTCCTCGTCGTCCGCCGCGTGCGGGTACCGCAGGTACAACGACGACACGATCGCCAGGGCTGCGTCGATGTTGAGTGCGGCGGCGCGAAGGAGAAGTGCCTGCCGCTCCTCGGGCCGAGACGCGGCGGCGGCCAGGAGCTCGCGGGTCTTGGCCCGCCGATCCGCCTGCGTGAGCGACGTCGGCATGTTCGGTGCAGCGGCCATGACACACCAGCTCCTTGGTGTTCCTTGGATCCTGTGGTGTCGCCGTTGCTTAACGAACATGGCCACCGTACACCTCGGAGTCCGCGACGGCCGGGCACTGCGCGAGTGGCCGAGTGTGCCCTGCGGCTAGCCTGAGCCCGTGCCAGTCGCCGCCTCCGTCTCCGACCTGCTCGACGGTATTTCCGCTGGGAGACGCGCCGCGGTCTCTCGCGCGATCACCCTGGTCGAGTCGACCAAGCCTGCACACCGCGAGCTCGCCCGCGACCTGCTCTCCCGTCTCGACGAGCGCGCTGGGCTCTCGACGCGGGTCGGCATCTCGGGGGTGCCTGGCGTGGGGAAGTCGACGTTCATCGAGGCGCTCGGCACCCAGCTGACCCAGGCGGGGCACAAGGTCGGCGTCCTCGCCGTCGACCCCAGCTCCGTGCGCACCGGCGGCTCCGTGCTCGGCGACAAGACCCGGATGCAGCGCCTGTCGCTCGACCCGAACGCCTTCATCCGGCCCAGCCCGAGCGCAGGCACCCTGGGCGGGGTGGCCCGGGCGACCACCCAGGCCATGAGTGTCCTCGAGGCGGCGGGGTACGACGTGGTGCTGGTCGAGACCGTCGGGGTCGGCCAGTCCGAGGTGACCGTCGCCGGCATGGTGGACACGTTCCTCTTCCTCACCATCGCCCGCACGGGTGACCAGCTGCAAGGCATCAAGAAGGGCATCCTCGAGATCGCCGACGTGATCGCGGTGAACAAGGCCGACGGCGACAGGGAGCAGGAGGCCCGGGTCGCCGCCCGCGAGCTGGCCGGCGCACTGCGCCTGGTGCGGGCGAAGGGGGAGTGGGCGCCGCCGGTGGTCACGTGCTCCGGGCTGACCGGCCTCGACGTCGACGGGGTCTGGGCGCAGGTCGGCGCGCACCGGGAGCACCTCGGCGCGGACGGCCTGACCCGCAAGCGCGCCGAGCAGCAGCTCGACTTCACCTGGGCGCTGGTGCGCGACGAGCTCGACCAGCGGCTGCGACACAGCCCGGGGGTCCGGGCGATCCGCGCCGGCATCCGCGACCGGCTCCTGGCCGGTGAGCTGACGGCACCGCTGGCCGCGGACGAGTTGCTGGCGGCGTACGACCGGAGCTGACGCGGCGCTGGGCCCGAACTGATGCGGACTTCTTCCTGTATCCGTCCCGTGGGGCGTAGAACCTAAGGTCTCGAGGCGGTAACAACTGCGAAAATCCTCGCGGGGTCGGCTACCGAGCGGTACCAGGTGTCTTAATCTGAGCGAATGCCGAGGCGCGGGTCGTGCGCGCCCGCGAACAATCAGGAGGACCAGTGCGTCACCTCGCCAAGCTCGCGGCGGTGCTGTGCGCCGTCGCCATCGTCGCCACGGGTTGTGGCCGGCCGGCCACCAGCCCGGCTGCGCAGAGCACGGGCTCGGCCAGCGGCCCGTCGATCAAGGCATGCATGGTGCTCGACATCGGCGGCGTGGACGACAAGTCGTTCAACCAGTCGTCGTGGGCCGGAATGCAGTCCTCTGCGCAGGCTCATTCGAACGTGAGCGTCTCCTATGTCGCCTCCAACAGCTCCAGCGACTACACCCCGAACCTCACCCAGACCACCACCTCCGGGTGCGACCCGGTGCTTGCCGTCGGCAGCCTGATGACGACGAACGTCACCAAGATCGCGACCGCGAACCCCAAGGTCCACTACGCCCAGATCGACAGCGCTTCGACCGCGCCGAACGTCTACGGCCTGCAGTACAACACCGCCCAGGGCGCCTTCCTCGGCGGCTACCTGGCCGCGGCGATGAGCAAGACCGGCACGGTCGGCACCTGGGGCGGTGAGAGCTTCCCGGCGGTGACGATCTACATGGACGGCTTCTGGGAGGGCGTGCAGTACTACAACAAGATCCAGCACAAGTCGGTCAAGGTGCTCGGTTGGGACGAGAACAACCCCAAGGGCGGCACGTTCGTCAACGAGGGCAACAACTCCTTCACCGACCAGAACAAGGGCAAGGCGATCACCCAGGCCATGGAGCAGCAGGGCGCGGACATCGTCTTCCCGGTCGCCGGCGGTGCCGGTCTGGGTGCGGGCGCGGCGGCCCAGGCGTCGGGCGGCAAGCTCAACCTGATCTGGGTCGACACCGACGGCTGCGTGAGCGCCGCCCAGTACTGCTCCTACTTCATCTCCTCGGTGACCAAGGGCCTGACCAGCTCGGTCGAGACCTACATGTCGCAGGTTGCCAAGGGCAAGTTCCCCACCGGCAACTTCATCGGCACGCTGGCCAACGGCGGCACCGGCCTGGCGCCGTTCCACCAGTGGGAGAGCAAGGTCCCGGCGGCGGTCAAGAGCCAGCTGGCGTCGATCACCAAGGACATCGAGTCCGGCAAGATCAAGATCACCTCGCCCAACCAGCCGAAGTGAGCGCCGCAGGCTGAGCCTGGCGCCCGTGCGATGCGGGGGAGGCCCTCAGGGCTTCCCCCGCATCGCATTGTCACTACTGTTGTGCAATCCCCACATCCGTTGTGCATTCCCCACACTCTGGAGGTGCTGTGAGGCTCGAGCTGCGCGGGATCACCAAGCGCTTCGGCTCCCTGACCGCGAACGACCACATCGATCTCGTCGTCGAACCCGGGGAGATCCACGCCCTGCTGGGTGAGAACGGAGCGGGTAAGAGCACGCTGATGAACGTGCTCTACGGGCTCTACCAGCCCGACGAGGGTGAGATCCTCCTGGACGGCTCGCCCGTCAGCTTCTCCGGCCCCGGCGATGCGATCGCGGCCGGCATCGGAATGGTGCACCAGCACTTCATGCTGATCCCGGTCTTCACCGTCGCCGAGAACATCGAGCTCGGCCACGAGCGGACCCATGGCGGCATCCTGGGGTTCCTGGACCGCCGCCGTGCGCGCGCCCAGGTCCGCGAGGTCGCCCACAGGTACGGCCTGCACGTGCCGCCCGACGCGTTGGTGCAGGACCTTCCGGTCGGCGTGCAGCAGCGGGTGGAGATCCTCAAGGCGCTGATCCGTGACGCCAAGGTGTTGATCCTCGACGAGCCCACGGCAGTTCTCACGCCGCAGGAGACCGACGAGCTGATGGCGATCATGCGCTCGTTGAAGGAGGCCGGCACCGCGATCGTCTTCATCACCCACAAGCTGCGCGAGGTCCGCGAGGTCGCAGACAAGATCACCGTGATCCGTCGCGGCAAGGTGGTCGGTACGGCGTCTCCCGATGCCCCCGCGACCGAGCTGGCCTCACTGATGGTCGGCCGGCCCGTCGCGCTCAACGTCGAGAAGGATCCCGCCAAGCCCGGCGAGGAGGTGCTCAGCGTCGAGGGCGTCAAGGTGCTGGACACCACCGGCGCGGTGGTCGTGGACGGCGTCTCGTTCTCGGTACGGGGCGGGGAGATCTACGCGCTCGCGGGCGTCCAGGGCAATGGGCAGAGCGAGCTCGCCGAGGCGCTGGTGGGCCTGCAGCCGCTCGAGGAGGGCAGCGTCCGCATCGCCGGCCGCGACACCACCCGCGCCCAGATCGACGACATCCTCGGCATGGGAGTGGGTTACGTCCCCGAGGATCGCGGGGCCGATGGCCTCATCGGCTCGTTCACCGTCGCCGAGAACCTCGTCCTCGACATGTACGACCGGCCGCCGTACTCGGGCCGGATCAACCTCGACCTCGCGGTGATCCGCGAGAACGCCGAGAAGCGGGTCGAGGAGTTCGACGTCCGGACCGGGTCGGTCGACCACGCAGCCTCGACGCTGTCGGGCGGCAACCAGCAGAAGGTGGTCCTGGCCCGTGAGCTCTCCCGGCCACTGAAGCTCTTCATCGTCTCCCAGCCGACGCGCGGCGTCGACGTCGGGTCGATGGAGTTCCTCCACCGGCGCATCGTGGCCGAGCGGGACAACGGCGCCGCCGTCCTGCTGGTCTCCACCGAACTCGACGAGGTCCTCGGCCTCGCCGACCGGATCGGTGTGATGTACCGCGGCCAGATCATCGGCGAGGTCGACAACAGCGCGCCCGCCGAGGGCCGGAGCGAGGAGATCGGCCTGCTGATGGCCGGACACGTCGAGGCGTCCACCGGGGGTGCGGCATGAGACTGGGGCTCTCCAGGCGAGCGCGCGACCAGGTGGTCGTGACGCTGCTCGCCTTCCTCACCGCGCTGATCATCTCCTCGATCCTCATCGCCGTCGCCGATCCCAAGACGCGGACGGCGATGGGCTACTTCTTCCAGTACCCGTGGGACACCTTCACCTACGGCTGGGCCGCGATCGAGAACACCTACCGCGCACTGTTCGAAGGCGCGATCTTCAACCCGACCACGGCCCGCAACGGCACGGCCGCGGGCTACCTGAACCCGATCTCCGAGACGCTGACCTACGCCGCGCCGCTGATCGCCGGTGGTCTCGGCATCGCGCTGGCCTTCCGGGCGGGGCTGTTCAACATCGGCGGCCAGGGGCAGATCCTCGCCGCGGCGGCCGCGGCCGGCTTCGTCGGCTTCCACTGGCACATGCCGGTGGTCATCCACCTCATCGCCGCCCTGATCGCCGGCATCGTCGGGGGCGCGGTGTGGGGCGGCATCGCGGGCTGGTTGAAGGCCCGCACCGGCGCGCACGAGGTGATCACGACGATCATGCTCAACTACATCGCG
>Ga0131853_10025715_pt1 | contig 10602 bp, 11 predicted proteins | sample TergutLab28metaG_FD_92764 | JGI IMG/M metagenome (GOLD analysis project Ga0131853, IMG submission 92764) | Labiotermes labralis P1 segment gut microbial communities from Petit-Saut dam, French Guiana - Lab288 P1 (version 2) (version 2) | ecosystem: Host-associated > Arthropoda: Insects >... | reverse complement strand
CGGGCGATGGGACGCCAGGGGCAGCGCCCGCAGCAAATTAGCAGCGGGGGCCTTGACGGTGATCCCTGTCAGCCTGTCGCCCGGCGGTTACCCCCCTTGTCCTCGAACTGGCGTGCCTTGCGCGCGATGAGCAGGAGGAAGATCGCGGCCGGCAGTTCGGTGGTCGCCAGCATCGCGAGCGAGACTGCCAGGTCGGACCTGGTCGCGGCGGTAAGGACGTCAAACCAGCCGTCGAGCACGAACAGCGGCGCCGCGAGCAGCGCCGCGGTCCGGGTCTGCCGGTGGCCGCGGCGCAGCAGGTACCCGGTCGCGGCCAGCCCGGCAACCTCGAACACGTCGAGCCCGGCCCACGTCAGCTGCCAGGTGCCGATGCCAGCCCAGCCCATGCCCCAGTCCTGCACGGGCCCCTGGTTGGGCAGCGAGGCGCCCAGGTAGAAGATCCAGGCGGTCAGGCCCAGTGCCGCGACGAGCAGGGCCGTCCCGGTCGGCCGCGCGTGCCGCTCGTCCGCCTCCGGACCCGTCAGCCAGTTCATCCATGACCGCGCCCGGACACGGTAACGCCCGGTTCGGCGCGCTATCGACGTTGCGCGAGCCGGGCGCTGGCCGATGGCAGTCACGCGCGTCATGATGGCGACGGCCCGGCGGGTGACGGGCCCGCCTGCGGTATGGCAAGAAAGCGGAGCGCCATCGGGCGCGCGCCAGCCGGGGCGAGCTCCTCCGGGTAGCCGTGCTCGCGCAGAAGGTCAAGGTATTCAGCGTAGAACGCGTGCACTCCTTCCCGGGTCATCCAGGTCCCGGTGCGCTGGGCCTGGACCCAGCCGCCGGGACCGTCGTACTCGGCCATCGCCCGGATATACAGGTCGATGTCGGCGGACAGACGCTGGCTGTTCCACTCCGACAGCGCCTTGTCCTCTTCCGCCGTGCGCTCCGCCGGCGCGGCCGGGACGTGCTCGACCGGCAGCAGCCGCCACCAGCGCTCACGGCCGGACGAGCGCTCGGGAATCTCCTCGATGAGGTGCTGGGCCGCGAGCTTGCGCAGGTGGTAGCTCGTGGTGCCGGTCGACTCGCCGAGCGCCCTGGCGACGCTGGTGGAGTTCGCCTCCCGGTGCTGGCCGATGTAGTCCAGGATCTGCCGCCGGACAGGGCTCGTGAGCGTCTTGTACAGCTCCGTGCGCTCGGCGCTGGTACCGGGCACGGGGCGGTGCGGGGACGGGTCCATGAGCGGAGCATACCGCAGATAGTGTTTGCAAAAACTATTTGCAGACTTCCTTTGCAAGGTTGCCATCGAGTGAGGGGCGACCCTGACGTGCACCGCGGCATGCCCGCAGCTGGACGAGTCGCGGGCCGCGCCGCCATTGCCGGGGGCGGAGTTTCCCGGCGGCTTCCAGGCGGGGGAAGATGCCCCCGGCCCGGACGATGTCGAGCAGGAGCGGGGGCAGCGGCGTCCCCTCCCCGGCCGCGCCCGTCGTCTCGTTCACCAGGCGGCCCGCGACCGGGTCCACGGTCACCGTGTCGCCTTCGGTGACGAGGCCCCGGGCCCCGGGAACTGCGACGGCGAGCAGCCCGTAGTTGACGCAGTTCCGGTAGAACAGCGAGTTGAACTGCTCGGCCGCGACCGCCGCTACGCCGAGCGCCTTGAACAGCAGCGGGACCGGCCGGCTGGAGCCGAGCCCGAAGTTCCGGCCGGCCACCACGATGTCGCCGGGCCGCACCAGCGCGGGCCAGCCGGGGCGGGTCGCGTCGAACATGTGCCGCGCGGCCTCCTCGGTCGGCATCCGCATCGCGAAGCCGGGGAACATCTCGTCGGTGTTCACCGCGTCGCCGAACACCCAGGCCCGGCCGCTGGCCCGCAGCCCGGTCATCACGAAGCCTCCATGATCTCGCGGACGTCGGTGATGGTGCCGCGCACCGCGGACGCGGCCACCGTGGCGGGCGACGCCATGAACACGCTGGCCTCGGGGCTGCCCATCCGGCCCTTGAAATTGCGGGTGCTGGCGGTGATGCAGTTCTCCCCGGCCGCGACCACCCCCATGTGGTAGCCGAAGCACGCCCCGCAGGTGGGGTTCGTGACCACCGCCCCCGCCTCGGCCAGGTCGGCCAGGTAGCCGAGCCTCGACGCCCGCAGGTAGACCTGCTGACTGGCCGGGGTGACGATCAGCCGGGTGCCGGGCGCGACCTGCTTCCCGCGCAGGATCCGGGCCGCGGTCTCCAGGTCGGTCAGCTGCCCGTTCGCACAGGAGCCGATGAACGCCTGGTCGACGCGGGTGCCGGCCAGGTCCCCGGCCGGGGCGGCGTTGCCGATGACCCCGTCCGGCCGCGCGACCATCGGGCCGATCTCGCTCAGGTCCACGGCACGGACATCCGCGTAGGAGGCGCCCGGGTCGGCGTCGAGTTCGGCCAGGTCGTCGCCGGGCGCTACCTCGGCGAGATAGTCAAGGCAGACGTCGTCGGCGGGGAACAGCGTGAAGTCCGCGGCGATCTCCGCGCCCTGGGTCGCGATCGTGCGCCGGTCCGCCATCGGCAGCGACGCCACCCCCGGCCCGCCGAACTCCACGGCGTGCCCGGTGGCGTCCCCGTACTCCCCCGCGATGTGCAGGAACACGTCCTTGCCGTTGACCCACTCGTGCCGGGAGCCGCGCAGCTCGTACCGGATGGTCGGCGGAACCAGGTGCCAGGTCTGCCCGGTGCACACGATCTGCAGCACCTCGGCCGGGCCGAGGCCGCGGGCGGCGACGGCGAACGCGCCCGCGGCGCAGGTGTGGGAGTCGGTGCAGGCCAGGACGGTGCCGGGCCGGGCCAGGCCCCGCTCGGCGACGACCTGGTGCACGATCCCGTGCCGGCCCACGTCGTAGAACCGGGTGATGCGGTGCTCGGCGGCGAACGCCCGGGCCATCTTCGCGTACTCGGCGTCGTTCACCGACGGCGCGGGCACCGCGTGGTCCATGACGATCACGATCGTGTCCGGGTCGTGGACGGCGATGACGTCGTCGAGGCGGTCGTGCCGGAACTGCAGGTCGATCAGCACGGTCAGGTCGACGGCGCAGATCGCGATGTCCCCGACGCCGGCGCTGGCGGCCGGCCCGTCGGCGGACCGGGCACGGAGAATCTTCTGGATGAGGGTCTCAGGCACGGCCGCGCTCCGTCCCGGGCGCCTGGTGCCGCTCTCTCAGGTCCTCCCAGAAGCTGAGGCCGACGAGTTCGAACAGCCCGCGCGGGGAGTCGCCGTCGTGCGTGCGCGCGTCGCCGGCGGCGGCGCGGTCCAGGGCGGCGCTCATGGCGTGCGCGGCGGTGTGGACGTTCAGGCCGGGGAGGATGACGAGCCCGTACCCGGCGTCGCGGAGCCGGGCCGGGGTGACCGGCGGGGTCTTGCCCCCGATGACCAGGTTGAACAGGGCGGGAACCTTGACCGCGGAGGGCACGGCCATGATCTCCTCAAGAGTCTGCGGCGCCTCCAGGAACACCATGTCGGCGCCCGCCTCGGCGTACAGGTTCACCCGCCGGACCGCCTCGTCGAAGCCGAGCCCGGCCCGGGCGTCGGTGCGGGCGATGATGACGGTGCCCGGATCGGTCCTGGCCTCGGCGGCGGCCTCGATCTTCGCGGCGAACTCCCCGGCGTCGATGACCCGCTTGTTCTCCAGGTGGCCGCAGCGCTTGGGGAACTCCTGGTCCTCGAGCTGGATCCCGGCCACGCCCGCCTGCTCGTACAGCCGGACGGTCCGGTAGACGTGGGTCGCGTCCCCGAAGCCGGTGTCCGCGTCCGCGACCAGCGGCAGGCCGAGGGAACGGGTGATGAGGGCGGCCCGCTCGGTCATCTCGGTCTGGGTCGCGAGCCCGATGTCGGGCAGGCCCAGCGAGGCGGCCACCGCCGCGCCTGACATGTAGGCGACACGGAATCCCGCCGCGCGGGTCAGTGCCGCCGACAGCCCGTCATACACTCCCGGCGCGAACGGCGCGGACCGTTCCGCCAGCAGTTCCCGCAGCCCTGTTCCCGTCATGACGATCACTCCTCCAGGTTGAGGCCCTCATTCCGTTCTTCCGGAGAAGCGGATGATCGTCAACACTCAGGCGGCGATCGCGGCGGACCGCGCCCGTGTTCTTATCCGTTCAATCCCGGGACCGCTGGTTCCGAACGGATTATGGTGGCTCTTGCGCCCACCGGGTGGGCGCCCCGGCAGTTCGGCGATGCGGACGAGACCGGACGGTCCTCCGCACGCGCGTTAGCCAGCTCCCCAGCCTCCCCGGACCGGGCCCCTGGTCCCTCCGGTGAGGGCTCCCTGACCTCCGGACTCGCCTAACTTCGGACGACTGTCACAGTTCGGGAGGGCCTGCCTTATGGCCACGTTCGTCCTTATCATCCTGCTCGGCCTCGCCGGCCTGTATATCGAGCGCAAGATCCATCCCTGGCGGAAGTGCCCGAGCTGCGGCGGGTCGAAGAAGAACGCCTTCTCCGGCGACAGCCGCTGGGGCGACTGCAAGCGCTGCGGGAACGACGGCAAGGTCCGCCGGTGGTTCGCGTAGACCCGTAGGCGCCGGCGGCCTCGCCTGTCTCACCGTCCCGGGACCGAGGAAGCGACGGCACCGTGCTCGTCGATGACGATGGCGCGGGTGCGGCCGTTGAGGCGGGTGATCAGGTTCCGGCGCAGCCACCGGGTCAGCGGCCCGGCGTCGCGCTCGAGCGCCGGCAGCATGACCGCGTCGCCGCCGGCGGCGTCGACGGCCGCCGCCATGGCGTCCAGCGACGAGCCGAAGATCTCCTCGGCCTCGATGACCAGGCCGTGCCGGAACGCCACCTCCGCGATCAGGGCGGTGACTTCCCGCGGCGCCGTTCCCAGGCAGCCGCAGGCCATGGGGCCGTAGTCGAAGCCGATCCCCGGGACGCAGTACGAAGCGCCGGGCGTGCAGACGACGGCGATGAGCCGCGCGGGCCTGCCCCTGTCGCGCCTTCGGCGGGTCAGGCAGGCGGCGTGCTCCAGGGCGAGGCGCGACCGGTCGTCGCCGTCCCCGATGAAACACATGACGGACGGATGGTTACCGTGGTCCGTCATCGCGACTCCCTCGTCTCGGACGGTTCATGGGGTCCCATAATCCCACTGACCCGCCGTGATGGGGAGATGCCATGATCCGTTCGGTCAAAAAATCTTTTGAGCACCCGAACGGATCATGGCTCCCGCGCCGTCAGGACTCGGCGGCCTCCGGCTTGGGGCGCCGGTAGAAGGCGGCGAGCTGTGCCGCCGCCGCGCCCAGGCCGACCCCGGCCGCGAGGGCGGCGCCCTGCCACGGGCTCAGCGTCTCGTCCACGCCCAGCGCGTGATCCACGCTGAGCTTGCCCGGGCCGATCGCCGCGAGGGCGACCGCGGCCGCGCTGAGATTCAGCGTGTACTCGTAGCCCTCGCTGGTGATGAAGAAGCCGTTCTCCAGGTGAACCGCCCTGGCGGCGACGGCCATGGTGCCCACGACCGCGGCGGCCGCGAGCGGGGTGGCCGCCCCGGCCAGCACGGCGGCGCCGGCCCCGGCTTCCACCGCGGCGCTCGCGATGGCCTGCAGCTTCGGCTGGCTGAACCCGATCGAGCCGAACCAGCCGGCCGTGCCTTCCAGCGACCGGCCGTGCTTGACTCCGTGGGCCACCATGGTGCCGCCGACCGCCGCGCGGAGCACGAGTCCGGCTACGTCCCTACTGCCCATTCACTATCCCTCCTCACAAAATATATTTAATGTGACTATACAGAAACCCGGCGCGACGTCCGCCGCGCCGGGTCCGCGATCACGGAGTCAGGCCGATCGCCCGCGGACTCCGCCGCCGACGGAGACCAGCTGGATGTCCTCGCGGGAGGGCTCCTTGCCGGAGATCACCAGCGGCCGGGCCTCCGAGCGGTACCCGTCGGCGGACACCGCGAGGGTGTAGGCGCCGTCGTTGAGCCCGCCGAACGCGTAGCTGCCGTCGGGCCCGGCGTTCCGGGCGCCGGCCACGACGCCCCGGTCATCGACCAGGGTGATGGTCGCGCCGCGGACGGGCCCGCCGGCCGCCGACCGGACCTGGCCGGCCAGGCTGCCGTTCTCCGCGAGCCGGACGTCGGCGTGGACTCCGGTGCCCGCCGCGTGCCGGACCACGATCGTGGTGGCGGAGGGGACATGCGATTCCGCGGCCACGATCAGGGAGTACGTCGCGTCGCCGGCCGGAGCGTACAGCTGGTAGTCGCCGTCGTAGTCCGAGACGCCCACCGCCGCCTGGCGGCCGCCGGAGTCGATCAGGGTGAGGGCGGCCCGCGCCACGCGGGCCCCGGCCGAGTTCACGACGCGCCCGCGGACCGGGACGCCTCCCTCGCTCTGGGTCTGGGCCATGTCGGTGTCGTAGTTGGTGATGTCCAGCCCGATGATCTTGGCCAGCTCGGCCATGGACCCGTCGACCAGCTTGAGGTCCCGGATGGCGAGCTGTCCCGGGCCCACCGGGCCGTCGCTGCTCTCCAGCCGGCGCTCGGCCTGCTCGAACAGGGCCGACGAGCGCACGTAGGTCCCCTCCCGGGGGCCGGTGAGCGCCTTCTCCATCGCTTCCAGGGACCCGCCCAGGGTCTCGGCCGATCGCTTGAGGTCCAGCCGGGTGCCGGTGTCGAGCGCGCCGGCCGCCTCGATGTCGGCGACCAGGTTCCGGCAGTAGTGCCGGGACGCGGCGGCCATCCGCACCGCGCCGCTGGTCTTCTCGTCGAGGTCGCCGAAGTAGCTCCGGCGCAGCGGCTGGGCGGTCGCGATGACGGCCTGGAACGCGGCGTCGACGGCGCGGGCGTCGGCCCGCAGGCTGGCCTCGGCGGCGCCGTCGGCCCCGAGCAGCCGGCGGGTGGCGTGCTCGGTTATCTGCCGGACCGCCTGGAGGTAGTCGCTGAAGGCGACGCGCAGCACGTGGCGGGTTTTCAGCGGGAAGACGAACAGCACCACCAGGGCGCCGATGGCCGCGCCCAGGGAGGTCTCCCCCAGGCGGAGCAGCAGCATCGAGTTGGAGAACTCGTCCAGCTGCACGTACAGCTGGGACACCATCACCGTGATCCCGACGACCATGAACGCGTAGTTGACCCGGAACAGGTAGAACCCGAAGAACAGCGCGACCAGGATGACCACGATGGACCAGCCGGTGTGGTGGCCGACCGCGTGCACCAGCAGCGAGCCGATGACGATGCCGACCGCGGTGCCGGCGACCCGGAACACGGCCTTGCGGACCTGCTCGCCCGAGGTGTTGGCCCCCATGAAGGTGATGAAGGCGGCGATGACGGCCCAGTAGAACCGGTGGCCGGAGACCACGTCGCCCAGGGCGACCGCCGCGCCGACGGCGACGCCGATCTGGATGGCGGCGCGGATGTAGGGCGGCATGGCGAACCGGTCGGCCCGCTCGTCGGAGGCCGACATGCTGACCATCGCGGAGCCGGGCAGCCAGCCGCCCGGGCCCAGCGCGACGGCGGGCTCGAACGTGCCGCTGCCCTCGCTGGTCTGCCCGAGGTCCATCCACGAGGTGAGGGAGTCGCACAGGGAGATGACAGAGCTGGCCAGGCGGCGCAGGATCACCACGGTGGCCCGGTCGGCGCGGTCATCGCCGGTCCCGACCACGCCGTCGGTCCGGACCAGGCCGGCCAGCGTCTCCGCGTGGGACCGGGCGGACGCGGCGTCTCCCGCGACGACGCCGCGCAGCGCGGCGCGGATCTCGGCCCGGCAGGAGCCGGGGAGATCGAGCTTGGTCGCGGCCCGGGCGAACCGGGCCATGTTGGTCAGGGCGAGCTCGGCGTCGAACAGGCGCTGGTGCATGAGCTGGCCCGAGGAGCCGTCGGCGACCGCGCCGGGGTCGCCGAGCTGGGCGTCGATCATGAGGGCGGCCTCGTTGAGCCGCGTGAGCTGCCGCTGCAGGCGGCTTGTGTCGCGCTCGGTGTGGGCCGGGTCGTCGAACAGTTCCAGGGCCAGCGCGCCGACCTTGCGGGCCCGGGCACTGTAGGAGCGCTGCGTGCGCTGCAGGGCCTTGGCCTGGCGCGGGTAGAAGAAGACGAACCGGATGATCATCGCGACGACCACGCCGACGCCGATCTCCGCGGCGATCCAGCCCATGTCCCCGATCGTGAGGGCGGCGTGCATGAAGAAGCCCATGAAGTCGCCCATGAACAGGAGCATGCCCATGATGAACCCGCGGGGGCCGAAGCGCCGGAAGTAGGTCCCGATGGCGAGGATGACCGGGAACGAGATCAGGGCGGGGATCCGGTAGGGACCGATCACGATGCCGAGCGCCATCGCCGCCAGCATCGGCCAGGGCAGCAGCAGCATGCTGATCAGCTGCCCCTTGGCGGTCGGGTCGGCCACGCCGAAGCTCGACATCATGCCGATCATGGCACCGAGCATGATGGCGATCACGAGGAACTCGTGGTTGGCCAGCGCCAGCGCGGCCGCCTTGGCGGGCGGCAGCGGCACCCCGGCCGGGACCTGGATCTGCAGGGCGTGCGTCCACCGCACGAAGAGGTTCTCGGCTCCGAGGATGGCCGCGATGGACACGACGGCCTGGAGGGCCATGCGGAACCGGTTCAGTCCCGGGTCCGAGCCCAGGAACTGGTCGACCCAGCGGCGCATGGTCAGGCCCATCGCGCTGTCAGAGGGGGCGGCGGACACGGGAGTTTCAGCGAGGGGTGCAGCGGCGGTCACTGCTCAGAGCCCCTTCACGAGCTCAGCGTCACGGGCCACGATGGCCTGAGCCTGCCGCACGAATTCAGGATCCTCCCTCTTCTTCTCGAAATAGCACTCAAGCCCGCGCCGGAAAACCTCGTTCACGGAGATTTCCTCAACCCGGGCCACGATGTCCGCCTTCTGTGATTCCTCAGCACAGACCCGCACCGTGATGACTTTAGCCTTTCCTTCAACCATGCTGTCATGCTATCACCCTGGCACCGGGAGACCGGCGGCGAGAGAAAGGGCGGCCCGGGTCCGCTGAGCGAACCGGAATAACAGCGCCGCCGCCGGACCTGCGCGACGCTGGGGCGATGAAAGTCGTCATCGCCGGAGGCGGCGGCGCCGGCTGCTTCGCCGCGCTGCTGCTGGCCCGGGCCGGGCATGAGGTCACCGTCGTCGAACGCGAGGACCGCGGGCCCGCGCCGGACGTCGAGACGGCCGCGGCCAGGGCGTTCCGCCCGACCGCGCCGCAGATCGTCCAGCCGCACATCATCATGGCCCGGTGCCGGGAACTGCTGGCTCAGCACCTGCCGGACGTCTACCGGGAACTGCTCGCGGCGGGCGTGACCGAGGCGCCGCTGGCCACCCAGATGCCCGCCTCGCTGCCCGACCGCGGCCCCCGGCCCGGAGACGAGCGGCTCACCCAGCTGCTCGCCCGGCGGTCCACCGTCGACTGGGTGCTGCTCCGCGCGGTGGCGGCCGAGCCCGGCGTGACCTTCCGCCCCGGCGTCCGGGTCACCGGCCTCATCTCCTCCCCCGCCCCGGCGGGCCGGCCGCCGCACGTCACCGGGGTCCGCACGAACGCCGGCGAGCTCACGGCCGGCCTGGTCGTGGACGCGACCGGCCGGCGGTCCGTGCTCGACACGTGGCTGGCCGGAATCGGCGCCCCGCCGACGGCCGTCCGGAACGCCGAATGCGGCCTGGCCTACTACAGCCGCCACTACCGGCTGCGCCCGGGCCTGGCCGCGGGAGACCTGCCAGGCTCGCCGTTCCAGCGCCTGGTCATGGCCCTGGACGAGTTCCTGGCCGGCCTGTGGCCCGGCGACAGCGGCACGATGCAGCTGGGCGTCGTGCCGCTCGCGGCCGATCACCGGTTCCGCGCGGTGAAGGATCCGCGGATCTTCACCCGCGTGCTGGAGTCGGTTCCCGCCTACCGCGAGTGGCTCGCCGTGCTGGACCCGGTCACCGGCGTCTTCCCGATGGGCGGGCTGCACAACACCCTCCGCCGCCTCGTCGTGGACGGCACGCCCCGGGTCACCGGGCTGCACGCGATCGGGGACACGGTCTGCACGACCAACCCGACCCTCGCCCGCGGCCTCGCCCTGGCGATGACCGCCGCGGCCGACCTGGCCGCGGTGATCGCCGCCCACGGCAGCGACCCGTACGCCCAGGCACTCGCGCTGGACGACCTGGTCACCGCGCACGTCGAGCCGTTCTACGCCGAGCAGGCGACGGTGGACAGCGCCCGCCTGGCCCAGATGCGGCACCTGATCTTCGGCGACCCGCCGCCCGTCGCGCCGCGAGCCGCCGGGAACCGCGTCACCTACGGGCAGGTGCGGGCGGCGATGCCGTTCGACCCAGCCGCGTTCCGCGCGTTCTGGAAGGTGATGGGCATGGTCGCCACCCCGGAGGAGGCCTACACCGACGCCGACGTCGTGGCCCGCACTCAGGCCGTCCTCCGCGAGCGCGGCGAGGCGCCGCCGGTCCCGGGACCCGCCCGCGAGCAGCTCAGCGCCATGCTGCTCGCGGACCCCGCGTAGGCGCTACGGGACCGTGCCGGCCTTCCGGACGGCGGAAGAGCCGGACGCCGACCCGGGCGGCCGCACTTCCCGCCGGGAGAAGGAGACCACCAGGGCGACCGCGAAGATCGCGATGACCGCGTACGGCGCGTAGATGGTGGGCGCGGTCACTTTG
>Ga0131853_10025712_pt1 | contig 10603 bp, 11 predicted proteins | sample TergutLab28metaG_FD_92764 | JGI IMG/M metagenome (GOLD analysis project Ga0131853, IMG submission 92764) | Labiotermes labralis P1 segment gut microbial communities from Petit-Saut dam, French Guiana - Lab288 P1 (version 2) (version 2) | ecosystem: Host-associated > Arthropoda: Insects >... | reverse complement strand
GTTTTTGCGGGGCATATTGCAAGGCCTGAGCGAATGACGTGGGGGGGGGGGGGGGGATGGGGGGGGATCCTTCATACACAGCTGACCTGGTTGACTTGTACAAATCTGGTTAACAGGAGGGCATGCAAGGGGCACTCCTTAATAAAGACCAGTGGCCTGTCCAACAGACATACAGCAAAAAAAGCAATCCCTGTCCAGGCCTCTTCAGGCCCAAAGGGTTCCAGATTTCAAGACAGTCATCTCATGAAGGTGGTAGGGTTGTTAGCCCTACATACCAGCCTCATTTACACCCCAGGAAGTATTCCTGGTACTCATTTCTGTTAGAGGCTGAGTTAACCCTAGGGCCATAGTGTTGCCAGAAGGATTTTGTCATTATGACAATGAAAAATTCCAATGACACCATCGGGAATCGAACACATGACCTTCCAGCTCGCGGCACAGTGCCTCTACCAATTGCACCAATGCGTGCACCATCCATCAGACATAGTGTTTTTGTTTTGCCTTATAACCATCTCATCTGTCCTATGTTGGACTATACCTGCATTATCTGCAGGTCCCCTGCTTGTGTCTACAACAGATAGCAGCAGCTGATACACTGTAACAATGAACCTTAGTACCTTTATAACAGGCAAGTACATGAGGGTCTGAAGTCCTTTTTTTTTTTTTTTGTCAACCACATCAGAGCACACCCTGATAGTCTCAAATCAGAATTAGTTGATGTGGGAAACCTCTTCGTTTTCCAATTTAGGGAACATATGTGCTGACTGAGGGCTGACCAAAGCCATCTGACACCTTAACAAAAGCAATTGGAACTCAGCAGGTCAGTCAAGGCTGCCCATAAAATGGTGGCAAAACTGACATAAGGGTTGTACATAGCCCCTTCCAGCTACCGTGGATAAGATTTTCCATGATTTCCCACAGTTGTAAGGTGAATTCCACAAACAATTTAAGGATCACACATGACCTACTCCCCCCCCCACCCCCCCGGGCATCTAACAAACACCTTCAGAAAACCATCCATAAAGTACCCCTCCCCTTCTCCTCTGCTACCTGTAGCACAGATCCTTATTATGGCATTGTCACCATCCTCAGCCAAGAAATGAAAGACATTAGTGTGTGCCATAACACAGCGTACAACTCTCCTTGGCACAAACAGATTTTGCAGTTCTTCCCCTCCCTCTTACTTGTTTCAAAATTCCTTTTTGGCCGGCCATGTCAGGTCAGTGTCCTTGACTTGGCACTGTGGTTCAGTATGATTTTCTGTGATTGTGGGTTTACTTCTATGATTTTAGGCAAGCATTTCTGTTTTTCTCTGGTCTGTGATTTGGACACATGCTTGCTGTTGCTGTGAACTCTGTAAGCACGACCACGTTTCAGTTTATTGTTCTTTTACGTCTGTAATATTCAGTATCATTATTATTATTATTACTTTAATTAAATGCTTTTATTACTTAGTTATGTTGTGTATGTGTAACTTGCACCACCATGGCTTTCATGAAATATTTTAGGGTCCAAAAATGGTGGGGTGCAAGTGTAAGCATGATTGCAGCTATAGTTAATAAGGTTTCCATATCACAAAACCATGAATGCATTCAGAATGCAGATGTGGCTAAGCAGACCAAGTGGCACTGTATGCATTCTGTGCAACTACATTAGCTCTCTGCCTGAGTGGTTGGTTGGATGATGGCTGTTCTTCATGGCCTGTTTGAACCTGACAACAGAGGCACTAACCATCTTCTGAAACATTAGTAGCTACTCATACAATTATGCACAGTAACATCCCAGAAGAATTGAACATTAATATGACACCCTTAACTTTAAATTCGGCACAATTTAAATTTTCCACAAAGCAATGTGCTTAGAGAAGAAATAAAATTTATCTTAGAGGCTACAGTGAAGCTGTACTGTTGATTCCTCTTACCTGAAGCATGAGCGCATGTGGTGTGTGGACAAAATACGGGACATTTCCTTTCGGTGCTGACTGGAGACACAACTGGCTGTCTGTTGCTACAGGATTGTACATGAACACAATGGCACTTGACAGTTTTCCATCATACAGCACCTGGATCACAACCCAGTACAACACTAATGAAGGGCACTGCTAACAAAAATATTACTAACTGCTACATATAACAAGTGTTAACAGTTACACAAATAAATTTTCTAAATATGAGCTTGCTGTCTTGCATGTCTTATGATCATGTATTCAAGATACAAATCTGTAACTTCAAAGATAATCACATGCAGATAGCATTCTTTTTTTTTTTTTTTCTTTTCTGTATTTCACTGGACATTAACCATACTGAAAAGTCTTGCATATGAAGCTGTAACTACCAATGGAATCTGTATCAAACATCACATACTTTATTTATGCTTGATAAACTGGGAAGTTTAGTTTCAGCTTAATACACAGTATGGGCTATAACAAACTAGCACAAAGCTGAATTTACTCATAAATATTAAGGTTTGCCCCATAACAAAACTACAGTGACTACTGCCCCAGCAGATTTTAAGAGAAATTTGGGACAGAGATCTTCCCTGTTTGGTCAAATTTAGCACTCTGTAAAATGCCTACTTAAGAACAAAGGTATGATGCACAGCATATGGTGAATCCATGTTACATATGTTATACAAAGGACACACAGACATCAAGCCAAAAATATACTACAAATATGTGTAATAAAGTTATCCCACTCCCAATGCAAATTAATATTCCGCACTATGTAGAAAATCATATATGAAAATTTTAAAGCACGGTCTTCATTACCACAACCAACAAAACCTATAAAACAATCTTACAGCCACAAAAAATCACATTAATGAATGGTAACTGCATGAATGCATCATAAACACAGTAGGTGTAAAAAGTTGCCACACATCTTTATTTGCATGGTAGCTTCAAAAGACCATCCCTCTGCAACTACAACTTCTGCCGTGACTGCAAAGTTGTTTAAAACATTTGTGTAATCCAACACACATAACCGCCTTGGAATTTCTGGTCTCCACTAACACAGAGTTTGGTAGATTGAAACTTTCCAGTTTTACTCTGGTTTTATAGTATGACAGTGGACCCCACCATGATTTTGTGACTGATACTCCATTGTTTCTTTGTAATCCACAACCTACTCTCCATGTCACTTCATATACCTAACAAGCAGATGCCAATTTCAGCTGTTCATGATATCTAGGGCATTAATGCAGTTACATATGTTGCAGTCAGTTGGGGTTCAATTGTTAGTAATGTGATTTCCCTTTTAAATCATAATGTTCAAAATGACCCTGGGCAAGAAGACTTATACTATTATACCTTCACAAAAACTCAACACAGTTTGTGTGCACCAGATTCTTGGCAGAGGCAAACCCAACTGATGGAAATGACAAAGATTTAATGAGCTGAGCAGATGTCCTGATAAGGTGCAGAGTAAAATGTGACTCTCACACCAGCCAAATGTGAACTATCTGACAAGGTGGTCTCTACAGAAAGTACTTGCACTCATACATAACAAATTAGAGATGACAGTTAAATACACAAACATGATACAGTACGCTGCCATACCGATGACATCATGTGAAATTTTCAGCAGTGCAAATCATGCTGAATTACTTGATAAAGTATACAGTGCGCAACACAAATGCAGCAACCAATAAAACATCTGTTCAATGTTCTTGGTGTCATGGGCTTTGCTTGCACTGCATTAGTGATAAGTACCACCCAAAATCTTGTCTCTCATCCTAGCCTGAGGTGCTACACTATTAAAACAATAAAAAAGCTAAACTGTTGTGAAAAACTGGGGTATATGCAGTGTTTCTTGCAAACCACTCATTCTCAAATGCCAATAAAATTAAAACAAGTTTTATTGTTAAAAAAGGACTCTCAACTAACTCCATGGAGCAAAGTCCTTCTTGTAACACTAACATTTCCTCAGCTAGCCAAGAAATTCCCTGCATTTTATGGAACCCAAAGGTTCATAATGCACTTGCCTCTTCCCTCAGTCAGACAAATTCAGTCCACACCCTCCCATCCTAATATTATACTCTCTGTATGCTAGGTCTTCCAAATGGACTCTTTCCCTCAGGTTTCCCTACAAAAACCCTGAATGTTCCTCACATTGTAGTCATAGGTACCACATGCCCTGCCCATCTCATTCTTCTTGATTTGATCACCTAAATAATATTTAGTGAGGACCGCAGATCATAAAGCTCCTCTTTATGTAGTCGTCTCCACTCCCGTTACCTTGTCCCTCAAAGGCCCAGGTATCTTCCACAGCACCCTATTCTCTAACAACCTCAACCTATATTCCTGCTGCAGTGTGAAAGACCAAGATTCACACCCATATAAACAACAGGCAAAATTATAGTTCTGTACAGCTTTTACAGTACAATGTATGTGTATATATATATATATATGATTCCCACAACCACCGATAAAAAAATTATCACCTCTTGTGTGATACAGCTCTCATGCAAGAGCACCGAGAATTTTGGGACATTTCAGGTAAACTGCCTCATACAAAGAAGACTGTCAAAACTGTTACACACATGATAAAATTTCTACATACAGATTCTTGTTCACTTTACAAAGAACCAGAAGCATACAGGTGATCATCTGAGAAGACATTTCAGACAATATCTGCATCATCAGCTCACTATGCTGCCCATCCATAATGAGATGTGAGCAGACACTAAGTAATTCACAACCTTGCTGCTTCTGCTTTTGCTGCTGCAAGCAACCCCAGTTTTCTGACTGTAAGTGCATCATCTCTACTATGTGCACATGATCAAATCACCTTCCTGCAAAGACTCACACTGTCCTATTCTGCGATGCTGAAGACTGCCCATTGCATCAGTCTTCATTTAGAGATTCACGACTTCAGATTTTTTAACCTCTCACATTTCTGTGACTGGAAAAATTTTATGTCACTACACTTCTTGGAACAATTCGTTTCCGCCATTTATAAATTTTCTGCTAACTGCATTTATATCCAAGACATATCACATACACCAGACTGTGTGCAACTGAACAGTTCATCTAGATGTACGTAGGGGATGTGCAAATCTCAACATGCAGGAGCAGTCCCCAGCCTATTTGCAATTTGTCACTAGGTCTGCTGCCCTGGAAAATTTGGAACTACCACACATCAACATCACGGAACAACAAACTTAATGCAAGAAATTTTGAACAGTTCATATCTCTCTATAGGTCACACTGTGCATACTACATACTTTCTGTAAATATAACAAACTGCAGAAACTATTCTTAGCAGATTTACTATCACTCCCACAATGCTAACAGCATTTTGAGTATAGCAACATCACTGCTATACTGAAATAATGCAATTACTGGACCTTACAGCCAGGTTCACTACTAACAACAAATTAAGCAAACAGCCAGTGCATAAGCAAGGAAGCACAACAAAAGTAATCTTGTACATCTTTAACAATCCTTTGGAGCATAAAGCACACTGGGTTCACACAGCAACAGTGAAGTGGTAATTATATTTAACCAACAAATGTAATGTGAATAAATGATGCACTGTGATCACTAGGGGCACTGTGAAACCTATGTCCGACTTCACAAAACAAGCAAGTGATGAAGGACACAGTTATATACACTACAACCTGGTCAAAAATCTGATCACAGGTCACACCATAAACAGTCAACAGGCCATAAAATCCACAGCATGTTCCTATTGCTAAATGGAAGATTACAATTACTCTACAAACTAGTGACACTCAGAACAAACACCACAAACTTACACATACAAAAAAAAAGAAGACCATCCCACACTGAAGAGCATGCATCTTGTAAGGTAAGTGTATCACTTAAAAATACATACCGACATCTCTAAGGCCAGCAATTTATGTTATGGACCTTTTAAAAATAAATTCATATTATCAATGTCGTACACTAATGCTATGTGCTATGGCAAAGTTTTATAGACACTATCACAGGTATTAGTATTTTGTGTGTGTGTGTATGTACATAATACATTACACACTATCTACATGTCTCATACAGCTGGTCACACCCTGCCAGTATTCCAATTTCCTGTTAGTCAGGGTGCTTGTGTTGTAGTTCAATGCACTGGAGTTAATACTAAGTTTTCATTTGCCACAGAAGGGAGATTCTCTCAAGTCTGAACCTTTGCACTAGGAAGTGGTGGGTGGTCAATGTCAAGCCCCAGCCACTTTACCCCCAAAGCACTGGTACTCAGAAAAAAGGAGGGTGGATGGGCTCCTGGGCCAGTCTGAACAGGTTTTTGAGAGGAAACAACTTCCTGCCACCACCAGGGTTGAAAACCCAGACTATCAAACCTGTAGCAATTCAGTATAATAACTACACCATCCCAACCCCCATTTAAACAACAAGTTTGAAGCTTTAGTTCGAAGTACTGCAGATAATATTTGGTTCTTACTCACCAAGTTTACAGAAAGGTGGTGGAAATTGTTCTGTTGGGCTCAAAGATATGTCACATGTAACAGAGACACCATTCATTCCACATAAAATAATGCTCCTGAAATTAAAAGACACCACATCCTGGAAGATTTTCACCTTGCTCTTTTCTAGAGCATTTCAGTGTGGTTACTGTTACCACATACTTCATTCCTAAACATGCTGCACAGGTTAAAATCACACCAGTTCAGATCCCATGAATCAGGAGGCTGCAATCCCCTGCCTTGTAGTGCATCACCAAAAACAATTTTTGCTGTATGTGCTGTCACAATGTCTTGCTGTAAAAAAGGCACAGGTCCTCTTGCATGCAGGCTGGTATTCGAAAAATTGAGTCACAATGTGTGTAACATATTAGTGTTTACTTACTGTCATAAAATAATGGAACCAGTAATTACAATTGCAATCACAGCACACTGAACACCAACCATAACATCATGTAATGGCAGTTCATGGCTTAACGTGCGTTTTTCTCAGGACCAGTACCTGTTATTCTGAGAGTCAACTCCACCACTGAGATGACACCAAACTTCTTCTCCAAACAGAACATGTTTCCAGTCCCTTTCTCCAGCATACAACCCATGAAGGTACCAGTTCACAAAATTCTCTTCTTGTAAGAAGTGTACATGGCATATGCAAAACACATGCACAATAAAAATCTTCCAGTGGGTTATTCATTGTGAGTAAAGAGTGTCCTGCTGGGTGTATACAGTTTTAAACAACTGATGAGCTAAGAGACAGTGACCAACAATATTGGTCATATAAAATTACTATGAAGCAGTGTACAACAGACACTGCAAAACCTACAATCAAGGTATATAATTTCACACCATGCCCATTCGTTTCATTTTTTTATAATCTCAGCTCTCCATTATTCCCCACTCACTTTCTCTGTACTCAGTCTTTCACCTTTCTGCCTGTTACAAGCAATGTAATCATTCTTACATATTTCTCTTCTTCCACAGCAACTGTATACTTCAGAGATGGCTCTTAGGTTCAGAAATTCCCAAGTCCATCTTGCTACACTTTCTGTGCCTTTCGGACAAAATTTCTCACGTCTGTAAAACTGGCAGACAATGTACAGTCCAGTGCAGAAGGCTACACACATTTTCTCCAACAATGCATAGCTTCAGGATACACTAATATTAAATCATGTCAACACAACTTATGACATTCAAATTTTATCAGAGTTTACTGCACCCACATGAGTAATGAAATACTGTATTTAGCTGACTGGCAAGACAACAATAATCTAAGATAACCACCCAAAAATAAAACACCTGCTAAGAAACAATATTTTAGTGTTAATTTCATACACTTAATACACACAGCATGGCAGATTCTATCTACCTTTAAAAGCAAACAGTGTCACTCTCAACATTCCCTTTGTCTCCACTGCCATTCCACAACATATCAATATCAGTCCCATCCAATGCACTTGATATATGGCACTTCATAAAACCCTTCACAGTCACTCCTGGTGAGTTGTAATGCCATGCTCTTGTGATTCACACTGACTAAATAATACATTTATATTGTTTGGTTTATAAACTTATTTGAACCGATGGAGATACACAATTTTCTCCACAGATGGTGTTAGTGGTACTAAGAATTTTAAAAACATGTGTTCTGGATTTGTGTGTCATGTCTGTGGTCAGATCAGAAATGGCTCTTCCTGGTAAGAAGACCAAAAGTGAGGTCTTCAGAGGTTACAGAGGGAGAAGGTGCCTACTGAGTCCTTGGGCTTAACAGTAATTAGTTCATTCATTAGTGCAGCCTTGTCTTTCAGACACTGTTAAATTACGCATTCATGTATCATTACATCATTCTAAATGCAGCCATTAATTGGTGTATTTTAATTTTTCTTCTTGCAGGGAGTGAGTATGTGCACACATGTGTGCATGAACAAAGTGCTTTTGTGACAGTAGAGAACAGTGTGACATTCTAGCACCCTTAGTGACAGTGACACATTAGATAAATATCAAATTTAGAGTGCAAAACATCAAATCATGCTGCTTGTTTTCATCCCAACAATATATCACAAAATATAATAACAACAAATTTCTATTTTTTAATATGACCAGGAGCATTCTCAACCTTACCTCCTGTCAAGGAAAGAGCACTGACTCTTTTCTTTCTCTCAAAGTGTGTACATTGGCAACAATTAAAACAAAAAATCACTGTGTGCATTTGTGCACATTTATGTGTAACAAAATGAGGTATCTGTCTGTGGAAACCATAACTCATCAGGAAATAAGTGATGGGGCTTGAAATTTTGGGAACCTCTGAGCACTGCACATGGTACAACTAGAAGGCAGGTGTCGGATACACGAGATAAACATTTTGTTTCCTCTAACAGCACAAAAAGGACCGAGGGAAGAGGCCTGGGGGGGGGGGGGAGATACAGAGGGAGGACAGAAAGAGAGAGTCACAGAGAGAGAGTTTGTCTGTCTGTCTGTCTGTCTATGTAATGATGATGTGATACCTCCAATTTTAATTATCAATTCCTTTGAAGTTCCCTGCTGAATTAAAAGGTTAATTTCAGCTCTCAGCATCTCTGTCTTTATCTTCCTTGTTACCTCAGTATCACTGCCATATTTATTTCAGTACTTGTACCACTGGTATTTTAAGACCTGTATATATTTTATAAATCAAGTCCTCTAAATAACTGAAGGAATACAAGTATTTCAATGAATCACAGATTGATATGGCCATGGAAATCTGGTGTGTGTGTGTGTGTGTGTGTAACTTAAAAACAAAATGATTTAAATGAGGGAATACAGACACGCATAAAAAATTAATTTATCAATACAAATCAGCTTTTACATAGTACTTCATGTGCAAATAAAATAAAAAATTTAAGGAAAAAAATCATGAGCATGCTTACAGACAGCAAAGCGTGGTCCCACATGCAGGTCTGCTGTGGCGACTGTGATGACTCACTCACCCGTTTGTGATTGTCGGGCAGGCTAAGGTTGCACTCACTGTCAAACCGAAACTGACACTGCAGCAATAAGGAATTCATAACACAGTCTTTAGTTAAAAATCATTGCATCCAACACAAACTAAAAACCATTCCAAAAAACTTGTAATTCCAAGACACTGCGAAATAACAGTTTTCTAAATCTACTATATTTGGGGTGACTCGTAACTGATAATGTACTTCAGAGAAAAAAGAACTTTTGACAAAAACTCAAATATATCAAAATGGACATCTTGCTTTACACCTGTAGTCTAATAGAAACATCCAGCAAAAATCTAAATCCATGTTCCTCAAATTCTCCAATCTATACATTAAGTACCATGCAGAACATTACTCAAAACACTACAACTAGAATGGTGTGATTTCCAGAAAGTTCATAAATAAATTCATATTACTTTCCTAGAGTACCAACAAAATCACCTTTCATGACCTCTATGAATGGTTACTTGCTAAATTTCCAAATTTAGAATGGAAGAAAGGAGACAAAAGATACAGATTTTCTCTGAGGAAAGAAAGTAGAAGCCCTCCCACCACCACCAACCAAATGATAAGTGCAGAAACTCTCCAACATAATGCAGTAGCTACACTCTAGAAGATATGGTATAAGGCAGAACCAAGTGCACATGTGGTCAACTATAAATAAGGTGGACCAGCTGAGCTCCAAACCCCAACACACAGTAACCTGATTGGCTACAGCATGTCTGCCCCCCCCCCCTCGCAACCTGTGTTATCACATAGCAGTATTCTTCTGCCACCTTTGTGTCACTGTGCTTCCATTTCTGTATGCAAACATTTAGCACACATTTAAAAATTCTATTATTTCCTACTTTTCCTCCCCCCTTCCCTAACTTCTTATGAAGTTGTGTAAGTCTGAAATTGCATAACTCGAAACAGTGTAAGTTGGGGAGTGTCTGTACTTTGTAAAGTGGCACCACATTAATGGTTTTCATTTATCTGAACTCTGGATTTTGTGACAACCCTAACATAAAGGTATAATTAGCCCGGTAAGTTCAGAAAACCAAAGCATATGAAATTGAGAAAAAAAAAGGGGGGGGGGGGGGGGAGGGGGGAATCACCAAAATGTTTACGGATATGTCCTGGAGCTGTAACTTAAAATGCAGGCACAGCACATGGGGGGGGCCTGGGGGGGTCACGGTACACCCAAATAT
>Ga0131853_10025711_pt1 | contig 10603 bp, 9 predicted proteins | sample TergutLab28metaG_FD_92764 | JGI IMG/M metagenome (GOLD analysis project Ga0131853, IMG submission 92764) | Labiotermes labralis P1 segment gut microbial communities from Petit-Saut dam, French Guiana - Lab288 P1 (version 2) (version 2) | ecosystem: Host-associated > Arthropoda: Insects >... | reverse complement strand
TTTAGAGTCATCAGGTCTTTTTAAACCGGAAATTATACTTTTGGACTTGAAGGAAGTATTATGATGATAAATATATCCTACAGGCTTGCGACGATGGGCGACTGTTATGAAATAGCAAAGCTAAAAGGCGAAGTTTGGCACACGACATATAGAGGGATTTATTCGCACGACACGTTAGCAAACTATGATGTCGAAAGAAACGAGCGGACTTTTGCTGGCATTGTCAATAACTCTAAAATGTCACTGAACGTCGCTACGGATGCAGGAAAAATCATTGGCTTTATCAGCTGTGGAGAACCATATAGACCATATTTGCATTACGAGCAAGACATTGGGTTACTTTATATATTGCAAGAATACCAAGGGCTTGGCGTAGGGAAAACTCTATTTTCAATCGCGAAAAACCAAATTATAACAAATGGATACAATGAATTTTTCGTTTCCGTAAACAAATATAATCAAAAGGCAATCGACTTTTACATTTCAATGGGCGGCGTTGTTATCCATGTTGATGAAGATATGGAGGACAAAAGAGCGGCGCAGATGAAATTGTTTTATAGAGCGTAAATACAAAGGTGTGAGTTTATTGGAATACATAAAAGACGCTAATTATGCAGGCGTTGGGCTGAAATCGGCGATTGCAATCGGCAATTTCGACGGCTACCATAGAGGGCATCAAGCTTTGATTGATAAACTGAACAGCATAAAAAAAGAAGAAGGCTTAAAAAGCCTTGTTTTTTCATTCAATCCGCGGCCTTATGAGGTTTTTAACAATATCGAAGGCAAATCTATCCTTTCGCTTGCGGAGCGGATGGAAGTCGCGTCGCGGATGGGTGTTAACATTTTGGTTGAATATCCATTCTCGCTCGAATTTTCATACATGAGCGGTGAGGATTTTATAGAGAATGTATTAATTGGTCAGTTTGGATGCGAGGATATCGTTATTGGTGAAGATTTCGCGTTCGGCAAGAACAGAATGTGGAACGCGGCACGCATAGCAGAAATCGGTGCAGAGCTTGGCATAGGCGTGACGATTGTGTCGCATGAGTTTGAAAACAGTGAGAAAATCAGCTCGTCCACCATTCGAGAGCTGTTAAGATGCGGTGATGTAAGCAGAGCCAATGAGCTTTTGGGTTATGATTATTTCGTGAGTGCTCAAGTGAAGCATGGCGACAAAAGAGGGCGCGATTTAGGTTTTCCGACCATGAACATTGAGGTGGATTCGGCGAAGATATTGCCGCCGAACGGCGTTTACATAACAGAGACATACTTGCAAGACGGTTCGCGTTATCCAAGTATTACAAATATTGGCAATAACATAACATTTGGTTATGTCGCGACTCGCGTAGAGACGCACATTTATAATTTTAGCGGCCAGATTTATGGACAAGAAGCTAAAGTTACGTTTAAAGAGCATGTTCGTGGTGAGGTTAAGTTTTCGTGTGTTGAGGAGCTTATCGGGCAGATTGATAGGGACTTGGAACGGATGAAGGATTATTTCGGGGTGTAGTTACGGATAAGGCGAAACCTAAGATTGAGCAACAGACGAATATTAAGATACGTTGAAGCGCTGCATGAGAATGTCCGCGAAGAGCAAAGAGGGGTAAGACAAATGATAGAGCAGAGAAGGCGAGAGGCGTGGCAGGAGCGGTGAAGCTTGTGTGAATAAAATGTCGAGCAGCGATAATTCGCTGCTCGTTTTTATTGTAGCTTACCATGCGTACCAAACACATATTGACTACTATCGGATTCGCTTACGAAACATGCATACAATCCAACGAATAATAATCACGCACGTAGTAATTATTGCCCAACATAAACCCAGTAAAATAGTAATGATGGACAGGATAAAGCCAAGTGGGAGAGAACCGCCGCCTGGGGGCAATGCTATACTTAAACCTAAAAATATGCTGATAAAAAGTCCGGACAAGCTTATACAAACAGCTACAAGAAAATTTATAGCAAAGAAGATCCTGCGTCTTTTAACACTATCGATTTTTTCGGCAATAAAGTAAATGATGCCTCCAACAATAATGCCAAATATTATCAAACCCAGCATAAAGAATCACCAACCTTAGCTTAAACCACTAAACTGAAAACAAATCAATCTTTTCTATTCCCGAACAACAATCCCCATCAAATTCCATTTTTGCAACCCAAGGCGTGATAGGTGCCATTGCTGCGAAGTCCTCGAGCCCATAAGTGTTGTCATAATAATTAATGATAGTTGAAAGAGCTATTCCGTGGGTGCCTATCACGATATTTTTACCTGCGTTTTCGGCTAATATTACCTTTAACGCGGATATATTTCTCGCTTGAACCTCGGAGAGCGACTCGCCATCCGATAGCGTATAAGAAAAGTCCGCCCATTGACGCTTGAAAAATGGGATAAAGTCGTTCTTCCTATCCCAATCACTATCACTTTTTCGTTCACGAAAATCTTCGACGAGCTCTATTTCCAGGCAGTTTTTTTGTGCAAAAGTCGCTAAAGTATCAACCGATCGCTTATAAGGACTTGAAAAAATCAGGTCAATGCCTTTGTCCTGCAAAAACTGGTCGACTAATGATGTATCGTCGGCTCCTTTTTTGGTTAGTGGGCGCATTCTTCCATCGCTTACTGAATTGTCAGCCTGTGCGTGTCTTATGAAATAGACGGTTGTCGCTTTACTTCCCATGCTTATTAAACACATACTGACACATAACTGCACATCCAACCGGCAAAGCTTCATCATTAAAATCATACAAATGATTATGAAGCGCAGGTGTAGATTTTTCGGCGTTGCCCATGCCAAGTCTAAACATCGAGCCAACACCATCAACCGCCATGATAAAGTCAGAAAAGTCTTCAGAACCCATTGTAGCATTTTCTAAAATAACGATATTTTCTTCGCCGATGGCGTCTTTGGCGGCTTGGTAGACTTTGTCGTTTGTGATTTTGCTGTTAGTAAGTGCTGCCACACCTTCTTTATATACAAACTCATACTTGCAGCCAAAGCTCTCGCAAGCACCTGAAACGATGCGCTCAATGTGTTCTTTTACGAGCTTCCTGTTACCGTTCTCTAAGCAGCGAACTGTTCCGGAAAACTCTACTTCCTGGGGGATTACATTAGCCGCAACGCCTGCATGAATAGTACAAACAGAAATTACAACGCTCTCAAAAGTCGGTATTTGATTGCTTACGATGGATGAAATCGCGCTAATCATTGACGATGAAGCGTAAATCGGATTGATGGATTCGTAAGGCCTTGCGCCATGTCCGCCGCGACCGATTACTTTTACGCTAAACTTATCCGAACTTGCCATAGCTTTGAGTGGCATGATACCGATTTTGCCGGTTTCAACCCCCGGGAAAGCGTGGAGCGCGATTATCTCGTCAGGCTTATATTTGTCAAACGCGCCATTTTCGAGCATCATTTTCGCACCGCGGTCGCCTTCTTCTGCCGGTTGGAAAATGAGCAAAACTGTGCCGCCGAGCTTATCTTTTGCCTCATTTAAGAGCTTGGCAACGCCAAGAAGGCAAGCAGTGTGTCCGTCATGGCCACAAGCGTGCATGATGCCCTCGTTTTTAGATGTATAAGGCACGCCGGTGCTTTCAATGATAGGCAGCGCGTCAATGTCCGCGCGAATAGCCGTGATAACGTCAGGGCCATTTCCTTCGCCCTTGATTATGCCGATGCAACCGGTGTTGAACGGGATATCGAGCAATGGAACGCCCATTTGGGCAAGTGCGCCTTTTATGTAGTTTGTCGTTTCATACTCCTTGTGCGCAAGCTCCGGATGTTGATGGAAATGCCTTCTTGCCTCGGTCATGAATTCCTTTAATGATTCTGACTTTGTAAAAACTTCGTTCATAATTTCAGCCTCCATGATAGTTTTTTATGTTTATAGTATATATTCAGAGCTCACGATAGTCAATAGAGATAGCTTGTTGATAAATAATGTCAATGCTGCGTTTACTTTTTTGACAAAACTCATTATAATGATACCAATAAGTAATTGTGGAAATTATATAAGAGGAGGTCATCATGTTAAATCCAAATAGTACTAAAGACGCATCGCTTACAAAACTGCCCGCATGGAGACTATCGCAAGAAATATCGAGAAAAAATATATCTTGCTACGAGGTTATGGAAGCTTTTTTGAGTAGAATTGATGAGATAAATCATGAGGTTAATGCAATTGTTGCGCTTAGAGCACGTGATGAGTTGCTAAGTGAGGCGAGAAATAAAGACAAGCTGCTTTCAGACGGCATGTACGAAGGCTGGATGCATGGATTTCCACAAGCAATTAAAGATTTGGAAGATACAATTGGAATTATAAGCACAAACGGATACTTAGGGCATAAAGGCCGAATGCCGGAAAGTGATAGTCAGCTGGTAAGCGCGATGAAAGCGGCAGGCTCTATCATTATCGGAAAGACGAATACGCCCGAATGGGGTTTTGGTTCGCATACATATAATGAAGTATATGGAGCGACGGGAAATCCGTTTAACCACGCGCTTACAAGCGGCGGTTCAAGCGGTGGGGCAGCTTGCGCGGTCGCGCTTAACATGCAGGCCGTGGCGGATGGCAGTGATTTCATGGGTTCGCTTAGAAACCCGGCAGGCTTTTGCAACATATTCGGATTTCGCCCGTCGTGGGGGCGCGTGCCTTCATTAGGCGCGGATTTGTTTTATCAAAATTGCTCGGTCAAAGGGCCCATGGCGCGCAATGTACCTGACTTGGCTTTACTGCTCTCAACCTTATCCGGCTATGATACGAAAATGCCAAGTTCTCTCGCGGATGATGCTAATTTGAAAGCATTGACTCCGGACAATGTTTGCGAACGACTGAGCTCCGATATAAAAGAAGCTAAAATAGCCTGGATGGGTGACCTAGATGGCTATTTGCCTATGGAGGACGGCGTTTTGTCGGTTTGTGAAGCGGCACTTAACAAACTTTCAACAAACGCTTCAGTAGTTGCCGAGCCTCTCGCGCCTTTCTTTGACCCGGCTATGTTTTGGGAACGCGTATGGCTTCCGATTCGCCATTTTGCCTCGACTCAGCTAAAGCCTCTCTACGATAACCCTGATATGCGCAGGCTCTTGAAGCCGGAAGCGATATTTGAGTATGAAAGCTCGCTAAATTATAGCGCGCAGGATTTGTTTAATGCCGGCGTTATTCGCTCGGAGATTTATACGAAATTGCTTGGAGTATTTGAAGAGTATGATTATATTGCCGTTCCAACCGCGCAGGTATTTCCTTTTGATAAAACCATTGATTGGCCGAAAGTTATAGCCGGGCGCAAGATGGATTCGTATTTTAGGTGGATGGAAGTTGTGTCGCACTGGACAATGACCGGCTGCCCGGTTGTGGCAGTGCCTGCCGGTTTCAACGCGGCCGGGCTTCCAATGGGGATACAATTTGTCGGCAAGCCAAGAAGTGATTTTGAACTACTGCAATTTGCATATGGGCTAGAAAAGGCATTAAATATTTCTACATTGTAAGTTGACACAATCTTTGCTATACTAAAGCCAGCATATAAAAATGTAGGTAATAATATGGCAATTATCGTGATAAGTTTTGACGGCGTGGGGGATAAAGAGTTTGAGAAACTTGCAAGAGATAAGGTGAATTATCCGAATATAGCAAAGTTTATGGAGCAGGCGCTTTACCAAAGCGGAGTAAAGTCAATCTTTGTTTCAAACACTCAGCCTGCTCATACGACGATTTCTACAGGGAAATTACCTAGTGAACATGGCGTTATTTCAAACCATCCGCGGCCTAATAGTGCCAGGTGGGCTAAATGCTCAAAAAGTATTAAAACCAAGACGATTTGGGAGAAGGTTCACGAAAGTGGGAAGACCACGGCCGCCATTTTTTGGCCAATGACTTGCGGCGCACATATTATGTGGAATATTCCGGGGATGTGTTTGGGCAGCCATTTGCTTCAACTAAGGTCGCTCATAAAATATGGCTCGGAACTTATCGGAATAACTCCATGGACAACGCAGCCGTATTTGGATAATTTTGCCACGGCCGTGGCATGTGATTTTCTACGCTCGAATGAGGCCGATTTGACTTTAGTCCACTTTCTGGCCTATGATGCGATTCGCCACAAAGTAGGCGGCGCGTCTGAAGAGCTTGATCTAGCTAAGAAAAGCCTTGATAAGAACTTAGGCAAGATACTTGCTGCTGCGAGTGAGAGAGTAGTGTTGATTTGCTCGGATCATAGTCATTTGAATGTCAAACAAACAATAGACTTGGCTAAAATCTATGAATCAAAAGTAGTTTATGAACAATGCGGCGGAAGTGCTTTTTTCAAAAGCTTGCCTGAAAATGTGGAAAATTATCATTGGTTTGGACGATTTTTGAGCCAATCGGAAATGGAAGAGAGCGGTTATAGCGAACATGCACTTTGTGGAATAGCTGCAAAAGTAGGTTATGCATTTGGCTCGACTCCGTACAAATCACATCACGGCTATCCTGTCTGCTACGATAATTATAAAGTGTTTTATGCCGTTCGCGGTGGGAGCGGGGGGTATTTTGCAGAGCATGGCGATTTACGCGATTTACGCGCGATTATACTAAAAGAGTTAGGGATATAAATAAAAATGGAGCTTGTTTATAATAAGAAACGGATAAACAGAGAAATCTTGCGTTTAATGGTGCCGGTCGTTGCGGAGAATACTTTGCAGCTTGTGGCGGGTGTTGTGCTTACTGCGATGGTCGGTAGACTTTTGGCCGATGATATAGCGGCGCAAGGTATTAGCAATATTGTTTCGCGCATTTTCTTTGCCCTGTTTCGAGGGCTTGCTATTGGCGCGACTATTATGGTCGCGACGGCTTATGGTAAGGGCGAGCTGAGTAAATGCCGCCGTATAATTGAGCAGGCATTTTTATGCGCGATTCCTATATCAATGGCAGCGATTGTATTTTTGTCACTGTTTCCCGTTCAGATACTTAGCTTGTTTACGGATGACAGAGATCTTGTTTATCTCGCGGCGGACTTTACGCGAGTTGCGGTCTGGGCACTTCCGTTTATGGCGATAATTAGCTTCAATACCGCCTCATATAACGGGCAAGGCGATACGAAAATGCCGATGTTCATAGCCGTAGCGCTTAATATCGTGAATATTATTGTGGGTTTTGTGCTTATATTTGGCATAGGTCCTATAGGTGGGCTTGGGATAATGGGCGCGGCGTATGCGACAGTATTATCACAAGTTTGCGGCGCGGCTTTAGGGCTATTTGCCTTGTATAGGAGAAGAGGGCCGTTCGGACTTGTCTCGCACGGCAAATCGTTTAAGAGCTTTGACAAAGAGGAAGCGAAAAACTTTTTCTCAATAGGTCTGCCGGCGGCGATGGAGTTTATGTTTTGGAACTTTTCGGCGATAATAATGGGTATGGTTTTACTCAGCTACGGCAATCAGTATTACGCGGCGTACCAGCTTGGCATACAAGCAGAAATGCTTACGGATATGCCGGCGCAGGGCTTTGTTATTGCGGCAACTACTCTAGCCGCGCGAGCAATAGGCCAGCGAGACGCGTCTTTGTATAGAATTTATTATTCGCAGCTTTGGAAAATGGCGTTAGTAGTGGGAGCTGTCTCTGCGATATTACTATTTAGCATACCTAATCAACTAATGATGATTCTGACTAATAATCCGGAGTTGCAAGCTATTGGCGCGGGTTATGTCTTCTTGATGGGCTTTGCGATGATTCCGCAGACCTTAGGCAGAGTATATGGCGGTTTTATCCGCTCCTCAGGCGGCAAGCGCGTACCAATGTATATATCGTTTGCAGGCATTTGGCTGGTTCGTGTGCCGTTGGTTGTAATTTTTGGGTGGATACTTGAGCTTGACATAAGTTTTATCTGGATGGCTATCATTGCTGACCATCTGTTAAGGATTGCAGTTAATGTAGTTTATGCGAAGCGTAAAAAGCTGAGTAATTTCGTTGAAACAATGGAAGCGGGGGCGTAAAAATGCAGAATTTACAAAATATGCGCAAGGAGTTTGAGCTGGAAGTTTGGGACGCACAAGGCGATATTGAGGATCTTGACAAGCTGCATAGAAAGCTTGGATACGGTAAATTAGCATCGGTGCTGGTTCTGATAGGCCTTATTGTGATGCTTATTAACAGCCTGAACATCATAACAATTGTTTTCATACTTGTCTTTATTCAATTACTGATATTGCTATCCATCATTCAAATTAAATCGGAGAAAAAGTTGGTTGATACGACTATTAAGCTGAAAGTCAATGAGGATTATTTGGCGAGGATGGACGGAAAATGGGGTGAGTTTGAAGATGTCGGCGAGGAGTTCATCTCGAAGGAGCATAAATATAGCGCGGATTTGGATATATTTGGCAAAAATTCGATTTTTCAGTACCTAAACACGACAAAAACCTGGCACGGCAGGCAAAAATTTGCCAAAGACTTAACGGAGGCAAATTTTAGCGACGAAGAAGTTATAGAGCGGCAAAGAGCGGTTTGGGAACTCTCGCCGAGCAAGAACTTTACGACGGACTTTCAATTGCACGGTTCAAAAATTCATTTCAAAGGCGAGCTAAGCGAGCTTATCGAAATATTAAAAGGCAGCGAACATGTAAGAGGGGTTTCACCAATTTTTAGCTATTTGCTTATCCTTCCGGTGTTTTCGAGCTTGTTTATGTTAATTGTGTTTATTATGCAGCTATCCGAGTTCTTCATCCCTGCGGCGATTTTGTTGTTTGTCCATATTTTGCTTTGGATTATGAGTGCTACGAAATTCTCTAAGGAGCTAAGTAAAATCACGGGCGCAGGATATAGAATAGGGGAGTATTCAGAGCTTTTTAACATGGTCGAGCGACGCAGTTTTGATTGTAGGGAGCTGATAAAAATTCGCGCAAAAATCAAGGCGGGCAATGGCGTTGTGGCATCCGATGCGATTAATAAGCTCGATAGAATCATAACGCTAATCGACATGAGGCGTAGCGGCATCATGTATTTCGTGCTAAATGTGTTTTTTATGTGGGATTTTATTTGCCTATACTTGCTCAGAAGCTGGCAGGCTGAATATCGGAACTATGTTGAGGACTGGTTCGAGGCATTGGGAGATTTGGAGTCGCTGCTGAGCTTTGCGAATTTGGGACTAATTGAAGCGAACAGCTGTCTACCATCACTTACGGCAGAAAACGTGGTAGAAGCGAAAGAGCTAGGGCATCCGTTAATACCCCCCACCAAGCGTGTCAACAATGACGCCGTGATAAACAACGAAATCTTAATAATATCCGGCTCAAACATGTCCGGCAAGACGACTTTTTTACGCACGATAGGCGTTAATATGGTCTTGGGGCTTGCGGGCGGTTTTGTTTGCGCAAAAGAGCTAAATATGCCGAATATAGGTATATCTACTTCCATGCGAATAGCGGATGATTTGTCGGAAGGCGTATCAACTTTTTATGCCGAGCTTCAACGAATCAAAGGCATTATAGATGAGTGCAAAGGCAAAAAGACTTTGTTCTTGATTGATGAAATGTTTAGAGGCACAAACTCCAAAGACCGCCTGGAAGGCGCGCAAACTGTTATTAAGAGCCTTGAGAGCGAAGGCTCGATTGGGCTGGTGACGACACATGATTTAGCACTTTGCGACTTGGCGAAGGCGAATGAAAGGGTTGTGAATTATAGCTTTTCGGAAGAATATGTTGATGATGAGATTGTGTTTGATTATAAGCTGAGGGTTGGGAAGTCGGATAGCACGAATGCGCGTTTTTTGATGGGTAAGTTGGGAATTGAGGTTGAGGAGTAGCTGGAGATGAAGCTTGAGATTGATGCGACAGATTTAGCATGGCTTGAGGGTATGGATGAGAAGGTTGACCGTTGTTTGCATGGTAAGGCCTTTGTTAAAATCGGCGATGAAATTCTTGAAGATGTTTATGTTGCGGTAAGTGCAGCAGCATTATATTTACTACGAACGCTTACTGACAATCATATAACTAATGGTATGAACATTTCTGTTGGCAGTCAAATGATACCATGTTGCGTTTTTTCAATGTACGCGGATAAAAGTTTGGAAAATGTTGATATCATCGGATGCAATGCCGGAACTGATTGGTCAGTTATTCACATCGACAACAAAATAAAGCTAACAACCGAGAACGGTACGAAAGTCACAATAGTACTAGAAGAGTATAGAAAAATTGCCTATGCATTTGCTGACAAAATAGAAGACTATTATAATAAGGGATTGCCTAAAACCTTTAACCACGAGGTAGATTTTGAAGGCTATACGGCATTTTGGAATGAGTGGCATAAGACGCCGTGGAAAATAAATGAAAAACACATATATCATCATCAAAACCCTACAAACATCAAGGGCGGCCAGCGGCCGCCCTTTCCTAATCTACGACTCTCCATCCTTCCTACCATCCACAATAAAATCCACATCCACATCATTTTCAATAATCGCACGAACAGCAAGCTCAAGCCCGCGCGCCATCTCTTCAGGCGCCATGTAAAACGTATTTCTCTTATCCATAATCTGCGCAGGAAAGTAGGGGACATGGATGAATCCACAACGCATATTTTTATAATGCTTATCGCCAAGATACAAGAGCGCATACATCACATTATTGCAAAC